>Ga0265298_10002866_pt1 | contig 23405 bp, 33 predicted proteins | sample AusTroGonzalo_MG_3_FD_193486 | JGI IMG/M metagenome (GOLD analysis project Ga0265298, IMG submission 193486) | Bovine rumen microbial communities from tropical cattle in Woodstock, Queensland, Australia - Gonzalo_01 | ecosystem: Host-associated > Mammals > Digestive system > Stomach > Rumen ...
AGCAGATCCTGCTCCGTCTCCGTATTAATTCGGATGTTGTATACCTTGCATTTTCTCTGATAGTTGGCCTGTGCTTTTTTGAGTGATTCCTTCATTGTTACGCCTCCTGCTCTGTAATGAAATAATAATCAATTTCGAAGCCCAAAACCCAGCCGGTGTTTTCTTCGATGAAGCGGAGCGCTTCCTTTTTTGTGTCGCCTGTGAAGTCCTGCTTCTTGATTATAACGTTTCCTGCGAAGGGATCATAAAAAGCGCCGAGGTTGTACTTCGTGATCTTGATATATGTCTCCGCTCCGTATGCTGTGAAGCCTGCGTCAATTAATGCCGCTTTTCTTTCCTTCTCTGTCATTGCTGTTACCTCCGTCATTTTCTGAATGTCTTTAAACCGAATACATGAGCTATTGCTTTTCTAACTGTCAGGTCGTTGCTGATATATCCGCCGCCGTAGATTTTTCGCATTTCCATAGTTCCAATTTGCTGGGCGTAGGTTGCTCTTGTCTTAAAATCGCTAAAATATATAAATGTCTTGCCGTCTACTGTCGTTGTCTTGTATCTTTTCATTTTTATTACCTCCCTTATCCTATGAGCTCGCGCTTTACTACGTTGTTGATGATTTTATAGAGTGTCTCGTTGTCCTTGTATGTTATTTTTTCGTGCTGGTAGCTTCTGTCGATCTCTCCGCAAAGGTCCCAGAGGTCTTGTGTTGTTTTGATCTCGGAAAGCTGCGCTACTAACTGCTTAAATGTTTTGTACTGTGTCATGGTCTTAACCTCCCTGTCTTTTATGCTTATAGTATATACTATAAATATGGATAAAGGGAGCCTTTTTGCGGAGTTTTTTCCAAGTCATATACAAAGTCATATACGGAAAAATAAAAAAAGCCCGAAAGCCTTACGCCTTCGGGTGTTTATCTGGAGCCATTTGTGGGACTCGAACCCTCACAGGTGCGTCCACTGGTGGACTGTATGATCTCGCAAAGCCTTATTTTTCGGCATTTCTAAAAATCAAGCCGCGTGGCTGTACGCCGCTGAAAATACAAAAGTCATATAAAAAGTCATATACGGAAAATAAAAAAGGCCCCGGGAGAGAAGCTGCAAAACTCCCGAGGCCTTCGATATGGAAGAACAGAAAATTGTCAAACCTTGTATAAATAATTCATGCAAACCCAGAGGCCGCCTGTGATGCGTCCCCACTCTCCGTCGGTCTCCACGATCTCCACTTCGGCTGTGTTGTATAACTCGCCTACTTTCTCGTACTCCGTGCCGGGACCTGTTCTGACATTGAGATAACTGCCGACTGATACGATGTATTTCTCGGGCTGCTCCGGTGAAGGTGTCGGTTCTGGATGCGGCTCCGGCTCCGGCTCTGGTGTTGGTGTCGGTTCTGGTGCTGCGTTGTCGTCGTCTCCGTCCGGGCTCCAGCCGTCGTAATTCGGACGGCCCGCTCCCGCGATCTTGGGATCGCCATAACTTACGAAGTGCTCCGCTACGATACCACCGTCGGTGTTCCCTTCGTGCACCTTGAAACCGTCCCCGAGGCCCTCATAATAACCCCAGTCAACGATAAGGCCCGTATGATAGACGCCGTGCGGGTTGTCGCTGCTGACGTAGGCGTCGCTTCTGTAGTAGATTTCGTCTCCGACCTGCATATCTTGAGTTGATTCTATCCAAGCGCCGGCACGCTCATAATATCCGACGGACTGGGCGCAGCCTGCTCCTGCATTTGCTCCGGGGCTCTGGGGCTCGTAAACGGCAGCGAGGGCCGTCCACTTTGCGCTGTCGATGTCTTCGGATGCTGTTGGATCTGTGCAGCCGTGAAGGATGCAATTATCAACATAAATTTTGCAGCTATTTGCTACGCCGTTTTTGGGATAGTTATAAAAACTTATACTGTCCATTTCGGCGCTGTACTCGTTGGTCTTTCCACAAGCATTGCCGAGCTGCTGGTAACTATAATCTATAACGTATTTTTTCCAAACATTACCCATTGTCGGAACCTCCTGTCTTCTTATCTTCATAGATTTTTTTTGCGACCAGAACAACGGCTCCGAGGGCCGTGTCGATCGCTGCTAACGTTGCCGTGATCGCTTCACAATACGGGACATGCCATATTGCGCAGAGCGATGCTGCAAGCGTTATGATCGGCGCCGCAAAAAGCGCCAGATTTTTGATTGTGTCGTAGGTTTTGTCGCTCATAGTTTGCCCTCCCTTGTAAGTCTTTCGTAGGTGTCCTTGATATGCTTGTTTGCAATCATTGTGTAACTGTTTTTAAACTCCGGATGCTGCTCACAATAGCGCTCGTAAGTGTCGCAGTCGTCGAGCTGCTGCCTGAAATATTCGTTACTATGCTCGACGCCGTTCCTGATTTCATCGCTAAAACGAAGGATGTGTGTCCGGGCGAGTATGGCTTGATTTTCGTCAACTCGCTTTGTAAGGGCGTCCAGCTTCTCTTCGATGTCTTTATTTTTATCAACTCTCGAAAAGCCGAAAGTGATAATAAATTGAACAAAGGAAAAAATGGCGCCGGATGCAAGGAGCGGGATAATTAAGTCTTTCATGCGATCGCCTCCCGTGTCTTCTGGATACTGCGCAAAATAAAGGGAACGGTCTCCCGCTCCCTTTTTGCTGCTGTGAATTGTCTATACATTGTACGGTCATTGTATGACGTCTTAATTCTTATTTTGCCGAATTGCGTTTTATGTACTTGCAAAAACAGTTTTCCACGGGTTCCATGTGCTTGAACTTGCGGATGTTCTTGCCATAATTGTAAAACTTCCGTTCCACCTTTGACCAACAAAGTATTGAAAAACATAATCAACGTTAGGGAAATAAGAAACAATAACAAAACCAAAAGAGGATGCTGTTACGGGACTATCTGAAAATGTTCCGTAATACATACCATTTGTACGCATACTATCAAGAGTTTGCGTTACATTAGATATTGTTTGACTTGCCGTAATATATCCCGCCGTTTCCAACGCTTCTATTCTGTCCGCTACCTTGTCGGGGTCGGTTGAGGACATATTGATTGTCTTGCCTGATATATCGGCTACTGTATAAGCGTCCCACTTTGAAGCGTCCCACGTTCCCGTGACGTTGTCGTCATTACATACATATAACAAACCCTGATAAATGACCTTGTCATTCGTGTTATATGTCGCCGTGTCGTCATAATCGGGCGCAAAGTTTGTCGTGCTTGCGGGGTTTGCCTGATTTTCCCAAACGCCGTTATTATAAACAAGAATTTCGCCGTCTGTGGGTGTTGTGATTGTAACGTCGTTAAGGTCGTCAACGTCAAGCGTGGGGGTTCCGTTCGTCCACTTCGTGCCGTCCCAAACTAACGTTTCACCGCTTGAAGGTGTCGTTGTGGTAACGTCACTCAAATCATCGAGCTCGTCAGGGATCGCGTTGAGGATGCCCTCGGAGGTTACTGTGTAGCCTACGCCGTGGCCTGCTGTCGGAGTGTTGTCGAAGATTACACTATCCGCGTCGTACTGATCGGCCACCGCGCCGTAGATTTGCTGCTCGAGATTATGGATAAAACTCTCGGAAGGGTCTCCGTTAGCTTCTGGGCTCTGCTCAACGGAAAGGATAAAATTAAGCGTTCCGATAATGTCGGCGCCGTCTTCAATTTTGATCTCACCGAAGGCATCCCCGGAACAAGCACACATCTGCTCTGTTGTCTCAATAATAAGATAGTTGCTGCTGGTGTTCGCGATCGCTTCTGTAACAATATGACCGTCGGGCTTTTTAACTGTTACCGTGAGCGTTTCTGCTCCGGAAAGTGTATAAGCTGCGGCTCCGTCAAAGAGATTTGCACGGAACTGTCGGCCCGTGTCGTACTGCGATGCGTGGAGGACTGGTCTCACTCCGGCTGGTATGAGATTTAAGTTTATTGTCTCCATTTGTTAACCTCCTATTTTGTTTATTTTGTTTTCAAGCGCCCGGATGCGGCTCTCTTGCTTTTTTATAATGTCCTGCAGATACGGTATCATGCCCACATAGTCAAGCGATGCGGGACTGTCTTCTGTCTCTGGTGTTACAAGATTCGGAAGTATTTCTGCGACGTCTTCTGCTACAAAGCCTCGCTTATTGCTTCCCAGATTCTTGTTTTTATAGTCAAAGCTTACCGCCTGAAGTTTTAATATCTTTTCGGCATCTTCAATAGGTTTTATATTTTCTTTGACCTTCCTGCTGGATGTCTGGACGAGAGAAATACATGTTAGTACGCCCGTGCTGCCGATTCCTGTTATTGTAAAGGAACCGCCGGAACCGAGGCCGAGGCCGCCGTCGCCGTAAATTGTCGCACAAGACGATCCGTACTCGTTGTAAAGGTCTAACACGCCTCTACCGTAACCGTTGCGATAAATTCGCGCGAGGCTGTTCCCGTTCGAGTAATACATATTAAATGTATCTCCGAGGTACGCCTTCACATTTCCGTTCGAGTGCTTAATTTCCAAATTATCACCGAGGTAGGTCTTTGCTGTTCCGTCTGAATAATAGAGACCGACCGCGCCACCGCTCGCGTCGGTTGAAATGCCCACAGCGAACTTCTGATTTGTACCCGATAGTCTGATTTGGCCGCCGGTTGTGTTGGACCACATTTCTGCGACGTTGTTGAGGTTGGTGTCTCTTATAGCAAAATGACATTCAGTGCCATTAAAAAGCCAACTTCCACGCTCCTGACTTGATGAGTTAACGAGGACAAGCTTTTCTCTTGCTGTAAGGTTTTTAAGTTTCGCTTCTCCCGTTGTCATGTTGATCGTGGAGTTGTGTCCTACGTCTTCAATTACTCCCGCTTTTATAAGGTCTGCGTTAAGCGTACCCGTCGAGACATAATTTGCAACGATTTTTCCGTCGGATGTGATCGCGGTTCCGTAGGGTCCTGCGTAGGTTGTCGCGTAACCGAGGCCGTTCTTATTCCAGCGCCACACCTGCGTTGCTGTTGTTATGTCCGGCGTATTCATTATTAAAATTTCGTCGGGATAGCCGTCTCCGTCGGCATCATGCAAAATAACATAACCTCCGAGGTTTCCTGTTATTAATTCCGTAGCATGGGTGATCGCTTCGGCCATAAAGGAACGGCTGGCCGCTGCTGCTACTTCTTTGTTCTGGACGGAGATTGTGTCGGCTATATTTGTTTTAGCGCTTCCTACTGTTACTTTGGTGTAACGTTCCTCCAAGAAGTCCCACTCTGTCTCGATGCACTTTGCCGTTGCTGTTATGCCTAACGGCTCGAAGTAAACGTGGACCGTGTCGCAAAGGTCGACTCTCTCTGTAAGCCCTTGTAATTGCACAAAGTCCAGCGTGATATTATTAAACGCGCTGGTGAGGTTATGATTTGAAATATAGGCCGCTGCTAAATTAGCGAGCTGTGTTGTAATCGTGGTCCCGCTGTCCGGGTTGACATCCTGCGAAAAATCGACAGCGAGGTCTCTTGGAACGTCAAGCGTGAGGCCTGTCGGAACCCTTGTACCGACCGTTTTATTTCCGTTTGTGTCGATGTAAAACGGAACGATGCCGGTTACGAGATTTTCGATGCTTATATCCTGATTTATATTTGTAAGATTTTTGCCGTACCGGATCTGTACGCCGCGATCGGCTCCGCGGGAGTTTTTAAGGCTTGCTGTGTAATTGTCATACTTCCACTCGCCTCCGTAAACATCAAGAAGGCTGCCTTCTTTTCCTCCGAACCACGAGCGAACGCTCGACGGCTCTGCGATGCTGAAAGCGCGACTTACGGTCTTGTCGGTATTAATTATAAAATTACCCGCCTGCGTCTGGAGAAGCGCACACGCGGCCACACACGTGTTTGCGGAGCCACTTGTGATGATCTTCCCGGATAAGTCGTAGCTGATATGCTGGCAGGCGACCTCGAAGCGACCGTTGATTGTCTTCCCGACTTTGTATATGCGGAAAAGCTGCGGACTGTCCGTGTAATTTGGCTTAACCTTAATAAATCGGTTTGGCTGTATTTCGGCAGCGTGGATGCCGTCGGCAGCGTAAGAAAACGATGCCTCATACATCGAGTTTCGCGCTTCCTTTACGCTTCCTGATATACAATCAGAAAGCGGTCCCACGCCGTAATTGGTGGGGACCGTTCCTTCTGTTATTGATTGATATAAAATAGGTATCATTTTTCAACCTCTTAAATTGTATAAAATCGTGGCGTTATAACGACTTTTGAAACGCTTCCTGTTGTTCCTATTGTATTGAAGCCGGGAACCAGTTTCGGGAAGTTTCCGCTTATTTGGTTGTTTTTGTTTTCTGCTGGCAAACGATACGCGTTCATTGTCTCGCAGTCGATGTTTATATAATCGGAAAGCGAGGCGCTCATTGTGGCGCCTCCGAACGTGATCGTAACTGTACCGCTTCCTTCAATATGAATAAGCGGCTTTGCATCAAATCGAGTCGGGTTGTTTATTTTCCCGCCATTGCTAACCGTGATAGGCTGCTCCCCGGATATAAAGAAGCGTTCCGGTCTGCATGTAAAGTTTATTTCCGCTTCTCCGTATTGCATCAACCTATTAGCGACATTAACGCCGCCGGTATAATATGCCAAACGATATACTTCCGGCTCGAAGCTGTCTTCCAGTCTGGTGTACCCTTTTTGTGAATTGAGCCACGCTTCCGCGGCATCAACGGCAGCCGCGAGGTTTTCTTCTCCGGATGCTGTAAGCCAAACCTTGTAACTTCGCTGCACATCGTTCCACGCGTCCTGCTGATAAATAATAACGCCGTTTTTTCCGGGAACGTCGTACACCGTTTGTTTTCTTGTTGGTCTTTCAAAGGTCGGGGCCTCGCTGACTACCATGCCATAGTCGGACGAGGCCTCGCCTCCGTATACAATCAAGCCACGCTTGTTTGTAGTGTGATTAATGAAATTAGCCATAAACCGCAGACCTCCTTGCTGTCATTTCCTCCAACTTGTAAGCGATCGCGTCAGCCAGTTCGTTGACGTTCTGGCCTTCGGCTGCATAGACATTAATTGTGATAGGTCTCTGTTCTCCACCAACTGCATCTTTCATCATGTTAAGGAGTTTGTCAGTTCCTATAATTAACTCGCTTCCAACTTCGCCGCCGCCGAGAAGCTGCCCGTTTTTCTGGCCGAAAATCGTAGCGCCGTTGAGCATTATCGGTTCGTTCATTGCTTTTGCATACCACGATATGCCGAAACTCGGAACTCTCGGAGGATCAAGTGAAAAACTTCCACTAATTGTGAAATGCGGCATTTTTATACTTGGAAGGCTCCAGTCAAAATTGAAGAAACTTTTAACCTTCTCGATGCCGCTCTGGACTGTTGTTTTAATTGTCTCGAAGATATTATGAAATTTGTCCTTGATTGAATTGAGCCCATTTGTAACAAAATTTGTAGCGGCTGTAATTCCGTTAGTAAAGAAATTCTTAACCGCATTGATGCCATTGGAAACGGTCGACTTGATGTTGTTGAAAATATTTGAAACGCCCGCCTTGAGGCTGCTGCCTATTCCTTTTAGCCAATTTACAACCGCGCTTATGCCGTTAGCAACTATATTTCCTCCGTTATCAAGGAAGCCTGCAAGCAAACCTCCGAGATTATCGAATAACCCGATAACAAAGTCTATAAGTACCGGGACCATGTTCACAAGCGCTAAAAATATTCCTTCTGCAACTGCGATAACGGCCTGAAGAAGAATTTCAACGTTGGCGGGATCTGTAAGCGCCAGCGCCAGTTCTGAAATTATCGTTACTAATGCTGGGATAAGAACCGGTAAAACGACACTTATTTGATCGCAAATTAAGCCGACAAGCTGAATAAGTCCATTGACGAACGTCTGTACGTTGTTGCCGTCTGCAAGCCATGTTACAAGCGACATTATAAGTGTGGTTAAGCCCTCAATTATAATAGGAAGCGCCTCGAAAAGCGCCGCAACGACGCCCTGTATGCCTGCAATTATCGACGGCATCATTTGCGGGATCATACCCGTTATTGTCGTGATACCCTGAACTAAAACGTTGAAGACCGCGCTTACGAGCTGTGGAAGCATCGGAGCAAAACCTGAAATTAAACTTAAAATCAAGGTTTCTGCGACCGTCATGAATTGCGGAGCAAGTTCTGTTATTTTCGAGATAACGCTCTGAAGGCCCTCTTGTATTTCTTCGACGCCTCCGTTCCCGCTGAATACTTTTGACAAACCTGTCATTACGGATGTTATTCCGGGAAGGAAGTCTTTCATCATGGAAATTTTCAAGCCTTTAAGCGAGTCCTGCACATCAATCATTGTATCTTGATAATTGTCGGAGGCTGCTATTGCGTCTTCGTCCATATAGGCGCCAAGCTCATACATTTTGTCTTTTGTCGCGTCGAGTTCCTCGTTTGTCATGGAGAAAACTGCTCCAAGCTCTACAGCGCCTTTACCGAGAAGGTCGGATGCTAAACTCATACGCGTTTGTTCGTCAGTTACATTCTGCAATGCTTTTACCGTTGCCTCGAAAAGCTCGGCCTGATTCATTGACGCGACCTGCTCCTGCGATATGCCGAGAGCGTCGAACGCCTCGCTCCCGTCGACCGCTGCGTTTGCAAGTGTCTTCATTGCGGTTTTCATTGAGTCGATTGACGAGCCTGCTCTCTGAAGAACAAAGTCCCACTCCTGATATGATTGAGTGTCTAACATCATTTTAGCGGCGTTGTCGCCTATAGCGTCGCCCATAGCGCTTACGTCGTTGGCAGCATCTATAAAAGCCTTGCCTGTTGCTACGGCTGCTCCTGTTGCTGCTGTAAAGGCTGCACCTATTACGGCGCCTGTTGTTTTGAGAGCGCTCGCGAAGGTGTCTCCAAACTTCTTACCGCTTTCGTTTCCTGCGCTTTCTGCAGCCGTGCTGGTGGCTCCTGTTAGTTCCTTCGTGATCTCCTGCTGGCTACCTGCCATTGACGGGATGATTGAAACAAAGGCCTGTGCTACTTCGATTTTGTTACCGCCTGCCATTTTGTTTACTCCTTATCCACTCGCGAAGTTTCGGCAGCGGGAGTGCGTCTTTGCCGAGTTTCCGCTTTGTATTGTCTTCCTTACCCGGTCTGGTGTAAGGTGTTATTTTCGGTTTCTTTTTGCCTTGTGTTGCAAAATTAACAAGGTTTGCATTTATCACTTGTAAAAGGTCGTAAATATCCGCGAGAAGCTCGTTTGTTTTGAGCTGTTCGGTCCACTCTGTAGGCCCTCCGAGGTCTTTTGCAAGTGCGCTATTTCCTCCCAAGTGTTTAATAAACGAATAGAGGGAGCGCCACGAAAGCGCTCCCCCTGCGTCGTCAAGCTGATAAGCTGTTCGTGTTATAAGGTCATACTCGATAGCCTCTGCGTGTTCTTCGCAAAACTCCGAGAGGCTTATGATTCCCCCAGACTAACACCACTCGCCTTTTGTGTCGCTTCGCTCCATGCGTTTATGATCTGCTTAAGCTCACCGACTGTGAGGTCGTCCATTAATTCCTTACCGAGATATGTCTCGAAAAATTTAATAACGTTTTCCTCTTTTTTCATTCCTGCGAGTTCTTTCCTCTTAAGCGAAGTACCGAGCGGGATGTTATAAAATTTCCCTTCGATCTCAACTTCGAGGACTTCTGTCATGTTTCTCTCAAGTTTCAAAGTGTTTGGCATGGTAAAACCTCCGAAAATCTAAAATTAAGAACCGAGCTGTCCGTCGTCCTTCATGAATACCCAACTTGCGGCCTCAATAGTCGCAGTCCATGTGATCGCCTCCGTAGGTGAGAAGGTGATGTCGTCAAGGTCTCTAACGATGCCCTTCTCGCAACCGAGCATGAGCATGTCTTCGCCGTCCTTCATGATAAAAAGGAACGCTGCGGGTGCTGCTGATACTCCGGGCGCTACGTTAACGCTTACGAGGTTGCCGTGGTTGCTGTCCGCTGCTGTGTATGTAACATTGGATGAACCGAAGATTGTCTCGAGCGTCTTCTTTTCTGTATACATGAGCGGGGCCTGAACGGTGCCGCCTTCGTCGGATGCGATAAGGCGCTCTACTTCCTTTGCCCAGTTGCGCAAAGGGTCGCTGTCCTTACCGGTGCTCCATGTGATACCGTCGGCTGTTACCGCACCGACTTCTGTCCAGCTTGACAGGCCTGTGCTGTCGCTCGGATAAGCGGGCAGGCTGGTTCCTGCCGGAGCTGTGTAGAACATGCCGGTTGCAAGGCCGATACCCAAATTAACCTTATTTGATGCCATTTTGTAAGCCTCCTATTTATTAAGATTCTTCTGGTATTTCGTACGCTTCACGGTGGGCCGTAACAAGTACGGTTGCCGTGCAAAGTTTTAAGTCCGGGCGTACGGGATCTGTACCCCACGATGCCAGACTGTTTATTAAGACATTTCGAAGCGCTCCTGCCTGCTGCTGTGAAATTACTTCAAGGGCGCCGAGGGCCGTTCTTAACAGTTCGGATGCGTCGGCGTTGGTTTCTGCTCTGGCGTCAATTCTTACCGTAAACGTGTCAATCGCGTTAGCCGAGTTGCCTCCGGCTTCTGTAATAAGCAATGACGGAACGGTAAATTTTGCGGGCAGAGGTTTAACGTAAACCGTGAAATAATCACTCAAAGCGAGCCTGATTTCTTCCTCGATGTCAAAAGGTCTTAAAATGTTCATGTGATCGCCCTCGTTAGTGCTTGGTCTTCTGCTTCTGCTATACTCGCGTTTTTATCCGCGGCCGTAACAAAGCCAACCCAACGCCCACCGCCGAAACCTCCGACTTGCACGGTGGCTTTGAAGCCTTCACCGCCTCTGGTGTTGTTTGCGTCGGCATTGTCGCGTATTTCTTCCGCTGTGCTTGTTACAACATCCCTTACGCCGTCTGATAGCAAAATTTGACGGAACCCTTCGGAGTTAAAAACGATGCGCGTCTCTTTAGCCATTTTTAACCCTCCCAACGTATAAGGTTGAGCTGCATATTCGAAAGCGATCGCGCTCCGGGCCACTCTTTCGGATCTCCGTTTATTGTGAAGACGTCGCCATTAAACTTGATGCGGTCGCCTGCTTTTACGTCGGAGCCTGCCGGGAGGTATGCTGTCAACTGCTCATTAATGCCAAGAACGCGGCCGTCCTGTGAGAGGCTTGTTGTTGCCGGCTGGATGCTGCAGCCTGTGATCTTTAATTCGGTTACCGCTCCTGTCGACCAGTCCGGTATTATTGAGCCTCTTTCGGTCTTCGTGCCGGGCCTAACGCGGGTTATTTCCTGATTACAAAAAGAAGGAAGCATGTCAAAAAACCCCCTTTAACCTATACGCGTCCAGCGTCTCTCTTGCATCGTTTGTTAACGCCGCGGAACCCTTTCCGGAGTATGTTGCATTGTAAGAAATTGAAACGCCGCCGGCGCTCTCCGAATTAACACCATAGGTGTCATTTACGGCGCGTGCCACGCGGTTTGCTGTCAATTCTTTAATTGCTCCAGTCTGGAAGCCGGCGGGAAGTCCTGCTGTATATTTAACAAATACTTTCGACCTCTTATTCCTGACGCCTGCGTCGTATATCTTCAGTAAGCCGTCGCCGGAACTGATGTCGATTTGTGAGGCGTCCGTGATCGCGTCGCCGGTCCACTCCTGTGCTTCATTGTCCCAGATTGCATCGAACACCACTTTGTCGATGCTGGAGACATATGTCGCGGGGAGCTGTATTAATAAATCGTTTCCGACATAAGCGTCTCGGAGGTCAAATATGTTATATAAAATACCGCATGTTAAGGACGGGGTGATATGCCAACCGCAGAAGTTCCGGATAGATGCCGTTGCGCTCGGGATGTTTGCCGCGATTCTAACATCACCAGTAAATTTGTTGCCGGTGAAACTGTTAAACTCCGTTTCGGTTATGAAGTCTGGAAGCGTCTCCGCGTCTATAATGTACCCCCACGGGGTTTGCTGTGGGTGCTGGAACTCGCTCATTTGTTGCCGCCTGCCTTCCTTGATTTGTTTGCCGGTGTCTTCTTTGCCTTCGTTTCGGGCTCTTCCTTCACCGGTTCAGGTGCAGCCTGCTGCGTCTTTTTGGGTGCTTCCAACGGCTTTGCTCCTGCAGGTGCTGTCTCGGGATCGAGCCAAACCTTACGGCCGTTTACTTCGTAAATTTTCACGGGTGCGTTCCTCCCTTCTTCAAAAATAGGAAACGAGGGCGCCGATAATTCGACGCCCTTCAATTTCAATTAGGATCCGCTGGATGCGAGAAGCACAACGCCCTTGAGGTCAACGACTGCTGCTGCGAGACGCTCTTCTGCAAGGAGGGTTACTCTGTTGTAGAGTGCGTCGTCTTCGTTCTGCTCATAAAGACGAACGTCGAGGCCACCCTTCTTCCAAACCTTAACGGCTTCTCTTGCTGCAACGAGTGCCTGTCCCTGTGTTACTGTGCTGGATGTGTAAATCTGAACACCCCAGATTGATGCGGGAACGTTAACTGCTCCGTTGCCATAGGGACCTACAAAGTAACCGCCGCCGTAATACTGGCCGTTCTGGTCCTTTGCTGTGAGAAGTGTGAAAAGGTCGGCAGGGTTGATGATAACGACGGATGCGTCGTAAGCGCTGTCGCTCTTAACCTTCATGATTGAAGCGAGAACGCCGTCTGCAAAGGTTACGTTAGTGCCGTCGTATGTCTCCGCACCAATACCAACTGTGGAGCCTACTGCGTTGATGATATGAGCATCCTCAACCTTACCGAGCTGGTAAATAAGGCTGTTCTGAACCTCGGAAGAGAGGAAGGGCTCGTCGTAGAGAATTTCGTCTGTTTCCTTGATGTAAGCAGCGATCTTGGAAAGCGCGAGGGTTGTGGGTGTGAAGCTTGTAGAGTTCTGGGGCTTCTTTGCGCCTTCTGCTGTTACTGCGGGTGTGCCTTCGTAGGCGCCCTGCATAAAGTAAGTGATCGCGTTGCCGCTGATTGTAGCATTTGTGAAGAGGTCTGCTGCTGCGTTTCTTCTGGGCTGGGGTGCTACGCTTCTGTCAACGTCTGCGATCTGGACGGATGTAACAACGTCTGTTGCTGCCTTAAGGTGGACGGATACGCCAGACTTCTTGTCTGTCATTTCCATTGCTGATTTTGTAAACTGCTCGAGTTCTGTCATGTTCTTAACCTCCGTTGAGTCTTTGTTTGTGTCTTCGGCATTACCGATAGTCTTGAGAATGTCTGCAGCCTTCTCGGATGCTGCTACCTTTGCTTCAAGATCCGCGATCTCTTTTACGAGCTCGTCGCCTTTTGCGAGTGTCTCGTCGGTTACGTCGTCGGAACGAAGCGCGGGCTCCATGTCGAGAAGCGCCTGCTTTTTCTCTGTGAGCTGTTCCTTAAGTGTCATTTTCGGGAACCTCCTGCATTGATTTTATTTTTTCGAGAAGTGCTTCTGCTCGCTTTGAATTACTGTTAACCTCGGGCTCCTCCACGGTCGTGTTGGCCTTCGGCTCTGTCTCTTCGTTGTCTGCTTCTGCTTCCTCTTTATCGTCTCCCGGCTCTGTCAGTAATGACTGGGCCAGAGAAATGATCTTGTTTATTGTCTCTTCGTCGGCCTTGCGGTTTCTGCGTCCCTGCTTTGTCTCGGGCTCTGCTGCCTTGACCTCCGTTGCGACTGCGTTCTGGTTTGCGGGAACTGTTACAACGCTGATTTCGAAGACTTCAAGTTTTGTAAGGACGTTATATATGCCCGCTTTTTCTTCCTCTGCTGTCGGTCTTCTGGCGCCTAAAATGTCATAAGCGAAAGAAAACTGATAAATTGCTCCGCTCTGGAGCATCTTGCGGACGTCCTGCGCCTGCTGTGTATCAAGGAAATTGGCTTCGATGTACGGACCTTTTTCTGTGTCTTCGATCGTCTCAACGGCTCCGATAACTGCCGAGAAGTCGTGATTAAAGCAAAGCGGGAACGGGTGGCCGCTCTCTTTTCTCTTCTCGATTGTCTCTGTAAACGCGCCGGGCTCGATGATGTCGCCGTAGCTGTCGGGCTTTTTATCGTAGGTTGAGAAATAACCCGCGATCTGGCCGAGGTCGTTTGCTTTTAGTTCAAACGATTTATAAAGGTGTTTGTTTTCCATTGTTTAACCTCCGGTTATAACTATTTCTGTTGTGCAATTACAGCCGCAGGAGTCGTCGGGATCTCCTGTGAACTCTCCGGGCCAGTGCTGGCCGTTGGAGAAGTCGGCATCAATCGGAACCCGCTCTCCGTTCATTGCAGCATGAGAGGGCCTCGCATTTTCTCCGGTTACCCACTCTTTCTCAACGATGCGGCCGACCACTCTCGGAGCGCTCTCGCTTATTGCTTGGTGTGTTGCTTCTGCGATCGCGAAAGATGCGATAGCTCCTGCTGCGCTTTTTGCGAGGCGCTCTGCTGCATTTTCCCTAACCTCGAAAACGTGAGCCGTGTCCGGCTCTTCCTCCTGTTGGTCTTCCTCAATGGCCGACAGTGTGTTTTCGTTTATAAGTTTTGCTCTCGCTTCTGCTGTCTTCTGGATGTATTTCCGAGTTACTTCGGTGTTATATTCTGATTCGAGGATGTCCGCGGCCTCTTTGCCGTGTTTGTCCGCGATGCTTTCGAGAACTGGCTGCAGGTCTTCTGCAAGTTCTTTGTCCCAGCGCTCTTCGTTCCAGAAGTCCTCGGGTGATGCGCTAACCTTCGGGATAACGCTCCGGGCCTGTCTTTTGAAAAAAGCGGCGAGGACTTCTTCCACCTTCGTGTCGTCGTCCTTGTAGCTCTTTCCTTTTATACGGAGTTCGGTTGATGTTTTGCACGTCTTGCATCCGCACGGCTGGAGTTTCTTTGCCTGATTATCAACGCCGGGGTAGTCGTATGCGTTGCCCTGCGTGTCCTGTGGGCTGGCCTGACCGCCTTCAATAACATTAAGCGGCGTTATGATCTGTGAACCCTGTCCGTCCGGTAACTTCGGCAGGTTGAGTTCTGCTCTGACCTCGTCTCTGGTGAGATAAGGTGCTCCTGCTGCGCTCTGGTATATTGCAGCGCGTTCCTCGAAGGAACCCTTCAATTTCTCCGTTAAGTCAAACTCGACATAAGTGTTCGGCTCCGCGCCTATCATTGGAAGCAAAAACGCATTTATGCGCTGCTGCAGCATCTGAAGGACTGGGCCTAAACATTCGGCGTACAGCGCTCTGGCGTTGTCTCTGGCGCTCGCGTAGGTCTGGGTGTCGCTGTGCCAAATAAGCGACGGGTTAACGCCGTACGCGGCCGCTACGCTCTCTCTGGATAACTTTACGGACTGCGCCCACTCCGACTCTTTAAAGCTGGTGGAGAAAGGTTTAATCTCCATGCCGTCTTCCATTATCGGGATGCTGCCCGCCTTGCTGCCGCCGCTGCCCCACGCTTCACGAAACGCTGTTGCAAATTTCTTTTTTTGCTCTTCGTTCCACGGTGCTACGTCTTTCGGTCTTATGATCTGCGCATTTAAGCGCCCGGATGAGTGCCAGAGCTGGCGACGGAACCTTCCCGCTTCGACCTGCTCCTGCAGCGTCTGTCTTAATGCGCTTATTGGTGAAAGATAGCCGCCGGGAGATCCTGCGCTGTATGTTCTAAACTGGATAAATTCGGAACGCGGGACATCGACTGCCGTTCCTCCGTTCCTTACGCAGATCCTGATAACGTCCGGTGCGTACGATGTGTCTCCGTCTTTTCGTGGCTGGAGCCACTCCGTTGGCACGATGCGCAACTGGTACCCGCTCTCGCTGTTGGCATCCGGCAAGAGCCAAACAAAAACGGAACCGAAAACAAAATACTCGACCGCGAGGGCTCGGATGAACTCGAACTCTGTTTGGTCTTCGTTTGGTCTCCACAATAATTTGGCCGCCGTGCTGTCTCTATCCCTTTTACGCTCTGTCTCTCCGTCTCTGGTGTAAACCTTGAGCGGGAGTTGCGCGATGCTGTTTGATAAGAAATTAACCACGGCCTGCAGGTTGTCCTGTGTTTGGTAAAGCTCTTTCGCTTTCATGTTTAGGACCTGTGTCGATGCGTCTCCGTTCATGATTGAGACATTTATGACCGCCGGCTTCCTTACTAAACCCCAGCGCTCCCAAATACTGGCCATATTTGAGATACCTCCTTTTTCTGTATTAGATAAACGTCAAACTGCCGCCTGCTGCGTACGCTGATTCGTAAATCTTTTTAGTTTTTGCTACCATTGTTGCCCCGGCATAAGCCATAGCCGCGGCCATTAATGGCGAGATGTCGTCGGGGCTCTTCATGCGATCGGGGAGCATGATGCCGCCGCCTAAATTTCGAAGTTGGCATGTCCTACCCGGTGTATCGAGCACCGGCTGTGGCAGGTGATATACTTTCACGCCGCCTCTTCTGTCTTCGGGTGCGCAGGCTGCCACGGCATCGTAGAAGCGGTTCCAGCCTGCTGATAAATCAGGGCCGCCTTGCGCGATGCGTTCGACGCCCTTTATTGTGCAGATTTGCTCCGCTAAACCCGACGCTGGCGCTCCACGTTCCTGAAACGACAGTTTTATATTTCCGTATTTCGCGGCCCGTGCTCGGAACCAGTCGATTGCCCACTCCGTCCCGGTCCTGCGTTCAACGATTTCAACGTGGTAGTTTCCGTCTTCCCTCATGCCGCAAACTGCAATGACTGTATATTTGCGATCTTGCGACATATCGAGGCCCCAGAAGAGCTCGCTGTCTTCCCGGATGCTGCTCTCTGCGTCCTGACCTCCGAGCCACGCTCCGTCTGGGAACGGTTCGGGGAGTATTGTCTCGACCTGCTGGCACATACATTCGCTCCTGAACTTCGACTCCGGAAAGGTGTCGCGGTTTGCCAAGAGCGCACGTTCCGTCAATTTTCCGTACCCTAAAGCAGGGTTTGCCTGTGCAAGTGCCTTCAAGTCTCCCGTTTCGGCCTTATCCGGAGCCGACCACTCAAAAAGGGCTAACTGGTCGGCGTCTACATTTCCTCCGAAGTCGTTAGCCTTTGTTCCGTCTATTTTCTCCAGCGCCTGTGATCGCAACTGACGCAGCACGATGCTGTCGGGATCTCCTGCGTTGGAAAAACATATAATAACGCCGTTTGGTTTGGCGTTTGTGGATGCTGCCGCCGCGCTCCATGTCTCCCAGTCTCGATGCTCTCGGACCTCGTCTAACATTACCAAGTCGTTTGAGTCGCCTCTTCCGGCTCTTCGCGTCGGTGCTCCTACTTTATATTGTCTCTGACCTTTCAATATGAGCTTTTTATTGCCGTTTGTCCTGCTGATTCTCTCGATGCTGGACTGTAAGGCCTTTACTCCCTCTTGGTCAGCGATTACCGCCTCCCACACTTCCTCCGCTTTGTCCAAACTTAACGATGTACCGAAGACGCTCTCAACGCCGAGGACGTTCAAGAAGAAGGATGCTATAACCTTCGAGAGTGCTGTCTTTCCGTTCTGGCGTCCTACCATTAATACGATGATGCGGAAACGGAACCGCCACTCTGTCTTTAATGAGCCCACGATCTCCAACATGTGAATAAGCGCCCACTCCTGCCACGGGTATAATTGCATCCCGAGGACGGTCTGGGCGTACTCTATTGCTGCATAACCGAGCGATGTTTTCGGCGTAAGTTTTCTTAACGGTTTTGTGTATATTCGCGGTTGTGTTGCCCCTTTCATAGTTTTCAGCTTCCTTTCCGGTGTCGGTTACTGGAGCCCGAATTTGCTCCGTATTATTTCGACACTTGCTTCGGGGACCGGCTCTTCCTCTTCCTTATCTCCTAACCGATCTACTATGTTGATTAATGCCGCCACGGTGCTGTTGGCTGCTGTTGATGTCGCGTTATAAGCGCTGACTGCTGGGTTTATATATAAGTTCTTTCGGCCTTTTACGTACTCTTTGCTAACGGTCGCGCCTTCTGTCTTGATTTGTTTTTCAAGATCCGCGAGTATTTGCATCTGTACCTGATACCTTTTGAATGTGGTCCGGAAGAAAAAATCGGCCTGCACGCCTTTTTGCTCTGCTCTGGCGAGAATTTCCTCGACCTGTTCCTGCAACGTTTTATTCGGCATCGCTACCACCGTCCTTCGTGATCGTCTTAACCCAGAGTTTATTTCCTCCAATGTGTGTTTTTAATCGGCCGCGTAGCGCGAGCTGCTCGTCTGTGCTGTATGGATGCAGCGACACAAGTCTTATGATCGAATTATCGCGGTCAATAACGAACGGCTGGCCGTCGTCGACTCCACCGCTCTTAAAGCCTAACTTCTCGTATACTTTGCCGTTGTTTATTGTGGCATTGCTATAAGAGAAAATTTCTGTAACGCCCATTTCGAGCATTACGTCTTCGCACGCCTTCTGGAGTTTCGATGCACCTCCGTGGACCTGCGTGTTCCTTGCGATCGCAAGACGGACTAACTCGTACCCCTTCTTATCTCCGCGGACCGCTCCGTTTGCTGTGTCGTACATCATGACTGTTACAAGTTCGTGCTTGTAAACAAGTCCCAGACATACGGCGCTGTTTCTATAATTCGGGAGCGACTGCCTGTGATTCCTGATAAAAAAATCGAGGGCCACGTCTTTTGGGACCGGAAGTATCTCGCATTTTGAAGCGCGAAGCTTTCGTGTCGTCGTCGTCTCCGTCTTGTAACCTATTTGCTCGGCTGTCTCTTCGATCGCGTCCATAGGTGAAATTAAGAACACGTCGTCGGTCTTGTGTTCCGTTATCCACTTTCGGATGCTCTGGAACTTGTAACCCTTTATCGTCTGGAACTGGTTCTTTTCGATGAACTCGGCAGGGTTTATCTTTATCAGCCGCGATCTGTCGACCTGTGCTTTTTCTGCGATTGCCTCGATGCGGGACTCGAGAACTTCGTCGTAATATTCCCAGAGCTCCTGCTCTCTGGCTGTCATGTCATAAACTATCAAGGGCGGCCCTCAATTTGTTTATGATCTCTTCACCGTCCTGTTCGTTTATGGCGTCGAGAACGTGTCCCGCTGTCTCCGGCTCCATTTTGAACATGACTATTTTTTCAGATTTGGTCCCGAAGACTGAAACCGCAAAAATATAGCAGTTGCTGTCGGGAAGGATGTCCGTCGGGTTTTCCTTTTCCGCTGCTGCGATCTCTTCGGCATCCTCTTCCAGATTGAGTTCAAAACCTGTTAACTCGATGTTGAAACCTTCGGCCTTCAACGCCTCGAGTTCCTGCTGCACGATAAATTCGTCCCAGCCGCCTAACTCCGTCAGTCGGTTGTCCGCGAGGATGTAAGCGCGGCGCTGGGCGTCCGTGAGGCCTTCGACGAAAACTGCGGGGACTTCTTTCATGCCGAGAAGCTCCGCTGCCATTGTTCGGCCGTGGCCTGCGATGATATTGAGGTCCTTGTCAATTAATATCGGGTTAAGAAACCCAAACTCTTTGATGCTGTCCGCGATCTTCTGGACCTGTTCCTTGTCGTGGACCTTCGCGTTGTTCTTGTATGGCTGCAGCTTCTTCACTTCTACGGCCTGAACTCCGTCAATCGTTGCCATAGTGTTTAACTCCTTTTTCGCTCTGTGTTCTTCCAAAAAATAGGGCCGGGCTTCCTCGGGGGGGGAGTACACCGCCGGCCATTGGTCTACGCTTCGTCGTGCTTCTCCAAGATTGCGAGGCCCCTCCCTTCTGGGGTTACCAGATCCGTGATCGTTGCCCGAGGGCGTTGTCTCCGGAACCGTCTCCGCGCTGTCTATTGCAGCGCATGTGCGACGCCGCCACGTTGTTAAGGTCAAGCTCGAGCTCCGGGGCTCTGCTTACTGGCTGGATGTGGTCGGGCTCCCACGCCAACGGTGCGCTTGACGGCTGTATTGAGTAGTCGATGCGCTCACCGCAGATGTGGCACGGGGCTCTGTTCTTTCTGTCTCGGTCCCACGCCAGCTTTCGGATATATCTCCACCGTTTATTTCTCGGTCCTGACAATTTCCTCACCTACCTCATATTTGCACGGATGCGGGAAGCGGGACCTGATATATTCACCGACCTTGCCGCTTTTGAACGTTTCGTCGTTGGTGCTTATAAAGTCGGCATCCTCGGGAACAGTCTCAAGGTCATATATTTTTACGTCCTTGCGATCGCGGTACGGGATCTGGTTAACATTTCCGTATACGCTCCGCATTTGTGGGCTGCTGCATTTAAGAATTGATTGAGCCACGATGCTTTTCTCAAATAACATCGGTATATGCACTTCGAAGTTTATCTCCGGGCAGCCGAGTGTCTTCAATTCCTCGCGGGCTTTGACAAGGCTCCTGCCGTAGTGGTTTAACCACGGATAAACCTCACGAAGCTCGTTTATTCTCCAAGTAAGAGTGTTTTCCGCGTAGTTTATAAATTCTCCGCGGACTGGCTTCATAATAAAGAAGTCGTCATTGAATAAGTAAAACGTTTCGGAGAGGTCGGCCTCTTTGATAACTCGAAGCATTGAGGACCTGATGTGGTCCCACTTTGTCTCTCCGCTCTGCTCATGTTTAAGCGATCTGTCAGGCCGTAGGCCTTTTGGCTGCCCTCCGACAAACCAGACCTTCCCGTGTGGGAGGTTCTTTAGTGATCGGAGGCTGTAGCGGAGTTCTTCCGCTTCGATGTCTTTCCGTAATATGTAGACGACATCCGGTTTATTTTGTTTTGGCATGGTTTATTGTCTCCAATTAAAAACCCCGGCTGGTGCCGGGGTGCTGGTTAGGAAGATAAAATACTGAACTTCGTCATTTTATCAATTACAAAATATCACAAAAAAAACTATCAAAAACTATCAAGATTTTATTTTGCCATATATTCCGACGAAGGTCGGGCTGTTCCAATGGTCCGCGATGATCTGGCGCAGGTGGGCGTCGAAGGCTGGCGGGTTGTCGCGTTCAAGTAAGGTCATTTCCGCACGGATCAATTCATTAACGATTTTCTTCGTGAGCGTCTTTGTCAGGCTGTTCGGGTTGTCGTAGTGCTTCAATATTGCGACCGCGTCGACGTGATACATCCGTTTGCAAAGTCTCAAACATTCCAATAAAAAGATTTCGTCTTCTCCGTACTGGATGCCGCTCCGGAACTTGATACCGTTTTCTCGAAGGAACTCTCTGTTGATGATCTTACCCCAGACTGTTGTCCACTTCTGTGGCGGGTTTTTGAGGTCATAATATCCGCGGCTGTTGATGAAGCGGGGGACGGGCTCTGCGTTGGCGTAGCACCTCATGTGGTTAAACATCGTTATAATGTCGCCGCGCTCTTCTGCTGCGTCCGCTGCCTTTAACATGTCGTTTATTGCTCCGCGTCGCAGCTCGTCGTCGGCATCGAGGAAAGTAACGAAGTCCCCTGTTGCTTCTGCAAGCGCCAGATTTCTGGCGGCCGATACGCCGCGGTTGTCGACTCGTAATATGACGCGATGCTGCTCCGAGAAAAGCCTGCATATTTCGGCCGAGCCGTCCGTGCTGCCGTCGTCAACGATGATCGTCTCGACGTCTTCCATTATGGGAAGCGATTTGAGGCACCGCATTAAAAACGGCGCCTCGTTATATACGGGAACGATTATTGAAAGCCTCATGTTTTGCCCTCCGTCTTTTTCATAACAGCTCCGCAATTAGGACAAAAGTTTCCACCTCTTGACAAATCTTGACAGAATGGGCATTTATAACAACCTCTTGATACAAATATCCACTCGCCGTGCGGTCTTTCCGTCTTTAATACTTCAACCGCTTTGTCAAAGGCTTTTCCGACTTCTTCGGGTATATCTTCGGCATAATAAATATATGCAACAATGTTTTTTATTGCTTCTTCGTTAGTCATTTTGTGGCCTCCGTTTCTTCGTCTCTGTCGATAAAATCGGAGCAAGCGTCGAAAGCGTCGAACTTATGCTCCCATTTATGGCAGTACACTTCCGGTGTTGTCCTGCGTCCTTCTGCGTGTTTGCATCTGAAACAAGCGATGATCTTACCGAAGGGCTGCTTCATGATTTCGCGCCCTCCTGCTCGTAGTCTTCCAAAGTCTTTTTGATGCTGTTGAGGGCGAGGTTGTAGGCGTCAAATTGACCGCCCTTGCGTCCACCTGTTACAAACTCGTTTCGGTCTTTTATGATCTGCTTCAGGTCCGGGATGCTGATATATTGCTCACCGTCAACGGTTACTGTCTTTGCAATCATGGCGGCATCTCCCTTATATCTCAAACGGCAGCTCTCCTGTGGGCTGCTCCTGTGCAGGCTGTGGCTTTGCCTCCGGCTGCTGTGCTTCCTGCTGGCGGTTTGAGTTGTTGCTCTCGACAAACTCGACCTCGTCTACGATAACTTCTGTTGCAAACTTCTTTTCGCCGTTGGTGTCTTCATAGCTGCGCGTCTGGATGCTGCCACAAACCGCGAGGCGGGAACCCTTGCTAAAATACTTTTTCAAGAACTCGGCCGTCTGTCTCCATGCGATACAGTTGATAAAATCGGCCTGCCTGTTGCCGTCGGCGTCCTTGTAGTGTCTATCAACCGCGATCGTGAAAGCGCAGAAGGTGGTAGCGTTTGATGTCATTTTTACTTCAGGATCCTTTGTAAGTCTTCCAATTAAATTAACTTTGTTCATTTTGATTTACTCCTTTTTAGTATTTGAACTTTAATAATTCGGCCATTTTTTCAAGCATTGCCCGGTGTACGCGGTAAACCTGCGCGATGCTGATATGCTCCAGTTTTGCGACGTCTTCCCACCTTAAGCGGTTTATGTATCGGTCAATAGCGATTGCTTTATGGCACGGATCGTCGAGAAGGTCTATCATGCGGCGCGTTTTTGCCATTTCCTTAACAAGTCGGCGCTCTTCTTTCTCAACCTTTTCCTTCTGCATCGAATAATCGAGAAGGGCGTCGTCGTGCTGGGCTTTGGCTGCGTCGGCGTCGCGGCTGCTGCTCCCGTCGTTTTCGTAACGTGCCACGCCTGACTGGAGGCGATTCTGCATTATTTCCAACATACGGAGGTCTGCTTCGAGTTGTTTGTGGGCGTTGTAGTTGCGGTTAAGCCAACCTTGCGCTCTTTTACATACGGTCTTCATGCTTCCAGATCCTCCACTCTTATAAATATGGCGGCTGTCTCTGCGTAGTATTTAATAACGCGGAGTTCTGCGATCTGGGAGTCGTCCTGCCAAAAACCGACGGCCGACATTGCGTCTTCGATCTCTTTGACATAATTGCTGCAGTCGGGCTTTTTGGGCTTGTGGCATCCCCAGAGCTTTTTGTCCTTGATGCTGAAATAAAGGATAACGGTCAAGCTCACGGGGCCTGTTGCGGGTGTTGCCGGTTTAAACCTTTTGAGTTTAAGTTCGAACTCCTGTCGCATTACTGAAACTTTGGCCTTTTTGTAATGCTGGATGTACGGGACCTTCTGGCCGTTGGTGAACTTGTACCGGATGCACTCGCCTTTTTGCTGTGCTGTTGTCGTCGGCAGGCCGTTCTCGAATTTTAGTAAAAATTCATTTTTCAATTTGCTACCCTCCCTTCGTCTTCGTTTATCCACTTTG
>Ga0265298_10002867_pt1 | contig 23404 bp, 26 predicted proteins | sample AusTroGonzalo_MG_3_FD_193486 | JGI IMG/M metagenome (GOLD analysis project Ga0265298, IMG submission 193486) | Bovine rumen microbial communities from tropical cattle in Woodstock, Queensland, Australia - Gonzalo_01 | ecosystem: Host-associated > Mammals > Digestive system > Stomach > Rumen ...
ATTTTGGAATAATAGACCCTCGAAATAAAAAAGGGGTATATGGGGGGTCAGTCGGTGCCTTCGGGTGCCTTGGGTCGCCAGTACCTTCCGTTGCATAGTTCGCGGCGGTCGTTGATGTCGTAGCAGTTGAAGGCAAAGCAGGCATGGAACCGCAAGCCGTAACCATCGTCTATGATGCGCCAGTGTGCGCACCCTTTGCAAAAGGATTTAGCCATTGTCTTGCGGTTTATAGTTCGGGTCGTTTGCTTCGATGAACCTTTGCCTTGCGCGGTGCTTGTTCGCGGAGACTTGTTCCTTCGTGTGGCTTTTGAGCTCCGTGTGCGTCTTGATATGACAGGGGACGCACAGCAGTTCGATGTTGCGGGTGTCGAAGCACCGTGAAATCATGCCGTCGAGTCCGTAGAGGCTTTTGGCCCCTTCGACTGGTCGGATGTGGTGGCAGTCAACACCGGGCGTTATGTAGCCGTCTGGCAGTACGCCCGCCGCTATCCCCTCGCGTCGGCACCGCTCGCACAAGCCACCTGCCCGCTCCCATACGAATTTCTTCACCCTCTGCCACTGCTTGCTGTTGAGTAATTTCTGATATCGTTTGTCTCTGCTCATACTATCTTGTATATTTGTTCGGTTGTTCTTGGATAAGGATCATTGAGCCTCCAGCCGTTGGCAGCGGCAAGCTCTACCAGGACGTAGGTTTGGAGTTCCGACTTGTCCGGCCACTTCTGCCTCTTGTCAAGATGCACACGCTCTTCGGGTGTGAACATCTCTTCAAGCAACTTCACCTCCCACTCTTCCCACTCGCTCCACTTCGCCTGCCTTGGCTTGGGCTTGGGGGCTTGTGGCTCCTGATCTTCGTCAATGTCAGGGTCAAAGCGTGTGGCGTAGATGGGCGAAACTCCGTACCGTTGTTGCGGCAATTCATTCTTCACGCGCCAGCCACATTCGGCTACCACGTCGGCAAGTGCGCGGGCGGTTATGCGCTGCATGTATTCCTTTGGTTCGCGCAGGTTGCGGAAGTGCTGGATTGTCCGGCTCTCGCGGCTCCGTGCCATGAAGTAGATTATTCCATTCATACGCTTGCGTTCCTCCCAAATGCCGCGCTCTGCCTGTCGTTCACCGTCCCACATATCCGGCCAGTGCGTTAGGTTGCAACTGGTCTCATCGTACTTGTCCGTGTCTTCATAATGAGGCAGTAGAAGCCTCGCAACGAGTGTGCTCATACGTCCTCCTCGTCAAGGTCATCGAGCGGCACAAACTTCTCATAGCGATAGGGAATGTAGCCGTCGTATTTGTCAAGCAGAAACTCACGGTGCTGACGTTTCAGTCTGTCCGGGCATCGGCAAGGTTCACGGCACTTCCAGAAGGTGCGCGGCTCGAAGTGGTAGCCCTTGTCCTTCACGTTGCGCACCTCTATCATAGCCGTGTGCTCAATCAATTCACCACGGTCACGCATCTGTATCAATGCCTTCTTCTGTACTTTCAAGATGTCTCTCATTATCTTCTTCGTTAAAGTTAAACTCTAAGTAATCTTTATCGCGGTTCTTGGTCTGACGTGTGCGCTGGCCGTATTGGAGCGGCTTGCCGTTGTCGGCGCGGTTGGCATCCTCAAAGGGTTGAAGCAATTCCTTCTTATCCTCCTCCCGCTCCAGTTCCCCCACGATGTCAATCAGCAGCTCTAAGATGCTGTTGCAGTCGCGGCACACGGCAATGAAGCGCAGCCGTCGGTAGAGCGAGGGGAATGTCAGGCACATGAACCTTTCAAGTATCTGCTGGACGTTGAACGTCTGTACCCACTTGTCGAAGAACGGCCGCTCCAGGTGTACCACGCGCACCCCCTTCTTGCCTTCCTTGGAGAAGTCGGACAGGTAGTAGGTGGCTTCGCTTATCTCCGGCTTTGCCTGTGGGTCGCAGAGGTTGAAGTTTCTGTCCCACCCCTCCATGTGCTCGAACATATTCATTGCCTTCTCCACCTCCGGCGTGCGGTTGTGGCGATCGTCCATGTAGCGGATTATGGTATCGCAGAAGTTTTGTATCATCTGGTAGATGTTCAATCCCCGCTTCCGCAATATCTTCATGATTCGTCCGTAGCTCCAAAGGCTGATTTTGCCCGCCACGCTCACATAGTTTCCTTCGTCGGTTTTCATATTTACGATTTGACGATTTACAATTTACTATTTATTTACGATTTATCAATTTTGCAATTTACATATCGAAGAGGGTTTGCACTTTGCGCTCTACGGTGACAATCGTATCGTTGTGAGTACGACCATGAGCAACGAGCAGTATCTCCTCCATGTCGAAGCCCAACTTCTTGCCAAAGCCACCAGAGTTCCAACCACAAGATATAACAATTCCGCCTGCCTTTATCTTCTTCGATAGTTCCTCTTTTATGTTGTACGGAAAATAGTTGTGGTCTATTTTCAGGAAGTCATCGCATCCGATGCTGTGATAGCATGTTTTTACCTGCGTTAGAGAATATGGAGGGTCAAACAGACATCCGTCAAATGGGCCTTCCATAATCTTTGCAAACTCCAAGGCGTGCATGTGATATTTTGCTGGCTTTGCCGGGTTGAGGTCGTTTGTGAACTCAGCCGGACTATTCTCGCCAGCAAATGGGTCAATCCAATTCTTACCGTCACCAACATATCTTCTTAATAATTCCCTGATTGGTTTGATTAGAAATGTATGTTTTGACGGCATCGCCCATTGCCGTTTTATCTTCATTCTTTCAATCTGTTAGTTATTTATACCCGCTAATGATGATGTCGAAGCCCCAGCGGAGCCAGCCGATGAAGATTTTATTGCCCTCTTCGTCGTACCAATAGTTCACGCTCGGAGTCAGCATGACGCACTTGTAGTCGTTGTTAATCCTTATTTTCCTTAGAGGTACGGGGCGGAATCGAACCGCCGCTCATCCTACGCTCTTGGGGAGTATCGCAGCTATGCGTCTGCGGCCAAAAGATTACTCCTTATCCCAAAGTTGCATGGTTGCTGCCTCTAACTATACCATGCTTTCCGTACCTACCGTTTTTGCTGTGGAAGGCCTCACGTTCTAAGGGTAGAACCGCGTTTTAGTTCACCGTTTACGGTTTAATCCTTTGTTCTTTCCTCGATATGTACGATAGTTAAAACAAAAGTAATTCCTTCAATACGGCATTGACCATCAATTATGCTTTTGTCGGTAAAGAAATTTTGCAACTTATCAATAATCTCATAACGCGGGTATTTCCGTTTGTCAAGCATAAATGTTGCTGTGTCGTTTTCTTTTTCCGTTAGCGTTGAAACATTGTCGTCTTTCCCCGTGTTTGTTTCAAACATTTCTTTGAGCGCATTAATAGCCTCTCTTCTTGTTATTCTCATAGTTTTTGAATTTTTAATTAATCTCATTTATCATTTTTCATTTAGGCTTCTCGAAGAAGCCGCAAAACCACGTCGGCTATATCTGCCTTGTCCCCGTCTTCTGGTCGCCACCACTCCAGGACTGCCTCCGTATTGAAGCCGAGGCGGTCATAGTCGAGTTCAGCAGCCTTTTCGCGCCACGCTTTGATACCGTCGCGGTCAGGGAATAGCTGGATGCGTCTGCCCAAGTCCATGAGCGGCTTTAGCTTCTCGCGGGTGATATTGGTCAAGCCTCCGCAAGCCATCCAAATGTCAGCCGCATGGTTGCCGTAGGCTATTGCCATGACTATTGCTGTCTTCTCACTCTCCACGATGTTGACCGTTGCATCTTTCCAAGTGTTGAGTAGGTGCTGCCCAAAAAGGCACTGCTCTACCCGCTGCTTGTCCATGTCGTAGTCCTCCAGCTTCTTATCGCGGAAGAGACAAGCGTGAATCCAGTCGTTTGCCCAATAGGTCTCGCCCTTGTGGTAGCGGTGTCCGTAGCGAGGGTCTGACTTCGGACGGTACTTCATCATCTTGCCTGTACGGATGCGCTGTTTGTCATCAATCTGCCAGAAGATAGTGTGACCTTTGCGGCCATGCCCTACGAGGTAGTCTTTCAGTACGCGGTCAATGCGTGCCTGCTGTACGCTGTCCCAAGGCTGATCGCGCAACCACTCCACGAAGTTGTCATGCTCGTAGTGCAAGGTGCGCAACATGTACTCTTCTGGTATGATGAGCATTGGTAGCGGTGGCGGTGGCGGTGGCAACGGCTTTGGCTTGTAGTTGACGGGTATATCGTCAACAGGCACTCCGAACTCCTTACCCAGCCAGCGGATAGAATCGAGGAAGCTCATGCCCTCGTGCTCCATGAGGAACTTAACCGAGTCGCCGCTTGCCTCACAGACAAAGCAGTAATAGCCGTTGCGTCCCGGTGCTCCGTAGAAAAGCGTCGAAGGACGCACAATGAAATTGCCGTCGTGCCGGTCATCGTGGAACGGGCAGATTCCCGTGAGGTTCACCCCCGACCTCCGTAGCTTCACAAACTTTCCCACCACCTGCTCAATCTTCGCGGAATCCCTGACCCGCTGGATTGTTATCTCTTCTATTTTGCTCATATTCTGATATAGTTTTTTCTCCGTAAGTAAAGGCTTTGCCTTTGCCGTGAATCTTGCCGCCGCCGCCGCGCCCTCTCAACGGCGATATATGAATGAAAATGCGCGTGCATACGCGCGAGAGACCGCGAACGTGGGTAACCAGCCCTCTTTGCCCGCGCCCATATCAGCGCAGGGCAATGGGCTTGTTGCCCCGTGCGGGCTTGTTGGTTGACCTTTGGGCAAGTTACCCTCTATCCCCCTGTAAGGGGGGATAGGCAGGTTGGGCAAGTTACTCTATGGGTCGAGTACCGTAGGCTCTTCCGTAGGTGGTTCAAATGGCAGTTCATCGTTCTTCGGGAACTCAGCCGGGTTAAGGATGAATTTCGGGTGCGTCTGCCCCTTCTTCATAGTGTCTGGCGGTTGTGGTATGATGAAGTTTCTGTTTATTGCCACTTTTAGGTTATCGAGCTGTGCGGGATTGTTCTTCACTCCTCCACGGCTCTTGAAGATGCCCCTGATTTGTTCCTTGCTTGCAGGCCACTCTATATCGTCGCGTCCGGCACTCAGCCATTGCTTGATGTTTTCGGGCGTGTCGTTCTCTGTCGGAGGTGTTGTCAGTTGCTCCGGCATACCCCAAGCCATGATGGGCAGTACTTGGAATTTCCAGTCGGGAACGTCCCTGCCTCTCGCTTTGAGTTGCTTCACCGTGAAGGTGGCCAAGCCCGTTGTATCATTCTTCTCTTTTGAGGTTCGGAAGATGTCGGTCACCTTTCTTTCGAGGATGCTTCCGAGGTGTCCCACCAGCTTGTCACCCCCGGGGTTCTGGTGAACAAGGCACCAAAGGCTTATGCCGTAGTGTGTGGCTGCTTGCATGCACTTGTAGATGAGTTCCTGACATTCGGTGTTGCTGTTGAAGTCATTCACCACGTCGAGCAAGCCGTCAATGAAGCATACCGTAGGTCTGTGCTCGTATATGGCTTTCAGCACACACTTCCACCGCATTATTGCAGCAGATACCTTCTCTTCGTCGCTCTGAGCTTCGCGGAGCATCAGGACAATGAAGTCTTCGCAGTTCTGTCCGATTGGCCGGCGGCACATCGTAAGCACGCGGTTCTTCATCGCAATGGTGTTGTCCTTCTCCATCTCCGTGTCAATGTAAAGCACGCGCGGCTCAGGTATGGTTTCCTCCAGTTCATAGCGCAGGTTGCCGCACTCTCCGCAAAGGATAGCCGCAATGAATTGAGCCAGCGTCATTGTCTTGCCGTGGCCTGATTGCCCCGTCACCGCGTGTATTCCTCCGAGTGGTGCAAATCCGATGCCGTTCCATGAGAGCGTGTACTTCGGTGCCTCGTATTGCTCAGTAAAGTCGAGCCGATATGGACTAACGTCCACCCCGAACCACTTATCCCCCGCAAGGAATGTCGGCACCGCCTCGCCCTCCCCAATCGCCGGTAGTTTGTTTTGTTCTTCAATATCTGTCATAGTTCCATATTATATCGTGCCGTGCGGTTTTTCCGCCCGTTTATATTGCCCTTGTGCCAAGCGCATTTCCGCTTGGTTTCAAAATTGCCCTCGTGCCGCTTGCATATCCAAGCGGTTTGTCCCGTCTGTTGCTATGCCATAGCAACCTCTCTCCTTTGCCACCGTGCCGCCCGCTTTTCCGGGCGGTTCCCAAAACAGAAGCAGCGAGTTTCCCAACTGGCTGCTTCGCAAATAACCATTTTAACATAATGAAAATCTATCAGGCTGGCATCCTCCTCCCGGATTGAACAATTGCCATTAACTAACCAAATATGATGATTACGTTTTTCCGTTCCGTTTGTCGCGTTGTAGTTCCGTCTGTTGCGTCTCGTTCCGTCTGTTGCGTACCGTTCCGTCTGTTGCGTTGCCAACGCAACTTTTATCTTGTCGCCGTGGCCGGAATCGAACCAGCGCACTGCTCTTGTGCCAAGCGCATTTCCGCTTGGAGCATTGGCCGCTCTGCCACTGAGCTACACGGCTTCCATAGTGCCTCTCGCATCTCCGCGAGGAAAAATCCACCGCCTCGCCATACAGCCAGGCGGTTATTAGAGTATTACACACAAGCCCTTCATGCTGTCTCATTGTTTCCAAACTAAGCATTACTTCCTTGTGTCATGCGTTGTGTCTCATTAAGTCAAATATCGCTGTAGCAATGTTAGGCAGGACAGTCAGCCACGCTGTCTTCATTATTCGTTCAGGCTTTCGCCTTGGCCTCTACGACCGCATTGCCTGTTGTTGTGCCAAGCGCATCTCCGCTTGGTTTTTATTTCGCCCTCGTGCCGCCCGCATCTCAGGGCGGTTGTTAGTGGCGGTGCAGGTTCCGATGTCCCGCCTTTCGGCTTCTGCTTACAGGCATCTGTGCCTGCGTCTTTCCCTTTTTCGCTTTTGTGATGCCACCGCCTATGCAACCTCTGTTGCTTTTTCTCCGTAGGTGACGGCTCTGCCGTCGCTAAAAGTCAGAATGGCAGGTCATCCCCATCATCCGCATGCTTCAATTCTGCAAAGCTGTCCGTTTGCCTCTCAGCCCCCGTGCCGCTCGTTTCTCCGAGCGGTTCCAAGCCTGCCCCCGTGCCAGCCGCGTTAGTTGCTGGTTCCTCTGCCACCGTGCCGCTCGCTTCTCCGAGCGGTTCCAAGCCAGCCCCCGTGCCAGCAGCATTTCCTGCTGGTTCTTCCATCACCTCCATCCTATACAGCCGCACATCATTGTAGCACCTGCCGTCATACATCCTCGTCGAGTGTCCGAAACCACACCGCGCTTCAACCATCTTTGTGAGCCGCATTTCCCCGTTTATAATGACAGCCCTACCCTCAGCGTCCTTCTCCACAAACTGCGAAATCTTTCCCATAATATCCTTGTCGAAGGTCTCCAGCAGAACGCTATCAGCATATCTGTCGGTCTCGTTTTCGTGGTATTCAAAAACAAACGGCAGCGACTTCCAGGCATTACCAGTCCTGGCACTCACACCCTCCCTCGTCTTGAACAGACGAACAATTCTTCCTTTAAATTCCATTACCTGCCCTCCTCAATTGCTTCGTTGTTCATGTTCTCTTCCACTTCCTGGTACTTCCCGCTCTTATAGTCAATCTTATAATTGCGGTACATCATATAAGCCAGAGCAAGCGCAATGACTCCAATCACCACATTGTGAGCCGAGCGGAAAATAATCCCGCACCCAAAGCCCCCCACGCCACCAACAGTCAGCATAAGCATAAGCAGCTTCGCAAATAATCTCTCAATAAACAATTCAAAGTTTTCCATAATCGAATATTTTAATAAGTTTATATTTTTTTTCTTTCATTGTACCAAGCGGTTTTGCCGCTTGTTTTTTTGTCCCGTCTGTTGCGTCCCGTTCCGTCTGTTGCGTTGCCAACGCAACCCCTATCCGGCCACCGTACAAAGCGGTTTTCCGCTTTGTCTCATCCAGGCCCTTGTGCGTCAGTTCGATGCCTTCTTCGCTTTTCTTCTCCCTACTATCCTTGAAGCCCTATACTGGCACTCCTCTTTCGGAACCATCACCAGCCGCATTTGGTCGTTCTCCATCATCCTTTGAATTTCCACCACATTATACCCGCGGCTTGTATAGTGCGTCTTTCCCGTTGCAGGGTCAAACACCTCAGCCCTGCCCATAGGCAGCAAATGCCCGTAAGTCTTTAGCCACGATGGACTGAAAATTTGGAACATCTCACACAGCCTTTCGGCGGTCACAAACCTCTCGTTCTGTGACCGCCGTAATTCCCTGAGAGCAGCCGACATCATATCCATCAGTTCCTTCTTAGTCTGATTGTCTATGGTCTGTGTGTTATTCTCTTTTCCAAGTGCCATGTTGTTAAATTTTCTTAAATGTTATTCCGTTTTATCACGCTTTCGGGTAAATAGCCGTAAATTTGCAGTGGCTATAATGTGCAACCGCCTCCTCCGATGCGGACGGCTATTTCTATGCCCGATTGCGTTGTTTAATGTTTTCGATTGCAAAATTAAAGAATTTAGTTGGATTATGTTTGATTTGCTTGGATTATTTATAATATATTAACAAAATGGAGTACAAAGAAACACATTTTAACAATTATAACCCTAAAAATGCCCGTTTCCTTGATGCAATGCGGTATCTTATACAGATTAAGTATATTAAGAACCAAAAAGAGTTTGCCGAATTGATAGGTATATCAGAAAATGCCTTATCCTCAATAAAGAAAGGCAGGAATGTCTCTGACAAAACAATCCTAAAAATGCTTGATGCTTTTCCAAACCTATTCAACCGTGAATATTTCTTCGGAAATGATGTCCCAATGCACACAAGGGCTGTAGTGTATAATGTTCCGCAAGATGAACAAAAGCAAGCCTCCGAACCAATCTCAATATACAAGCCAGAGCATAATCCTGACCAAATACCAAAATGGGCAGATACGTTCATAGACCTCTTAACGGAGCAAGTCAAACAGAACGAAGCCCTAAACCGCGACCTCCGAGCCGCCATTTCCGAAGTCAATGAACTGAAAAATGAACTATCAATATTAATAAACAAACTATCCAAAAAGTAAATAATTATTAATTTGTTTACCCACCAACCCCCTAACCGTCTAATTCCCAACCACCCACATAACCCCAGCGGAGTCACTTTTGATGATGAGAGAAAAGCGTGAAAAACACTGGAAACCACTGATAATTAAAGGATTTTGAGGGATTTGTGAAAAAGTTGATTTTGGGCGATTTTTGGGGATTTTGGCATAAATGTTTTACCATTGTTTTACCAAGCATATTGTGGGAAAACATTTGGTAAAACATTTTGGGGAGACACAAACCTTTTAAACTATGGTAACAACAGCAGTTATTTTTGACCGTCATGGAAGAGCAAAGAATGGCGGTGAAGGTGCGCTCGAAGTGCGCGTGACAATTTCCCGCAAGTCAATATATATTAATACAGGCGTGCGGGTGCGGGAAAAGCAATGGGCGTTTGATAAGGTGGTGAATCATCCGAACGCGAACCAACTGAATGAGCGGCTTGGCTTGATTGTTGGAAAGATTATGGATGAAGTCAATGAGCGGTTGAAGGATGGACGAGAGATTAGTGCGGCAATACTTAGAAAGAATCTTTGGAAGCAGGAAACAAAGACGGATTTTATTGATTGGGTTGATGCTGAGATATTGCGGCTTGATGTTGAGTTTGGGACTTATAAGAGATACAGGACATTGGTGAAGAGGTTGAAAGAATGGGAGGGGATGCAGACATGGGCAGATGTTACGGCTGACAATATTATTGCCTTTGATGTGTGGCTGCGTAGGAGGATATATAAGTCGCTGCATCTGAGTGAGGCTGGGAGGCATAATTACCATCGTACACTTAGGCATTTGCTTTATAGGGCTGAATCGTATGGTTTGATTTCGGCGAATCCTTATACAAGGCTTCGGGGGCGGTTTAAGAAAGGTGACAGGGAGAGCACGGAGTACCTGACAGATGAAGAGGTGGAGAAGATTATGAAGATGGAGCCTGCTGCAGGCAGTCTTATGGATATGGCGCGAGATTTATTTATTTTCCAGCTTTGGACGGGGCTTGCCTATCAGGACACACAGGCTTTTGACTTTTCAAAGTATAAAAAGGTTGGCGGGAAGTATAGGCTGACAGCGAAGAGAATAAAAACTGGGGAGCCTTATGTGAGCCAATTGTTGCCGCCTGCTGTGGAAGTGCTGAAGAAGTATGGGATGAGCACGCCGAAGATTGTTAATGCTGTGTACAATAGGGAACTGCATGCGATAGGGATAGCTTGCGGGATTTCCACGCGGTTGCACTCGCATCTTGCGAGGCATACGTTTGCCACTTATATGCTGAGACATGGAGTAAAATTAGAGAATGTTTCGCGGATGCTTGGTCATACAAACATCAAACAGACTTTACGCTATGCGAAGGTGCTGGCTGAGGATGTGCATAATGATTTTGATATGATAGCGGAAGGCTTGAAAACAAAAGCAGCGGCTCAGTGAGTTGCTGCTTGTTTTAGGGCTTCCAGGTATTCGGGGATGGCGGCGGCTATGGCGTTGTGGGTTTTGGTGTAGATGGTTTTGTTTGTGTTCCATAGTGCCACGTCTTGACGCGCACCAAGGCTGGAAGGGATGTTGCAGGCAGAGAGGAGGCGGTAGGCGGTGGGGGTATGCGACGGAGAACCGCCGCGCACGGTGGCTGTTGTGGTTTTGGTTGCGTTGCCAACGCAACAGACGGAACGGGTAGCGGTGGGGATTGCGACGGAAGGAATTGCGACGGCAGAGACGTCACTTGCGGAGAAGGGGGTAGTCATTGCGATTTTGGCAAATGCCCACTGCCAGGTTTCATCGTCGGAGGGGCAAAGGTGCATGAAGAGGTCGCGGTCGAAGAAACGCTTGTCTGTGAAGGTGTGCGGTGGGTACAGTATTGCTCCGCTGCCTGGCTTTATGTCTGTGGTCACTTGGCCGCGCTTTGTTAGGAACATGCAAAAGTCATCGCGGGTTTCTATGATGCGACCGTCTTGCACGCTGATACGGCTGCAACCTTGGGCATAGATGATGTCTGTGGGGTGTGCGTCATGGTCGCTAACAAAGGTTCTTAGCCAGCCGGGGGCTTGGGCATTATCATCATCAACACAAAGGATGGGATTGTGTGGGTACTTTTCGAGGGTGGGGATGAGTTTTTTGTGGCTCCTTATGTTGCCCTTGTCGATGATTGTCTCTACGCCCATTTCTTCCATCTTTTGCATTAGTGTGCATGCTTCGCGGCGGTTCTTCGATTCGCTGATTTCGTCCTCGCTTAGTACAAGGACGGGATGGACGCGGTTTTCAAGTCCTGATTCTTGCCGTTGGTACAGCAAGATTTGCATTGCCATGATTGCACCGGCGAAACGCGGAGGCCATGTTGTCATGCTTAGAATGATGGTGTCATTGTTCATTGCGCATTATAGATTGGAAGGCTTGCATGTCTGCTTGCATGTCGGAGATTTCCTTTTCTGTCATTGGTGCGGCTGGTTCTTTTTCCCAAGGGAATTGCAAAAGGTCGGCCGGTTTATGCCAGTGGTTTTTCTTCATTTGGTCTGTGCCGGCAAATGCTGACATGAGATAGAAGGTTTGCCAGCGAGTGGCTGACCATAAGCCACGATTGCGATTGTTGTAACCGCGCAGGATGCGACGGGCTTCCCAGAATTGGATGGTGTATAGGAAATCGGAGCGAGTGATGCCTATTTCGCCCACGAACAGCTCATAGAGGTCGTGGGCGGTTAGGCGTTTTTTTCTTGCTCCTCACTTTCCGATGGAGAAGCATCGGACACGGGGGCGGAATCGGACGCGGTGGATGCGGATTCTGAGGCTGATGCCTCAGTGTCGGTGGCGGAGAGTTTATACCACTGATTGCGCAACTCTAAGACGGAAATGAAGGCGGCGGTGATTTCCGATGGGTCGGATTCATACATGAGAGCATTGCTTTCGATGGGGCAGTCTTGTTTCTTGCCTTCGTAGTAGGCGAGAATGGCTGACATGATGAGTGCAAGGATGTGCTTTGGATTGGCGGTGTCGATGTTCTCTATGCCGGTATCTGCTATGTCAGTGAAGCCGATTTCTGTGGCATAGCAATAGGCAAGGCTGACTTGCTTGCCTGCAATGGTGATTTCTTTTGTTTTCATAGTTCCTTTTAATTTTTTGCAAAGGCGGAACCTTTGCCTGCTGAGAAATGTGGCGGTAGAACCGCCACTTGCTTAGAAATTTAATTTGCGAAGGCAGAGACCTTGCCTGCCGAGGATTGGTTGCATTGGCAATGCAACAGACTGAACGAAACCGCCCGTCTGCTTGCTATGGAACGCGGCAAGACAGGCGAGCGGCGAAATAGTGATTAGGCTGAAACTGTGTAGTCACCGTAGCCGTTTAGGGTGGCACGGTACTGTGCGCCTGTTTTGTTCTGTGCTTGGATTTCGAGATTAGTCAGGACGGCACTTCCGCTGGCTATTACAACGCCTTTGGTGCGCTGGTTGTCACCGCTGACATTCGCAATATTCCACTTGACAGGTGTTCCGTTTTTGTGGATTGTTTCGAGGTCGTCAAGACCCTTGGCTGTAACGAGCGAAGTAATTGTGTCGCCACTACGCACAAGGGCATTGGTGGTGATGTCGTAACTGAGAGAGGTAGGCTCTTGGTTCTCCCATTCGCCTTCTGTGTCCTTTGTCGTACTGTTCTCAACGGAAACGCTGATATGCAGCGTGAGTTCCCGGGCACCGCCAATAACGCTCGCTGGTGCGGCGGTGTTGTCGCTGCTGAGGAACAAGCGGACAAACTGACCCTTCGTGTATGAACCAGCAGGTACGGTTTCGTCGGACAAATCCATATCGGTAATTGTGCTTACTGCACCTGTGCCGGTAAATTGGAGAGTTTTTGCGGCCGTCGTTCTATCATTAAACGTCAGATTCAGGTCTGTCAAGTATGCCGAACCGCAACGAGCGAAATCAGCCTCCTGGTGAGCCTTGTTGTCGGTCGTGCCGGATTCGTCCCATATGAGATTGAAGGGGGTCATGCTCTTAATTGCGGCGAGCATTGTTGCGGCATCGGTGACATTCAGGGACTCTACCTGCACGCTCCAAGATTTGCTCTGAGTGGTTGGCTTTTGCGCAAGCCCGGTGTCGTCTTTGGTTGATTCGTCGGATACATTATTTACCAGAGTAATCGTGCAGTTTGTGGCCATGCCTACAACTTTCAGACCGCTATCGACGCGTGTATAGATTCTGAGGTTTTGACCTTTTAATGTTGCCATATATAGAATGGTTTAGTTTGTTACAAAGTCAACTTTGAGTTCAAAGGTGCCGTCGTCTTTCTGACCGACTGCACCAGCCATGAGAGTTTTTCCGGGATTCTGCTCTTTCAGGGCCTCGAAAGCGGCGGTCAGTTCTTCGCGGCTGTTGGCCGTGAGGAATTGAGTGGTGGCTTCCGCTGGCTGCTGTGGGGCTTCGTCCTGTGCGGGGGTCTGTGCCTGCACTTCTTCTGTGGCGGGCTGCTCGGTGGTCTCGGTGGTCTCGACGTTGGAAGCGTCGAGCACTTCTGCCTTATTGGTTGTCTTGCTCATCTTCGTAAATATTTTCGATGTCGCACTGATATTGCAATGTCTTGTAGTAGCAGGGTTTCGTCCAGTCCCAAGCGGTGCCGTCGGTTGTGAGGGATTGGAGGAAAGGTCTGCTGCCTTCCATCGTGGCGATGTAGTCAGCGATTGCCTTGCGGCATAGCCTTGTCAGCCGTTTTACTTCCTTCGGGTTCTTGGCTGAGATTTGCACCGATGCCTGTACGCGGTCTTCCGTGCTCTCCCACACATCATCCTTCGTGGTCTGATTGTTTTGCAAACCATCGTCTGTGATGATGATGTACGGCAGCGGAGTGTTGTCGTTGTCCGTTGGCGGGACTTCTACACACGTTGAGTAGATACGAGCGGGAGTCCCTTGGTCGCCTTGCGACTTGGGAGCCACATATCCGCACGCCTCTGCTATCGTGGTGTCCGCTGTCAGGGCTGCGTAGAAGATTTCGTCAAGTTCAAGAGCCATGCAAAATCAGTTTGACTTGTTTTTACTTTTACTTTTTCAATCCGGTTTCCGAGGGTTGGCGTTGGCTGTTACCTCAACGCCTTCCCTTCGGAGTCACTGGAACTATGAAACCAGATTGGCATGAGAACGTTTAGGCTTCGGTGGGTTCTTCGGGAACTACCACACGGAGCAGGGCGAAGGCCTGGGGCTCGCCGCTGTCGTTTCCGTTCACGAGCTTACTGAGCTCGGTAATGGAAATCTCCGTAGAGAAGACGATAACGGTCTTATTAACCTTAGCCACGGCAGCACTTGTCGCATCGACCGTTTGACGAACGAGGCCATGCTGCTGTATTGGCAGGTACTGGAAGAGACCAATGCCAATGTACTCGTCGGAGTCCTTGACGTACTTGCCAGCAGAGTTCAACGTGTAGTTGATGTGCTTGGTGCTGACATAGGGGTGTCCGCAAAGCAGGCCGTTGTCGATTATGGGGTGAGCGGCTACACCGTTGCCCTCGAAGGTGTGCTTCAGCTTGGCCTCCATCTTCGGGCTGATGATGACGCAACCCTCGTCGTCGAAGCCGAGTTCTGCGATGTCGGCAAACTTCTCGTCAATCTGCGCACCGATGGTGTTGTCGAGTACGACTGTGCCGGGAGTAACGAGGGAGAAAGCACCCTTGTTCTTGTTCCAGTTGGCGTGGCTGTAGTTCTTCTTGGCGAAGTAAATGCGCCATGCCTTCTGAATCTTGTAGAGAACGAAGGCAACGAGGTCGAAGGCAGTATTGTCAATGGCCTTGTTGCTGATAGCAACGGACAGGCTGACACGGTTGCTGACAACCTTCACATTGTCGAACTCCAGAGCCTGGTCATTGATAGCGTCGATTTCACCGACTTCCTCAATCTCCACGTCGTTGAGGGAGTAGGGATAGAGGATGTCGCCCTCTACGCCAGTCACGAAGCTCTGACCAACGGGACGGCCGAGACCGTTTACCTTGGTGTCGATAATGTCCTCAATGTAGAGGTTGATGGCACCTGATTCGGTGATGCTCGTACCATCATTCGGAGTCTTGGGGGCCAGGGTGATGGTGCTGTCTTCGCGCTTCTGACGAACGCCCTGCAAATACTCGCGGTACTGCTTGTTGCGGTCAATCTGCTCGCGCATCTCGGAGATAGCCTGCTCGTCCTTCGACAGGGCGATTTCGCGTCGGTTGTTCTCCAGCTCCTGAGTCAGTTCAGCGACTTCACGCTTCTCTTCCTCTGTGTAATCTTCGCGCTTCTCCTTCTCCAACTTGAGGTAGATAGCACTCATGCGGCTCTGAATCTCGCGGTTGCGAGCGGCCAACTTCATAATTTCCTTTTTTGTCATAACAGTTAAAACTTAAAGGGTTAATAAATAAAGGATTCTTGTTCTTTGTCTTGTTCGATTTCGAGCAAACGCTGGCGCATGCGCATTACTGCCACGGCCTCACGTTCTTTCTTTTCCTGAGCCTCGCGCTCTGCCTTGGCCTTTTCCTCTTCGGCTGCCTTCTTCTTGGCTTCTTCTTCTTCTTCGGCCTTGCGCTTTGCTTCTTCATCGTCTCCGCCACACTCGCGCTTCAACTGGTCATCAATGGCCTTGTCGATAGCTTCAGAAGCCTCGCGGGTTGCAACGGTTGTTTGTTCGTAGGCGGGGTGGGTGACTATGCTCACGTCAAAGAGCCTCACGATGCGTTTAACGTGGCGAAGCCATACCTCCTTGCCGTCCTCCACGTCCTTTGTGCGCTCATAGCTTACGCCCTTCTCCGTGTCCTCGTAGTCATCCTCAAAGGCGAAGGACATGCCGTTGATGTCACCCCTGCGGATGAGTTCAAGCGCATCGTTTGCGTTGTTGGTTTTTGGCAAGTCACAGCGGCAGTCTATGCCGTCGCCGCGCATTTCCAGTTTCAGCGTGTCCTTCTCGGGATTGTTGCGATAGCGTCCAAGCACGTTCACCACGTCCGAATTGTGGTTAAGGTTCAGAACGATGTCCGAGCGTTGCAGCACGTCCTGACTGATACAACCAGGCTCCAGCACCTCGTACACCTTGCGGGAGGCTGACCACGGCGTAAGGTTTACGCTACGCACACCGAACACTATCGGACGGCCTTCTATCTCGCGGCTCTCCGTTTGTCCTTCCTGTGGCTCGCGCAACTGCAAGCCGCAAGTTTCGATGGGGATGAATCTTGTCTGTTTCATATTCTCGTTTTAATTACTTTGTTTCCTTATTGTTCGGGCGTTTTGTGCTCTTGGGTTTACTCTTCTTTTTACCACCGGGAGAAACCGCTGGCGCGGCTGCATCCGAAGGAACGACCTCCGATTGCAGCGGTGTTGGCTCTATGGCTGCGAGCTGTGCTTTTTCTTCGTCCGTTAGTTGCCAGTCGCGGAAGTGCATATCTACCCAATACTTCTGGTCTTCGAGGTCTGTCTTTCGCCATGAGCCGCTTCCGTAGTGGGAGAAATAGTCATACAGATTCCAATAGATACGCGCCACAAGTGCGGGCTTTGTGTTTTTGATGTCCTCCAAGAGTGAAGCCCCGGTGTCGTACCAATTGAGCGGGTCTTTCTCGTCGTTGCTGTGCAGGCCGAAGTTGCGAACCGGGTCAAAGTACTTTGCGCCGTTGGCTACCAGCTTCGGCACGTTCAGGTAGCAGAGCATAGGCAGCAGGCGGTCGGTCTCCAAACGTCCCGTCCCCGCGAACTTCTGTATCTTGCCAACTGCTGCATAGTTTTCGTCCCACATAAAATCTATGGGCTGCGATAGGATTACATCGCTATCCATGAGGATGAATCCCTGGGGCAGCAGTTCCCAAAGTTTCTGCACGCTCATCATGTGCCGTGCACTGGCGAAGTGTGGCAGATATGAGCACTTGTTTGGAAACTTGGCAAGTTCACTCTCAAAGTCTATGTACTGACCTTTGGTGTTGTCGATGATGGTGACATCTCCGAGGGCAGAACCATCGGATACGGAGAATGGCCGCTCGTTGCTATTGTCGAAAACCACTACCTTCCAATCCATACCGCCATGCTTGCGGACGGACAGGATTCCAGCCGTTGTCAGTTCCGGCGTGTTATAGTGGACTATGGCGATTGTCTTTTTCATAACTCTTTTCCGTTGGCTGTGGTTCCGTCACAGCAATTAAACAATTTCTTGCGCAAGGATTTCCATTTTGTTTTCTTGGAAGTCGCCATCAAGCGAAAGCACCTGATACGTCTTTCCATCGCACACAAGCAGAGAATCCCGCTTAACAACACTATTCCAGTCACCACGGAATAGCACTTTATCGTAAGCGTCAAGCGCACCTTCACGAATACCCTTTGCACCGTGCTTCCATCCCTTGTTTGCCCACATGGTTCCTGCGACTGCATAGCTCGTTGTCTCCCCGAAACCAGCATTTGCCACCTTATTCTTTATGGTCACGCGGTTGTGCAAATATCCTCTCTCGTATGCCATATCTTTTTATCCTTAAACTATAAACCGTTCCACTTGTCGGACGTTTTAGTACGCAGGGTTTACTGCGCGTCTCGTGCGCTTTGTCCGCCTTGCTCTTTGTTCCTCAATCTCGCGCTCCAGAGCGTCGATTTCTTCTTTCGTTGGATTAGCTGTCATAATGCCTTATTTTGGTAAATCTATAGTTTTACTACTGGTAAATCTATAGTTTTACTTTAGTAAATCTATACCTTTACTTTTCGCCATCTTTTGGGGGCTGTGCCACCGTGTAGTTTCCCGGCTGTAATTCCGTAGCCGCTTCGCCCTTTGCTATGAGTGCTTTTAGGGTCATGAGGTTGGCTGCTGCCAGTGGTTCGTCACCATCCTCTACGGCTGGCATATCATGCTCTGCGCGGATTTCGTTGACCGTCTTTGCGCCCGATTGTAGGTTGAGCATATCCACCTTCGCCTGAGCCTCTTTATCCATACGGAGTAATGGCTGCTCACACAGATGGAAACGATGCTGACCAAAGTCGTATATGTCGAGGAACTTACGGAAACATTCGGATTCCATTTCAGCACCGTCCGGGGCAATTGTGCGGCTCAGATACTCCATCGTGGCATTTGTGTAGGAGGTGTAGTGCGAGTTGGTATCCATCATAAGCAGCGGGCGAGGTGTGGCAAAGAACCTTGCCACATCGTCGTGAGTCATGCCGAGAATGTCTATCATCTGCATGTCCTGTGCCGACAGGCTTATATTTTGGAATTTATCATAGCCGCGCAACGCAAGGAGGTCATGCCCGGTATAGAGTTTGTTCTGAACCTCGGTTGCGTACTTGTCGCTTTCGTCCGGGTCGAAGTGTCCCATCGCAATAGGGCTAACGCTGCCCTCTCGCTGTTCGCTCAGGAATCCTTTGACGCGACCTCCTTTTGCGGCCGTTTCGAGTGCCAACTGGCTTTCAGTCTTGATAAGGCTCAACGTGTCAAAAGCAAACCTCAATGTTGACATACCCCAAAAACCATTCCTCTCCCTGTAGGTATTCGGGAAGTGGAGAATATCTTCGCGGTCAACAACCTTGTTTTTCACGATACCGTATTCACTCATGTAAGTGATGATGTACTTCTTCGTGCCGAGGTCATAGCCGCCGCACTCAGCAAGCCACAAGTACTTAGGCTCTCCCAGTTCGTCGCGCTCGATATAGACGAAACCATTGCCCAGCATAAGACGGTTAATAGTGACCTGCTCCCAAAGGCTCTGTGCCGACATCATGGGATTCGGTTCTACCTGCAACAGATAGTTGAGCCTTGTACCGAACGGAACAACACCGCCACGAGGCTTTGCCGCATCTATCACGAAGTTACCGCCCTCTTTATCGCGGTACTGATACTGCATTTGCATCTGTCCTATCGTCTTAGCGCGAAGCTCTACGGCGTGATACACAGCACTAACCGTCAAAGCCACCCTCGGACTCCGTGCATAGACAATATTCTCCTTGTAGTCGCCCGTCCGCACGTCGTCCTTGTTTGTCGGATGGTTCGGGTCAGTTGTGCTTGGCACACCGGCCACCGCCTCCCTCGCGTTAGCGTTTCGGGCCTCTCCCCACCCAAACATCCTTGTCAGAAAATTATTCATAGTTTTTCTCTTTTACTATTCGGTTACTTTGTGTCCGTGGGTTTACTTTCCTTTCCCGTAGGCTTTTGTTTTGCAAAAGCAAATCTTCACGATGACGCAGGAATCGTGAGCGCACCTGTTCCTTGGAACTGGAAGCTGCCTTGTGCCAAATTCCCGAGCGTGAAGGTTTGCTTTGCGGATTTGATGAAAGCCTCCCCTTGCAGCAGCACAACGGTGGCAGTCCCTTCGTTTGTGACGATGCTGACATTGACCTTTGTTCCCGACTTTGGCAAGTCCTGGACTTGGCTGCTTGCCATGACAAGGAAACTTGTCGTGAAGCTCCACTCCGAGCGTCCGGCAAGGTATTCCCGCCACTGTCCGCTTGTGGGGCTGCTGATTTCTATCAGTTCCGTGCCAACCTGAATTTCTTCCGAGCGAGTCCCCGCAATCACCGTCGCCGCGCTACCCTCGCCTATGCTTATGTAGATGTTTTTCCCTAAAAGTGCCATAGTTAGTGTATCAGTTTAATTTTGTAATAATCATCGTGTGGATAGAATGCAGAAGAAAGAATGTTCCAGTACAAAGTATCTTCAAGGAATCGGAACACGCCAAACATTGACAATTCTGGAAGAACAAGCGGTTGCCTTGCACATACTTCAATGATAGTCTTGTCGTTTCCTAACCTTGCATTTATGGATTGTCGTGTGGCTAAACCGTCATCGTCTGTTATTTGGTTCGTGTTCTTTTTGCTGAAAGACATTTTCATTGTTATGGACTCTTCTTTCCCAGAACTGTTATACAGGATTTTCCGCTCATCCTTCTTCTCATTCGACATGTATTCTGCAAACGTCTCGCCACCTTGCTTTACGTCAAAAGAGTCTATGGAAAGCATGGCAGATTGAATTAGGTCAACGTATGTAGTTAGCAAAGTAAAGGTGAGCGTTCCGTGGTTTGGAACGTTTGGTATTTTGTACGTTGACGTAAATTCCGTGTCGTTGTTTTGACGCAATAGCAATATGTTCCACGGTGTTGTGCTGTCCCATTCTCCCGTGTTGCTGTTATAATACAAACCATCAACAGACACCCGAAACACGAATTTATATGTATTTGATGCCTCTGACAAATGTAGAAGACTGCCAGCCATTAACTTCATCGAAACGTGAAGGTCGCCGTATGGGTGCTCTATATAGTGCAGGGAAAACACCTCTTGACCTGATTGCCATGATGTATTTGGTTCGTAGAAAAGGCACTTTTTTTCTGAACCGTCTGCCAAAGCAAAGCATACTGGATAGACACCCACATCTTGTGGGCGTGTTGTCTCGTTGCCAGACACAAGCAGACTGCCATTGTATTTAAGCATGTTGCCTGACATTTCGGGGCCAATGCTTCTTAACCAGAGAACCGCACCTGCTTCGTTTCCAAACGAATCATAGGCGTTTTCTTTGTTATATTTGACGCAATGCTCCATTGGTAGTGGTGACGATTTCGGGAAACTGCCTTCATAACCAATGTTTAGGTATGATATGCCTCTTTCGGTTGTTATCGTGTGGTCGCTACCATATATATTGAAGAGGTCGAGAAAGCCCTGCGTTGTCACCACCGATGCTGTTGGTGTAGAACCTGTGCCAAGGTCTTCAACGTAAATCTCATAGTACGTCTTTTGTGTTTGTGGTCTGCTTAGGTCGTCAAATACAAGTGCCGTTGGCGTGTCGTGCATTACCCATCCATACAGATTGCATAGTGCTTCAAAGAATGATAAATAAGTTTCAGGAGAGAACATTGTGTATATGCTTCCATCCGAAACACTGAACATGTCGCTATATGGACAATAAACAAGTGAGTTTATATATTGCCCTTCGTTTACTACTTGGGCAGGGAACACAACTTTTTCATAGGCTGCATTAAGCCCGTTGATTGCTTCCTTCATCAAATCCCAAATCGAAACCTTATCCCTTGCGTCTGGTGCAAAAGTTGGCTGGCTAAACTTCATGTACGGCATAATGCCAACAGGGGAAAGTATAGGGAAAGACATTTCGCGTGGGGATGCAACCCACTTGTTGTCGAATGTCTGAGCCTGCAAATACCCATTGAAGTAGAGCAACGTGCCATAATAGAACTCTATGTAATGCGATGTGTCGGACGTTGGCCGAAGGTCATCAAGCGCACCATATTCTTCTTCTATCACTGAGAGATACCCCGTCTTTGAACGCACGAGCTTTAGCAGAGAGCTGTCCGTGTCCTCCTGCCAATAGAAAGGATTCGGTGCTCCGTTTAGCACAATCGGGTCACCTTCATATCCATTGGTATAAATGTATATGCGGCAAGGCGTGTTTTGAGCCGAGCGAAATGTTAGTGTCCAGTGTGGTCCTCTTGCCATATCCTTATCTTATTAATCCAAAGTTTTTGAGCATGCCAGTGGTTACAATTTCCCCCTGTCCTGTTCGCCTTGTGTAATTGTTTGTTCCGAGGAATATATATTCACCCTGGACGTATGGATTTGATTCATAATGTCCACTGCTTCCAACGCCTTGCAGTTGGCTTGCAAGGTTGCCTTGCTGGGCGCGGTTAAGCACTAACTCGCCGCTGTTGACCCATGCGTTACCCGCAAAAATGTTGTCGCCGCTGTAGCTGTTGCCACCGATGAACCTGCCTTCTGCTGCCTTGGGGATGATGCCATCTGCTATGCCACCACCTGCAAATTGAGGTATCAATCCACCTTCTGCACGCCTTGGAACAATGCCACCACCTGCCAGCAGCCAACCAATAAGCGGTACGGATTTCACAGAAGATGTTGCAGTAACAACACCTACCAGTGTGCTGATAGTGGTCAATATGGTGGTGACCATTTGGATTCCAGAAAGCACCTTCGACAATCCCTCTGGTATTTCAATTCCAAGCCCTTCAAGGTTTCTTGCCATTGACAATACGTTATTCCCAAGATTTCCAACAGCGGATGAAATGTCATAGTTACCTGCGTCATTTATTTTGCTCTTGCTTGATTGCTTGCTCGTTGTTTTGCCCGTGGTGAAGTCAAGTTCAATGGGTTTCAAATCCATTTCCTTGCGCTTCTCGTTTATCTTGTCGGCGATGGCTTGCCAATCCACATCTTCTACGCCGCCTTCCATTGCTCTCGCCCAAAAGTCCTTACCTGCTTCGTCGGCCACATCAAACATAGCAGTTCCAAGTCCTGAACGTAGCGATTCATCCAACAACGTTTGCAGCATGCTTGTGTCTGCCAATTGTGCGGAAAGGCTGTTGTAGAGGTCGCTCCCGAAGTTGGCGGTTTCGAGGTCTTTCTTTATTCCGCTTAGGTATTGCGACAGCCCGGCACTATTCTGAATGTTAATGCCCTGCTGCATCTGTGGCTTCACCTCGAAAGTGACCGTAGTCCCCTCAATCCCTGCCACGAGCTTCTGAATCTCAGCGTAAGCCTGCGCCGTGTCTGCCTTGATGGTGATTTCTTTGTCTGTTGGCACTTCGGGCATATCCACCTCTCCGGGCTTCACATTCACTACCTGCGTCAGTTCATCCGCTATGTTTGGAGTCACGATGCTGCCAATGCGAGTGTTGATTGTCTGAGTCAGGTCGCGCTCTATTTCGGGGGTGACAACAGTTCCGAGGCGTGTGCTGATAGTTTGTACAACCTCTTCGGCTATGTCGGGTGTTACCTCTTCGCCTATCCTTGTATTGATGATTTGCGTGATTTCGCGTGGGATGTCGGGCAGTTCCACGTCGCCCGTCTTTGCACCTACGGTTATCGTGGTGTCCTGTGGAAGTGAGGCTTTCAGTTGCTCCAGTTGTTCGGCGTTGACCTTTGCCGTGAAGGTGGCTTCTGTGCCTTCTTTCCACTTTCCTTTTAGCGCATCTATTTGGATGTTTGTCTGCTCTATTTGCTGCTGATAGGCTTGCCACTCTTGGGGATTGAGCGCAAGGCTCTGCGCCTTCTGCAATTCCTGCAAATGGGCAGTCAGTTCCGGCAAAGAACTATTCACACCGATATTCACGGAAATTCCCTTTGCCTCCTGAGCAAAGCGTTTCAGTTCATCGTTGCGGGCTTGCAGCGTGCCGATTTCCGCACGGATGGCGGTTTGCCTTTCGGTAATGCCAACCCTTTGTGCTTCGTCCGCACTCTTAGCCGCTGTTGCCAACTGCTGGTATTCCTCAGTCAGTTTTGCAATAGCCGCCTCGTTCTGCTGTAGTTCGGTTTGGGTTTTGGTGGTGGAGCCGTCACCTGTGCCACCAAGCAATTTCCGAACCGTGAAGCCTTCGGCACGGTTGATGGTCTGATACATTTGGCCGCGCATCTGCAAGGTCTGCATTTCCTGCTGGTCGCGCTGCTTTATC
>Ga0265298_10002868_pt1 | contig 23396 bp, 19 predicted proteins | sample AusTroGonzalo_MG_3_FD_193486 | JGI IMG/M metagenome (GOLD analysis project Ga0265298, IMG submission 193486) | Bovine rumen microbial communities from tropical cattle in Woodstock, Queensland, Australia - Gonzalo_01 | ecosystem: Host-associated > Mammals > Digestive system > Stomach > Rumen ...
AAGAATCAGGCTATCGATTGTCTTTTGGGGAATCTCTTCCTTATCAGTTTCGATGGTCAGGTATTCCTCGCCCTGGTGGACGGCCACGGTACCTATGCCGTACAGATAGAACAGAAGTCCGGACAGCAGGTGCTGTGCAGTGTGGATGACCATGAACTTGTAGCGGTGGTCCCAGTCAAGGGAGAGCTCAAGGCTTTCACCTGCTGCAACCGGGCATGAAGGTACAAGAATCAGTACGGAATCGCCGTCATCGGCCTTGCGGGTATCCAGCACGTCATACGGACCCAGCTTGCCGCGGTCTCCGGGCTGGCCTCCGCCCTCCGGATAGAAAATGGTCCTGTCCGTGCGCACTTCCGTGGCCTTGTCCGTATGCCTGACATCCGTGACCGTGCACGTGATGCTCCTGAGGTATGGGTCCTGATAATATTGCTTTTCCATACCTGCATGATACAGGTTGCCGACGGTCTTGAAAACAGTTATCTTTCACTCAGAAACAGCTTTCGGGAGAACATCATGGCACGCATCAAATCCGCATGGGAAATCGCACTTGAGAAGACACGGGACATCGAGATCGATGAAGCAAAGTACCGTACCGACACCCTTCAGAAAGACGGAATGGCCCTTGCCGGCGGTTATCTGAACAACACGGACCAGAAGCTGGACGTAGTGGCCGCAAAGTATGCATCATACAGCCCCGGGGACAAGGCCGTTGTCAGAAGCGGCATGGTGAGCACCATCATGTCCAACATCAGCCTTCCGTCGGACGACATCTACCAGATGCGCTTCGACCGCACATGTGATCTCGTGAATCTGGTCACGGACGGAGATGCGCAGGCAGACGGGCTCATGCACCAGATCGGCGACTTCCTCAAGCAGTACCTCGATGCCAAGAGCGCTTTCGTCGACCGCATGAAGGCCCAGATCCAGCAGGCAATGGAGAGCAATCCCGAGGGCGTGAACTCCGCCCAGTATTCCCAGATCATAAGCCAGAACCTGAAGAAGATGGACAGCCAGTACGGCGACGCCCTCGAGAACACAAAGGAATCATTGATACAGCTTCTGGGCTGACCGGTCTGACATCTCAGACAAGGTCATCACCGGGAATTGCCGTACCGTAGGCAAATGCCGGTCTGCCCTGCTCATCCTTCTCTATACTGTATCTGATCCTGTAGGGAATCCTGTCGGCAGTCAGCGGCAGCGTCACATCCACCTCCTCTCCCTTGTCTACCCTCTCCATGATCCTTCTGTACTGGTAGTCCTCCGGGAAAATGCACATTCCGGTGAGTGATGCAGGATAATCGGCTACTTCTTCAGGCAGTCCCAGATTCTTCTGGCATCTGAAGCACGGATACATCTTCTTGGTGGTTATGTCGTACTTCCAGAAGTAAAGGTCGATCTGCTCGGCTGCACGCTTGAAAAGCTCTTCCCGTTCCTGGATTTCGGTCATCAGCCTGCGGTTGCGTATCAGCAGCGCAACCTTGTCGGTGATGTCCTCGATGCTCAGATAGAAGATGCTGCTCTGCACCTTCCTGGCCAGGAACTTGAGTCTGTTGAAGCTCCAGAAGTCCCTGCCCTTGCCGTCGATGTTCACGGAGCATGTTATGCAGCTGGTTTCCTCCCCGGTCCTCTCGGACTCGTTTATTGCATTGAGGAATTCTCCCACGGTCTCACGCGACAGTCCCTTGCAGATGTCGTACTGGCGTGCTGCGTATGTATTCCTGTCCACATCCATCATCTCGAAGAACTTGTCGTTCATCCTGAGGGCCGAGACCTTTCCGTCCGCATCACGGCTGAGGATTGCCGCGCCGCCGACATAACTGTTGAAGATGAGCGTTGACTGCGTATTTATGTCGAAGAAGTCCAGCTGTCCGTTGTCCTTGTCATCAGGAAGCTTCTCCATCCTGTATGAACCCGACCTCAGCATGTTGCCGAAGCTTTCTGCATCCATGGGTCTTGCGAAAAGGAATCCCTGCATGAAGCGGCATCCCACCGTCTTGAGGAAATCCGCCTGACTGCGCTTCTCCACGCCTTCGGCGATGACCGGCATGTCTATCGCGTGGGCCATGCGCACCACGGAAGTGACGATTTTTCCGCATCGTCTGTACCTGTCGTCCCTTGAGAGGAACGCGGAATCCAGCTTGATGATGTCGACGGGAATGTCCTTGAGCGTGCAGAGCGACGAATACCCGCTTCCGAAATCATCCATCTCAATGAAGAAACCCTTCTCCCTGAGGGACTCGAGGATGCTGAAGAACTGGTTTGGATCTTCTGCAAATGCTGATTCCGTCACCTCAATATGGATGTCTGACGGAACAAGGCCATGTCTGCGGACCGTATCCTCCAGAACCTGAGCCAGCTCTTCATGATAGAAATCCCTTCTTGAGACATTCACCGACAGAGTCGGAATCCCGAGCCCTTCCTTTCTCCACTCAGCCAGATGCTCACAGGCACTGTCCCAGATGTGCCTGTCCATTTCATATATGAAGCCGTTCTTCTCGAACTGCGGGACAAAGTTTCCTGGCAGCACTACCTGCCCGTCTTCCATGATCCAGCGGACAAGAACCTCGGTCCCCGTCATGGCACCGCTCTCATAATTGATCTGCGGCTGGAAATAAGGAACGAATGCGCCTTTCTCAAGCGCACGTACGGCATCGGAGTCATAATCGTGATGCAACATTTGATAAACCACCTTTTGTTTTTTTGCCTGATTGCATGCTCTCCCCAGCATACATACATCGGGCATACATGTCAGGATTTGTCTGACATTTGTTCTACATTTGTCATGATACCACCGCTCTTGTGAATAGTCAGTAGTGATGTCTAACTAAAACCGGCTTGAAAACCTAGTTAATCGCAGGTTATTATGGGTCAAACAGGAGGATTCCATGAGGATTTCCACGAAAGGCCGTTATGCGATGTGCGTGATGCTTGATCTTGCAGAACACTACAAGGAAGGCCCGGTTGCCCTGAAGGACATCGCATCCAGACAGAACATTTCCAAGAAATATCTCGAGCAGATCGTCTCCCTCCTGAACCGGCCCGACATCCTGAAGACGACACGAGGCGCCCAGGGCGGCTACATGCTGGCAAGGACGCCGGACAAGTATACCGTGGCCGAAATACTCAAGCTTTCCGAAGGCAGCCTGGCCCCGGTTCCCAATCTTGAAGACCCCTCCGAAGCCGCCGCTGCAGCAGACTATCAGCTTCTGCCCATCTGGCAGGGTCTGTACGATACTGTCAACGATTACCTTGAAGGCATCACGCTGCAGGACATCCTGGACCGCCGAATGGAAAGCTACGACTACAGTATCTGACAGCGGATGACTCACATTACAAAAAAATCACCTCAGGCCCGTGCGGTCAGACCTGAAGTGAAGTTTTTGATATGGAGACCAATAATGGCAGAACTCAATCTGTGAACAGCGGAGTGGACAGGTAGCGGTCGCCGGTATCGGGCAGCAGCACCACAATGGTCTTGCCCTTGTTCTCCGGACGCTTGGCAAGCACGGTTGCTGCATACAGGGCTGCACCTGAGGAGATTCCTACAAGAACTCCATCCTTTCTGGCAACTTCCTTGCCTGTTGCAAAAGCATCTTCGTTGGCCACTGGAATTATCTCATCGTAGATCTTGGTGTTCAGGGTGTCGGGGACAAAGCCTGCGCCGATGCCCTGGATCTTGTGTGGTCCTGCAACTCCCTTGGAGAGAACCGGCGAGCTCTCGGGCTCTACGGCAACGACCTTGACCTTGGGGTTCTTGGACTTCAGGAACTCACCAACGCCGCTCAGCGTTCCGCCTGTGCCTACTCCTGCTACAAAGAAATCGACCTTGCCGTCTGTGTCTGCCCAGATCTCGGGACCTGTGGTTGCTTTATGTGCAGCCGGGTTGGCGGGGTTCACGAACTGGCCGGGGATGAAGCTGTTGGGAATCTCCGCCGCAAGCTCATCGGCCTTGGCAATGGCTCCCTTCATGCCTTTTGCACCTTCAGTGAGCACGATCTCTGCGCCATAGGCCTTCAGGAGGTTGCGACGTTCGACGCTCATGGTCTCGGGCATGGTGAGGATTGCCCTGTAGCCTCTGGCGGCTGCTATTGCGGCAAGTCCGATTCCGGTGTTTCCGCTGGTGGGCTCGATTATCACTGAATCCGGCTTGAGCACGCCTCTTTTCTCAGCGTCCTCGATCATCGCCTTTGCAATCCTGTCCTTGACGCTTCCTGCGGGGTTCAGGTACTCGAGCTTGACCAGAATGGTTGCCTGAAGCTCATGTGCCTTTGAATAGTTCTTGACCTTTACGAGCGGTGTTCCGCCTACAAGCTGGGTGATGTCCTCATAAATCCTTGCCATATCTTCCTCCCTCAATCCGGTCCGTAACCGGCTTCATTTCTTAATTTCTACTAAACCTACTGGTTTACTTGGTTATAAGAATATCACAAACCGCATTTTTCTGTCAACAGCTTTTCTTCAATTCTCTTCAATTGTGTTGCACGCATCCCTCCAAACTGTTAGAATCTGTTGTTGGGCAGACGCCTGTACATCAATATATATGGAGGATCCAGAATGGAAGCTGGCGGTAGTAGTAGATTGTTCGCAGATTCCGACCCTGTGCCTGATTCAAGGTCCTCCGTTTTCTTACGCTGACCCTTTCAGACCAAGTCAACATCTGCATAATTCACTCGTCAACTCTGAACAGTTCAGGGAGAATTTGTTATGGCACAGCATAACGTAAGTGTTGAAGACACATTGAAGGTATTGGTTGATAACAAAAAGTACTCAACCGTAAAGGACGTTCTGGTCACCATGAACCCGTCGGACATCGCATCGATATTCGACGAGCTTCCGGAGGACCAGCTTCCCATAATGTTCCGCCTGCTTCCCAAGGCACTGGCGGCCGATACGTTCGTCGAGATGGAACCGGACAATCAGGAGCTTCTCATCAAGGGTTTCTCGGATACCGAGCTCAAGCAGGTTCTGGACGAGCTGTACATCGATGATGCCGCAGACATCGTCGAGGAGATGCCGGCCAACGTGGTGAGCAGGATCCTCAGGCATGTCACGCCCGACAGAAGACGCGAGATCAACGAGATCCTGCAGTTCCCGGAGAACAGCGCAGGATCGATCATGACAACCGAGTACGTCTCCCTGTCTGCGGACATGACGGTCAGGGAGGCATTCCAGAAGATCCGGGAGGACGGTGTGGACAAGGAGACGATCTACACCTGCTATGTCCTTTCCAGATTCAACAGGATCCTGGGTCTTGTGTCGGCCAAGGACCTGATGCTTGCAAAGGATCAGGACACCAAGGTGGAGAACCTGATGACTACCAACGTCATCACGGTTAGTACCCAGATGGACCAGGAAGAAGTAGCCAAGCAGCTGTCCAAGTACAACTTCCTTGCACTGCCTGTAGTTGACCGTGACAACAGGATGGTCGGTATCATCACGTTCGACGACGCCATGGACGTCATGGAAGAAGAGGCCACCGAGGATATCACCATCATGTCCGCTCAGACACCTTACGAGAAGTCCTATCTCAGGACCTCCCCGTGGGAGCTGTTCAAGCACAGGATTCCCTGGCTGATGCTGCTGATGATCTCCGCCACATTCACGGGTCTGATAATCACCAAGTTCGAGAATGCCCTGGCACAGCTGGTCATACTGACTGCATTCATCCCGATGCTGATGGACACTGGCGGAAACTCCGGTTCGCAGTCTTCGGTCACCGTCATCCGTGCCATATCGCTGGGTGAGCTCGACGTAAAGGATCTGGGCAAGGTACTTCTCAAGGAATTCACCACCGCCCTGATGTGCGGACTTGCCCTGGGTGCAGTATGTTTCGGAAAGGTGATGCTGGTTGACGGACTTCTGTTCGGCAACATGGCCGAGGCCATGAATTACTCGTTCCCGCTTGTCGCGCTGGTCGTAAGTTCCACAATGTCACTGACGGTAGTGATGGCAAAGCTCATCGGATGTACGCTGCCTCTGGTTGCAAAGAAGCTCGGATTCGACCCTGCCGTGATGGCAAGCCCGTTCATCACCACAATCGTCGATGCCCTGTCGCTGCTCGTATACCTGAAGATTGCTACTGCAGTCCTGTTCTAGAAGTATTTCCTCAGTCCGAATCTGTCCCTGAACTCGTAGCGTGACTCGAAGAACTTGGAGCACATTCCTATCAGCGTGCCGTTTATCAGCGCGCAGATGACGGTGCCCAGCTTGACGCCTCTGAATACTCCGAATCCGTAGAAGCAGAATGAAAGGACCACGGCCACAAGGCAGGAGCAGATGTCATAGCCTGTCTTGAAACGGTGTATCTCTATCCCGAACCTTGCCGAAACTTCCTTCACGAACAGCTCATAGACCTCTGGAGCGATATAGGTATGGAAGAACAGGGATATGCCTATGGCACAGAGCACCATGCCCAGGGTGTAGTATGCTATCCTGAGCGGCATGGTATCCATGGGAATATGCGATACCAGCCACATGCAGAAGTCAAGCGTGAATCCGTAGATGACTGCCGTGACGAATGAGAACAGGTAGCTGATTTTGAACCTGCGCAGTACAAGCATCATCACCACAAGCAGGACAGCCTGCAGCGTGTACTCGGCCATGCCGAACGTGAAGAAAGCGTATGTCTCGGATATCTTCAGATGCAGGAGATATGCCGGGGCAACCACCATGGACACCCCGAAATCCGGCCTTTCCATGAAGGCGACTCCGATGGCGACTATCACCAGTCCCAGGATATAGGCAAGTTCCGTATAAAAAATCTTTTTCATCATACCGATCTTACTATAACATATACGTTATGGAGAAGACTGATTACCGCACTCTGGGCGAAATGCTGGCTTCCGTAACGGAAGGCGTACCGTATACCATGACCAACCTGGCAAATGCATCAGCGCTTCTGAACGAGAAGCTGGACGACATAAACTGGGTGGGTTTCTATACCGAAAAGGACGGAAAACTCGTGCTCGGACCTTTCCAGGGAAAGGTGGCATGCACCATAATCCCCATGGGAAGAGGCGTGTGCGGAACCGCAGCCGCAACCGACAGCACGCAGCTTGTTCCCGATGTCCATAAGTTCTCCGGCCACATTGCCTGCGACAGTGCCAGTAATTCGGAAATAGTGATTCCCATACACCGCAGGGGTGAGGTGTTCGGGGTCCTGGACATAGACAGCCCGCTGTTCGGCCGGTTTACGGAAGAAGACAGACAGGGACTGGAGAGTTTCGTAAAGATTCTTGAGGAGGTCATCTGACATGCGTCTTGCAAAACCCAAGAAGAAAGGGATCCTGAGCCTGCTTTTCAGCAGGATCTTCATCATCGCCCTGCTGATTGCCGTTCAGGTTGCGATTTTCGTGGGCATATACCTGTTCCTGGCCAAGTACATTCCATACTTTGCGATATTCGAAGTCGTATTCACCATCGCCATGCTCTTCTACGTATTCAACAGCGACATGGATACTTCCGCCAAGCTCACATGGCTTCTGATTCTGGCAATTGTACCCATCCCCGGCGCGCTGTTCCTGGCCTACACAAGGATCAACGTCGGACACCGTAAGGTCACCAGGAGGATATCGAACCTGATAGCCGAAAGCAGGAACATCGTCACCCCTGATCCGGACACGCTCAAGGCCATAAGCACCGACAGGTCCGGTACCGCAGCGCTTGACTGCTACATCAGGCGAACCAACAGCTTCCCCATCTGGCGAAACACATCCGTGCAGTACTTCCCCCTGGGAGAGGACAAGTTCAAGGCCATGCTGGCTGAGCTTGAGAAAGCCGAGAAGTTCATCTTCATGGAATACTTCATCATCGAGGAAGGCGAGATGTGGGGAGCCATCCTGGACATCCTTGCACGCAAGGCCAAGGAAGGCGTGGACGTGCGCGTGATGTACGACGGACTGTGCGAGATTTCCACGCTTCCCGGCAACTACGACAAGCTTCTGGGCAAGGTCGGAGTCAAGGCCCGCCCGTTCTCTCCGCTCACCCCGATGGTCTCCACGCACTACAACTACAGGGACCACCGCAAGATCCTGGTGATCGACGGCAAGGTTGCATTCAACGGCGGAGTGAACCTGGCGGACGAATACATCAACCGCAGGGTGCGTTTCGGGCACTGGAAGGACACAGCCGTAATGATCAAGGGGCCGGCAGTACAGAGCTTCACCCTCATGTTCCTGCAGATGTGGAACGTCTACGAGAAGGTTGCCGACTTCAGCCAGGCCAGGATCAAGGCCGATCCCGTCGAGGCCGAAGGCTACGTCATGCCGTACGGCGACTGCCCGCTCGACAGCTACAAGGTGGGCGAAAGCATCTATACGGACATCCTCTACCGCGCGAACCGCTATGTTCACATCATGACACCGTATCTGATTCTGGACGGCGAGCTTGAGACGGCACTCAAGTATGCCGCAGAGCGTGGCGTGGACGTCAGGCTGATCCTCCCCGGCATTCCCGACAAGAAGACCGCCTACTCGCTTGCAAAGGCACACTACAGGACACTCATCGAATCCGGCGTCAAGATCTATGAGTACACACCGGGCTTCATTCACGCAAAAGTCGTCACCGCCGATGACGAGAAGGCAGTGGTCGGTACTATCAACTTCGATTACCGCAGCCTCTACCATCACTTCGAATGCGCCACATACATGTACAGGACATCCTGCATACCTGAGATCGATGAAGATTTCCTTGCCACCCAGGAGAAGTGCCGCGAGGTAACGCCTGAGTCAATCAAAAAGGAAAAGCTTTCATACAAGGTATTCGGAACAATACTCAAGCTCCTTGCACCGCTGTTCTGAAAAGGAGAAAGACATGCTGGAAATCGGAACAAAAGCACCGGATTTTGAGCTTCCCGATCAGAACGGAAAGCTCCACAGGCTTTCGGATTACCTCGGACAGAAGGTGATTCTCTATTTCTATCCCAAGGACAACACGTCAGGCTGTACAAAGCAGGCCTGCGGATTCAGCGAGAGGAATCCGCAGTTCAGGGAGAAAGGAGCAGTGGTTCTCGGAGTTAGCAAGGATTCCGTGGCATCGCACAAGAAGTTCGAGCAGAACTACAACCTGAGCTTCACGCTGCTGTCCGATCCTGCCCTGGACGTGATCAAGGCCTACGGGGTCTGGCAGGAGAAGAAGAACTACGGCAAGGTTTCCATGGGTGTCGTGCGCACCACATACCTCATAGACGAGAACGGCGTAATAGCAAAGGCCATGGGCAACGTCAAGGCCGCAGAAAATCCCGATCAGATGATGAAGCTGGTTTGAGGGATTTGAGTCATTGGAGTCATTGGAGCCAAACGTTGAGAAACTGCAGGAATCAGCGTGAACACATATCGATCACCGAACGCACGCGTGAGGAATCGGTGTGGGTTATTGTGAATTCGCTCTGGCGCAGCAGGCCTCCCATGTAGATGTGACCCGGATGGAACTCCATCATTGACTTCTCCTCGCCCGGCAGATGCACATGATATTCCTTTGCTCCGATCTGCCTGCGGATCCTGTCGAAGTTCCGCTCGCTTATTCCGCACCCCGGCATGACGATGATCCTGTCGCCGGCAATCTTCACCAGATGGGCAAGAAGCTCGGCACCCTCGGGCACGGTTGCTTCCTGTCCGCTTGTCAGAACGCGGTCCACGCCAAGCTCAATCAGGTCCTCAAGCGCCTTGTAAGGGTCGCGCGTCATGTCGAATGCCCTGTGGAAGGTCACTGCCAGCGGTCTGGCAAGATCGATGATCTCCCTGCTGCGCTTCATGTCCACATCACCCTCGGGCGTGAGGATGCCGAACACGATGCCGTTGACGCCGGCCTCCTTGAAGGCCATGACGTCCTGCTTCATGACTTCGAACTCGATGTCCGAATAGCAGAAGTCACCGCCGCGGGGCCTGATCATGCAGTTGATAGGAATCGACGTCGCCTTGAGCGCAGTCCTTACGGTTCCGATGGTCGGCGTCAGGCCGCCTTCGAACAGATCGGAGCAAAGCTCTACCCTGTCGGCTCCGCCATTCTGGGCGGCAATTACGGACTGAACGTCCTCAAGACAGATTTCAATCAACGGTCTCATCATCAGATCCTCCTGACTTTGTAAGTCTTTATCTCGAACGGATGGAATGAGAAGGATGGCTTTTTCTCATTCTCCTCAAGCATGTCGGTCTCAACAAGGGACTTGCGGTCAAGGCATGCATCAGGCTTGAGCCTGCCGTTGTTGCTGCATCCAAGCACTTCCCTCACCCTGAATACCAATTCATCACCGGATTCGGCAATCTTCACGGTCTCCACTGCAAGGCCGTCGCTGACGGACACCAGCGGAGCGAACTCGCCCGCAACATGAAGATGCGGGTTGTTCAGGTTCTCTGCCACCGCAATCGTTGCACCCACATCGGCATCCGAAACAAAGATCGAATAGACGAAGTGGTGCTTTCCCATATCGGCATCCGGATCCGGAGCCTTGGCGCTCTTGAGAAGCGTGATGCCCAGGCGCCCCGCCTTGGCGCTGTAGCCGTACTTGCTGTCGCTCATCAATGCCACGGAGACCTTCCGGTCACCCAGCATCACGAACTTGTGCGCAGGAGATTCGAACTGTGCGTTCTCTGCCGGAGTGTTGTCCTTGGTGCTCCTCGACACAAAACCGAACGGAATGTCGAATACGGCGTTTTCGGCACATATCGTTGTGGGGAACTCTGCACGTAGTACCTTGTGGTCTTCATGCCAGTCGATGTCCGTTATGAAATCAATTCGTGCAGAATCCTTGTGAATCACTACTTTCTGGGATATTGTTGAATTCTTTCCTATTCTGCCGTTCCTGACCGACACCCTCCCAAGGCGGCTCAGGGAATCTTTCTCGAGGTCCCAGGCATCCCACTGAAGCGGAACGTCGTCGCCCATCATCAGGGTGTTCCAGCTTCCGTCAACCAGCTCCACGCCCCTGTAGACTGCAGAAGATATCGTTCCGTCCTTAGCGGTCTTCACGGACCAGAAGCCCGATATGTCGGCATCACGAGAAGTCCCTGTTGAATAAGGGGCAATGCCGTCGGCTTCAAACGGCGTCAGGTTCAGTTCCAGGTCTCCTGATGGTGCAAGTTCACTGATAATTGCATTCAGTTTTTCAGCAGCAGAAGCATAGAAGGCATTGACCTCTTCATACTCTACCCCGACGCACGATCCCGGCAGGATGTCGTGGAACTGGTTCACTACGGTCTTCTTCCAGATGTCTTTCACGACAGCCGAGATTTCACCGGCCCGTCCGTCACTTACGGCCCTCTTTGCCCAGGCATGGGCCAGAAGGTATTCGGCATCATGCAGAAGGGCCATGGTCCTCCTGTAGCCCTGCTTCATCCGGGCCTGACTCGTGTATGTTCCCCTGTGGAGCTCGAAGTACATCTCGCCGTCATAGACGGGAAGATCGCCTGCTTCAGCAAAAATCTTCTCCATGGCCTTGGAGACCGTGGACCACTGTGCCTTGGGGCAGCCCTGGAAGTCGGTCGTACGCCTGACGAGCTCTGCATCCTCACGCATGGTTCCGCCGCCTCCGTCACCCTCTCCTATGGTCCTCAGAAGCGATGACTGGACATCCTTGTGCAGAACGTTGCTCCACATGCGGATCTGCTCCTTCGGGCGGCATCTGCCGTTGTAGCCGCCGGGAATCATGTGGGCCTTGATCTGCGTGCCGTCGATTCCGCGCCATGTGAAAAGATCGTATGGGAAGCGCGTGGTATCGTTCCAGCTGAGCTTGCTGGTGATGAAATACTTCACGCCGCAGCCTGCCATTATCTGCGGAAGGTTCCCGTTGTATCCGAAAGAATCGGGAAGCACGTAGGTATCTCCCCTGTATCCCGGGAACAGCCGGTCGGTCGCCTGACGTCCGTAAAGGAAGTTCCTGATCAGGCCTTCGCCGTAGGACAGCACCCCGTCGGCCTCAACAAGCCCCACTCCGTTCGGTTCCAGCTGTCCGCGTCTGAACATCCGTTCGGCACGTTTTTTCAGCACCGGGTACTTCCCGAACACATGTTCCATCTGCACGGGCTGAGTGCTGAGGAACACGAACTCCGGGTATTCCTCCATCAGATGGAGCATACCGCTTATGGTCCTTTCGGCCTTGCGCAGGGTCTCCCTCTTGGGCCAGACCCATGCATGGTCCAGATGAGCCATGCCAACGCAGTATTCGGCAGGCGCAACAGAACCGTTTCTTGCGGCCAGAATGTCACGCGTTGTCTTCAGCACCTGTGTAGCCTGTCTCTCACGAACCACGGGGTCTTCCTCCACAAGGCTCATTCCCATCAGGGCCTTGTGGAGGCGGGCCATCATCTGTTGCCTCTGCAGGCTGCCGGGATCCTGTTCCAGCACCGTCTCCGTTATGACCACGAGGTCATGCCAGAGATCGTACTGATTGGGGTTCTTGGCAAGAACCGCAGGCCTGCCGAGGACTATGGGATAACCGGGCTGCTTGCGGCCCGTGACCGTAAGCAGGTGCCTGTTCTGAAGCGGATGCCAGCCCGGATACATGTAGCCGTCCCAGCAGACCACCTCAAAGCATGCATGGCGCCCTCTCCATCTGCTGATGTCCATGATTTCATGGAAAGGATTGGCGTTGCACTCGGGAACGCCGTCGACCAGAACCAGAGAGTCCGTTCCTATCGGGAAGCGCAGGTAAACCGACTTGAGGTCGGGCACATCCAGCTCAAAGCGGAAAGCGGTATCCTGCCCCTCGGCTCCGAATCCGAACGGATAGTCCTCTATCTTGTTCCAAGGAGTGATGACCTCATCCGTGTAGGCTTTCCTCTGCTCTGTAAAAACATCGAAACGGCAGTCCTGCTCGGCCCATATGTACTTCTCCAGCGCCGTTGTGTACTGCAGGACCCTCTTTTCGGCTTTGTTGTACAGCATTTCCGACCTCAGCTTTCCCTTGTCAGGATATAATCTGTCCTGATCCTCCACGGATCACGGACGTCGATGTCGATTGTTCTTCCGCCGCGCAGGCACTCCCTGTCCCGCCCGGGGTTCTTGATTCCGTATGCGTGGTAGCCCACGGAACCGCAGTATGCCAGGTGGATTCCGCACCAGATTCCATCGAACGAATTGTTGTGGTCGTGACCGCAGAACACACCTGTGACATCCCCGCGCTCGAGCAGCGCCGCGAACAGTCCGCTGTTGATCTCAGAGCAGCAGATGCTCTCGTTGCACTCACCCTTCATCTGTGTCTGACCCGGGTTGCGGACAACCGCATTGAACTCATAGAGCGGCTGATGGAAGCACATTACGGACGGAACCTTGCGGCCGTTGTCCTTCTCCAGATTCCTTGATGTACCCATATACCATGCAACCTGCTCCAGGCGGATGAAGTCCGCATCGGAACCTGTGGTCAGGCGGTTGGGTAGGAGTATCTCCTTCTCGGGATGTTCCATGCGCGCCAGTTTTTCATCCATGATGCCCAGATCCTGCATGGAGTCCAGGGCCCAGATTCCGAAGACAGTCCTGCCGTCTTTGTCCAGCACGGGCAGGAAGTAGTTCCCCACGCCGGGGATATCCTCGGGACCGAACTGTGACATGCAGTGCGGGTAGCTTTCGTATATCTCCTGCTGGAAGGCCTTGGAGAAAAGCGGCGTCTTGTCGTGGTTGCCGTAGACATGTGCCCACGGGATGCCGCGCTCCTCCATGGGAGAGACGATCTGGTCTATCATGTCGCGACAGTTCTTCTCCGTGGCGTGACCTGCGATGTTGTCTCCGTCCAGGAAGACGAAATCCGGCCTGGCACGGTCAATCAGGCTTCCCATGGCGGTGATGGTCTGTGTCCCCGTGCCCGGGGCATGATGTGCGTCGGTCAGGATCAGGATCCTGAATCTGCCGTCTTCATTGAATCTCAGGTTCATAGCTTCATCTTACCATATAATCATCAAAAATTGACCCTGCGGAGAAACTCCACAGGGTCTGAAAGCCGGCAAGTGACTGGAGGATCACTTGTGGTTTGCGTCGTACCATGCGGCACGGTCGTTGAGGACATCCTCGAGATGGTTCTCGACCAGCTTTGCATAGGATGCATCCCAGACCTTGTCAAACTGTCCGGCAGGAGCAGTGATGACCTTGAATGCAAACTCGCAGATCAGTGTCTGAAGGCCTGAAAGATAGTTGTCCGAAGGCAGTGTTCCCGGGATGGCCATGTTGTGATACAGGCCGTTGCGGACCACGTCGTACTTGGCAGCGAAGAACTCTGCCGGTACATTCGGAGCTGAACCCAGCTGGCTCTCGACATAGTTCTGCTTTCCGAAGTCGAACGAGACGACCAGGTTGTTCATGTCGCTTGTCCTCTCGGCAAAGCCCATGTCCATGGCCTCCTGCTTGGTGACCAGCTGAACGGGTGCGCCGTTGGCATCGAGCTTGGCAATCTGGGGATTCCAGAGGCGCTCTGCGAATGTCAGTGCGTTCTTCTTGTTGGACATGAATGCCAGGAACTCCATGATGGCGTCCATCTTTCCGGCATCCTCGGCCGACTTCAGGACGTAGACATATCTTGATACAGCACCTGAGGAAGGAACGACATGGTCTCCGTCTGCGTTGGGCAGAGTGTCTGCCGGCCAGAGCATGAAGCCCTCGGTAAGGCCGAACTGCGTGTAGTCAGTTGAATCTGTTCCGTTGTAGAGCATGAATGCCACGTTTCCATTTGCACGGCTCTGGTTGAACTTTGTCTCATCGTTGTCGATTGCAAAATCATGCGGGATGATTCCGTCGAGCCAGAACTGGTTCAGCTGTCTGAAGCCTTCCTTTGCACCGGGTCTGAGACAGTTGGTGAATGACGGCTCGTAGATGTAGTTCGTCCTCTCGTCGGCCCTGCTCGTGTAGGACAGGACGAAGTTGAAGAAGCATGCATCGGTGATCTTTCCGCTGAATGCGTACGGAATCATGTCGGGATACTTCTCCTTGACGGCATACAGGAAGGTAATCAGCTCCTCTCTGGTGGTGGGCATCTCCATTCCGAGAGCCTCGACGATATCCTTTCTGATGTACTGCTCATGACCTCTGCTGAAGTAACCGTAGAGACCGGGAAGAGCATAGACGCCGTCTCCGAAAGAGACCATGTTCAGCGGTGTGCCCTGGATGTTCTTCTGATACTCGGGATCGAGTCTGTTCAGGTAGGGCTTGAGGTCTGCAAGTCCGCCGAGTGTGGCGTACTGGATGACTCTCTCACGTCCGTTGGTGACGATGACGTCCGGAGCCGTTCCGGCTGCGATCATTGTCTCGATCGTGGCATCAGCGCCGCTTCTCGGGATGCTGATGAATGTGAGATGGACTCCCTTGGGAGCAAGCTGCTCGTTGAGCCATCTGATGTCGTTGTTGTCTGTAGTGGAGCCGTTGGCAATTGTAGCTCCTCTTTCATAGACCATGACGGTGATGTCAGTCAGCTTTGTTGACTTTTCCGTCGCGGACTGAGCGAAGATCATTGAAACGGCAATGATCAGAATACAGAAAATGGCAAATCCTTTTTTCATTTTTTCGCTCCGGTAACACCGGACCTCCTAGTTTATTTTCAATACCGGGTGCGCCAGCGAGTACCCCTCTGCTCCGCTGACCGGATCTTGAATCAATAGTGTGTCGTCCTGCTGCGTGAGAGTGCAGCCCCTCATCCTTTGCACGAATGATTTGAAATCCATCGAATCGTCGATCTTCACATACCATGTGTTTGTCAGCCCATAGGACCTCAGCTCGATCTCTGAGAGCGACTTCACGTCGGGAACCACCAGCCCGTTGTCTGCGTGCACGTAGACATTCACGCCCTCGCGCCTCATGAACAGGTCCCTTTCCTCAAGGATGCATCTTTCGAAGCTGCCCCTGCGGCAGATCAGATGCGTGAAGTTCACCTCGGCAGTGTCCGGGAAACGGTACGATATCACTGCACCCGAGCCCTTCTGGCAGACATGAGGAGTAAAGGCGTTGCCTGAGAAATATCCGGGTCTTCTGGTTCCCAGCACATTGGACTCACCGGGATGGTTTATCCAAAGCCTTCCATCCTCATCGCCTATCATCACGTCGAACAGATGCTCCTGGTCTCCCGGCTTGCCTTCAAGCGATGAACTTGAGGATCCCATGAAGAATCCTGCGGTCTTGTAGATGGTGATGCTGATCCTGTCATGACCCTGGACAAAGTGCTCCTCCAGCGTCTCTCCCTTCTTCAGCAGCGCCTTTGCGGCAAGTTCCGGAGGACATTCATAGTCAGTCAGCGCGTAGAGCACAGGCTTGTATGCAAACGGTGCGTACGGCGTACCCCAGGCAAAATGGCAGAACGCATTGGCCTGTATGTCCGTAGGCGACAGGACGTCGTTTATGTAGGCCCTTCCGTTGGCACCAAGCAGCATTCCCCTGTGGCACTGCATGGCATAGAAGCCGAACGTCATGTCCATGGCCCTGCGGCACAGGTTGTCTATTTCATCATTCCCTGCGAACTTCATCAGCGTCATGTAGCCCAGCATGTCCACGGGAAGATAGTTGACCGAGCACCACTCCGTGTATCCGTACTTCAGTATGGTTGAGAACCATTCGCGGATCATGGTCATGGCATGTTCCATGTGCTGACGACCCGTCATGCCGCTGTTGCTGAATATTTCGTCAGGGAACAGCCGGCCTGCTATGTACTCGCACGCATGCAGCGAAAGCGCATGGTTCTCGGAGAAGAACCACATGACATCGTTGCCCTGTTCGGTGAACCAGTAGCGGTATCCCAGCATGCATTCGCGGAACTGGCTCAGAAGCTCCTTGGGCAGTATGTCCTGTCCCAAACAGTACATCCATATTATCTCGGTGAGCCTGAAGTCAGAGCAGTCGGCGCGCCTGAATATCCTTTCGACCGAGTTCTGCACCGGACGTCTGCATCTTTCATAAAGGTTCAGACCTCTTGTAAGGCCTGCGATGAACAGTGCAGGAGAAGGCACATCCTCCTCGAGAAGCGCATCGATGTACAGCTTCTTCCTCTCTTTTTCGGAAGAGGCGATTCTCTCCACGGGCCTGAGCTTTGCAAAGCGGTAGAAACCCTTCCTGAAGACCGCGCCCCCGTAACTGACTTCCGCCGAGAGGATGTGCCCGCTGAAGGTGTCCTTACAGGAGAAAGAAACGGCACCTTCAGCAATATCGAAGGACTGTCTGCCCGAACCCTCGTCCATAACCACCAGACGGAGGGGAAGCGCAGATGCGGTGGAGGAGAATAACAGATGCCCGCCGTCCTGCGTCATGTCCAGACTGTCCATGAAACTCCTGATCCCTTCAAGGGACTTATCGTCAATACCGGAAGGAATAGATGTCACGATGTCGGAGTCCGACCTGTTGCAGAGGCCGAACCGCACCATGGTGTTACGTTCTCCCAGTTCATTGAGTGCAATCAAAAGTTCGTTGGAACCCTTGCCCACACGGATCTCCACATCCTTCACGGTGTCGTAGTTGACGGCCTCCGAGAGAACGCGGAAGGATTCCTTTCCGTTGATCCATGCGATCATGCTGCCGTTGCATCGGAGCGACAGAGGGATTTTCCTTTCCCTGTCGCTCTCGATGTACAGCTTTGCGTAGACGGTTATCTCGGTGGGATAGAACCAGAAACCGGAGAAATCCACCATGCTGGAACCGTCCGAAAGCCATATGCGGTCAAAACTGACGTCTAGAGGGTAGCTGCTTCGGAAGAACCTCCCGCGGTCCAGGAACTGCCGCTTGATCTGCGAAACCTGATAGTTGTCATAGATATCGCGCATTGCGGTTACTCCGGTGCGGTAGTTGTCCAGATGAAGCTCTACCATGGGAGCGTCAAAAGGCTCCTCGGACAATCCCGAGGTCACCCATGAGGTCAAATACCGGCCTTTTCCGACGATCTGCCTCATTCCTTGACACCTCCGATCATGACGCCTTCGCGGAAGTACTTCTGTACGAACGGGTACAGGACCAGTACGGGAATCATGGTGAAGACTATGCAGGCGGCCTTGAAGTTCTCGGGAACGATCTGCCTGATGGCCTCGTCCTTGTCTTCATACGGTATGTTGATGGTATCCAGCATGAGCTTGAGCTTGTACTGAAGCGTGTAGTAGTTCGGGTTCTGTATGTACAGGATGATGTCGCTGACGCCGTTCCACCTGCTCACCGCGTAGAACAGCGACAGGGTCAGGATGGCGGCCTTCGAAAGCGGCATGGCCACCTTGGTCAGCGTCTGCATCTCGGTGCATCCGTCCATGTAGGCAGCATCGAACAGGCTGGAGTTGATGCTCATGAAGAACGACCTGAGGATTATCAGGTTGAACGCCGTGATGGCGCCGGGAATCACCAGGACCCAGAACGTGTTCACCAGACCCAGCGACTTGTTCAGCAGGTATGCAGGAATCATTCCGGCATTGAAGTACATGGTGATGGTGATCATCAGCATGATGGGACCGCGGCCGGGAAGGTTCTTCTTCGACAGCGGGTATGCCGCCAGGATTGTCATGGCCATGGACACCACGGTCTTGACCACCATGAGGAAGACGGAGAAGAAGAATGACCTGATCATGCCTCTGTCGGTGAAGACCATCTTGTATGCCGCGGTGGTCAGCTGTACCGGGAAGATCTTGACCTTGCCCATGGCTATGGCATCCCTTCCGCTGAGTGATGTGGCCACGATGTTGAGTATGGGAACAAGCACGGCCACGCAGACCAGGATGAAGAAGATCGAGAGGATTATCTGGAACAGGCTGAATTTCTTATCGTAGACGTTTGCCATCAGAACAGACCCTCCTCTCCGAGTTTCTTTGCTATCTTGTTCACCGTCAGGACCATCACCAGTGCAATGACCGACTGGAACAGGCCTACGGCCGTGGCGAAGTCGTAACGACCGGACTGGAGTCCCAGACGGTATGTGTACAGGCTTATGACATCGGATGCGTCCTCTACCAGGACGTTGCGCATGAAGTACGGCTTCTCGAATCCGATGGACACCACCCTTCCGGTGTTCATGATCAGGATGGTGACAATGGTGGACCTGATCTGCGGCAGCGTGACGTGCCAGATTCTCTTCCATCTTCCGGCTCCGTCGATGTACGCTGCATCATACAGTTCCTTGTTGATTCCGCCTATTGCGGCAAGATAGACTATCATTCCGTATCCGGCGCCTTCCCATACGCTGGACATCCAGTACGTTACCCTCCACAGGTTGTTGTTGGTCAGGAACGGTATGGGCTCACACTTGAAGATTGTGGTGATCACGTTGTTGACGATTCCGGACGGTGCGAATATCTGGTAGAAGATACCGGCGATGATGACCGTGGACAGGAAGTGCGGCAGGTACATGATCTGCTCAACAGCCTTGCTCAGCTTCTCGTTCACCAGCTCGTTCAGCAGTATGGCTATGAAGATCGGAATCGGGAACGTGAACAACAGTTCTCCGATGTTCAGGATCAGGGTATTGGCGAAAGCCTTGAAGAATCCCGGAGTGTTGAACAGTTCCTTGAAGTACTTGAATCCGGCCCACGGGCTGCCGGACAGGCCCTTGAAGATGTTGTAGTCCTTGAATGCCGCGGTGATTCCGTACAGCGGGCCGTACTTGAAGATCAGAAAGTATGCCACCGGGAGAATCAGCATGACGTAAAGCGGGATGAACCGCTTCATGCTCGAGCGCTTGAGATTGCTCAGTTCCTTTTCCTTTTTCATGCGCGCCCCTCCAGCAGTGCGATCATCGCAAGACCCTGGCCGTACTGCATGGGCCGTATGGGTATGTTGCGGTAATGATCCAGCGTATGTCCGACGTTCGTGCCGTAGGAGACTCCCTGCACGGTTCCGTCATCATCAATCTTGTCCATCAGTGCGTCCAGCCCCTTCTGTGCCGCAGCCAGGCAGTCCCTGGAAATGTACCCCTTGCGCACGCCCTTGAAGATGCCCGCGCAGAAACCGGCGGTAGCCGATGACTCCAGATAGCTTGTGGGGTCGTTGATCAACGTATGCCATAGCCCGCTCGGATCCTGGAATCCGATCAGGGACTGAACCTGTCTGTCCAAGGCATTGACCATCATCCTCCTGACGGGTTCTTCAGGCTGTACGATGTCGATGAACTCGGGAATGAATACCGTGATCCAGCAGTTTCCTCTTCCCCAGAGAGCGCCTGCGTAGTTGTCGCGGTTGTCGAAGCTCCATGCGTGGTACCAGAGGCCTGTCTTCCTGTCGATCAGGTATTTCATGTGCAGGAGCACCTGGTATGTGGCCTCGTCCACCCACTGCTTCTTTCCGAAGACTTTTCCGGCCTTTGCCAGGAACAGACATGTCATGAAAAGCGTGTCGTCCCAGAGGTCTCCGTGGTTGTCCAGCTCTGCGTGCTTGTGCTGGATCCCTCCTTCCGGAGTGCGGGGCATCTCATCCATGATCCAAGAAGCCAGATCGGTCATGATCCCCTTCCATGAAGGCTCACGGATTTCCTCATAAAGGAATGCCATGGTCAGGAAAGGAGCCACAGTGTTGACGTTTCTGGGAGGAAGACCGATTTCAAGGCGGGAATCATACCACGAACGGAGGAATGTGAGGATTCCGGGATCCTTGGTGAATGCATACTGTTTCCAGATTCCGAAAAGTCCGATTCCGTGCGGCCAGTCCCATGCGGCCAGACTCTGGGCACTTGCGTTGTCCCAACCCAGGCTATGGAGGTTGGCCACGTACGAGTCATCTATATAGAAGAGAGATTCCTTCAGTTTTGCCTGAAGTTTTTCAGCTTTCCCTGTAAGGCCCATGCCTTGTTTCCCCTTTTTTAACACGCGTTAACGTATTTTTATTTTCAATCGTCCTCCGCGGTTTGTCAAGAGTGAAATTTTTTTTATTTACTGTGGCTGGATTTGTACGTATACATATTATATAGAAGGAGAGACAGGTTAAAAAACGCCAACTCATGCTTGCATTCCATGTTAACAGGTGTTAAACTAAACATCGGCATACAGTGCCAAAGGAACTTTCAGATGAAACGAACCATTTTCCTGCAGGATCCGAATGCAGTCTGGCTCAAGGGCAACCTCCACAGCCACACCGTGAATTCGGACGGAGAGCTTACCCCGGAAGAGATGAAGGATGCCTACGTGCACCACGGATTCGACTTCCTGGCCGTCACCGACCATGACGTCTACACGGACACCAGGTATCTGACGGACGAGAACTTCACCATGATCCAGGGCGTGGAGCAGTACAACAACTCCGCCGTGGGAGACAAGGACATTCATGTCCACTACCTCTGGGCGGACACCATCGAGGGAATCAAGGACAAGGACGTCATCCACCTCAAGGAGCGCACAGCCGCATGCGGCATGCCCTATGCCTATGACATGAGGAAGAAAGGCGCATTCGTTCAGATAAACCATCCGCACTGGTCCATGATCAACGTCACCGACATAGGAACCGAGTTCCCCTACCACGCCGTGGAGATCATGAACTACGGCACGGACTGGCTGGAGAACATGGGAAACGGAGTTGTCTTCTGGAGCGAGATGCTCTTCAGGGGAGACAGGGTCTGGGGAACCGGATCGGACGACAACCACAACCATGCTCCGCTGGACTCCATGTACAGCGACTCGTTCGGAGGCTACACGGTGGTCAAGGCACGGGACAGAAGCCCGCAGGCAATAATGGACGCCCTATTCTCCGGAAGCTTCTACACATCGACAGGCCCGGAGATCTATGACTTCTACATCGAGGACGACATGGTGCACATCAAGTGCTCGCCGTGCGAGAAGATCTACATCTGCTGCCAGTGGAGACCCTATCAGAGGATCATCGGCCGCCACGTGACGGAGTTCCACACCAAGCTCAAGGGACCTGAGAAGTTCATCCGCTGCGAATGCATGGATGCCCGCGGAAGAAGCGCCTGGTCAAACCCGATCTGGCTTGACTGAGGAGGAATACATGAACATACAGTGCATTCACGAATACGATCTGGGAATCAAGCTGGGACAGTGCAGGTCCGTCCCTGTGGCAATGGGGAAAGGCAAAGAGCCCGGTGTCCTCTTCGTTTACTCTTCAAACGGAAACATAGACCCGTGGCCGGAGGAGTTCGACTACCCCAAGGACACGCTCAAGATGGCGCTGTTCTCCCAGAGCGGAAAGAAGCTCTGGATGCGAGATCTCGGAACCGGCGAGATTCCCGGAGTCTGGTACGTTCCGTTCATCTCGTTCGACCTCGACCGTGACGGTGTGGACGAGATCTGGTTCCTGAACAACCTGAATCCCCACCTCCCGTTCAGCCTGAACGCAAGATATCTTGAAAGGATCAACCCGCTGACGGGAGAAACCACAGGACAGTGGAAGTGGCCCGACAATACCATAGACGATACCATGAGCCATTCCTATCGCTTCTACATCACAGGCGGCTATGCCCACGATGTCCCGGTTCTGGTATGTGCGCAGGGAACATACCGCAACATGTACCTTCAGGGCCATCATATCCAGAACGGAGAGCTGGTCAAACGCTGGGACATCCTGATTCCCTCAGATGACGGCGGAGCACGCGCAAGCCACCTCTGCCCCGTGCTGGACTTCGACCGCGACGGCGTGGACGAGCTCTTCTGGGGTGAACGCCTGATAAGCCTTGAGGACGGCCACGAGCTGTTCTGCGCGGACAAGGGCAGATATCTGGGACACTCCGACGTGGTTGTTCCGTTCGAGGACAAGGACGGAAAGCGCTACATCTACACCATCCGCGAGGACTACGAGCAGGAAGGCGAACCAAGGGTGGTTACGTTCGACGACAAGGGAAACAGGTTCTGGACTGCAGTGCCATCACACGGACACATGCACAACGGCTGGCAGGCCGTGATCGGACCCGACCACAGGAGAATCTCAATGGCCATGCGCATCACGCGCAAGGTCATCAACCATGCCATAGTGGACACCGAGCCGGAGGACTTCATCTTCGATGCATTCACCGGCGAGGAGCTTCATGACGTGTTCCCGTTCAAGGCCAGCGACTTCATGCCCATAGACTTCAACGGTGACGGAAACCACGAGTTCTACTGCGACGACAGCAGGAGAAAGCTCTTCGGCCACGTGCTGGACATCCAGGGAAACGACCTTGCATACCTGGGCAGGGGCGAAACAGTCAGAGAAGGAAAAGTCGTAGACCGCCCCGGCGAAAGCCTGATGCTGTACTACGCCGACGAGGGAAAGGTCAGGATATGGGGAGATCTTGATGCAGTTGAGACCGAGACCGTGAAGAAGAGATATGAAAATCCGTATCAGTACAGGATGCAGCACTTCATGGGAACCGGCTACAATCACTACCACAGCCACATAAGCTGCGGCATGTAGGGGACTGCTGATGACGACAGAAGAACTTGCCAGACTGATAGGTGTCTCCAGGGTAACCGTCTCCAAGGTGATAAACGGAGCTGACGGAGTATCCGAAAAGACAGCGCAGAAAGTCAGGGAATACATCG
>Ga0265298_10002870_pt1 | contig 23388 bp, 15 predicted proteins | sample AusTroGonzalo_MG_3_FD_193486 | JGI IMG/M metagenome (GOLD analysis project Ga0265298, IMG submission 193486) | Bovine rumen microbial communities from tropical cattle in Woodstock, Queensland, Australia - Gonzalo_01 | ecosystem: Host-associated > Mammals > Digestive system > Stomach > Rumen ...
TATTATTCGTGCATTGGTTATCAAGACACCATCGTGAGCCTCACGCCGAAGCAGTTGCAGCGCGATTCCATCAACATCAGCTTCCGTATGCGCAAGATGAGCTACGACCTTCAGGAAGTGGGCGTTACGGCACACAGCGACTTTTACAGAAGCCCGAACCTTTCAAACATCTCCGACATTGATTTTGCTGGCGGCCTTGTCTTGGTGCTCGAAAACGACAAGAGACATTCCTCCTTGACATTGCTCGACAGCGAGGGGAATGCCATTGCCACCACTGCGTTCAACGGCATTTATGACGACCTCTACACGGACAGTTTCGGCAACCATATCCTGGTTGGACAAGACAGTTGCCTGCAAGTGTATTTTGACGAAAAGGGAACCGCCCTCCCCGTTTCAACTTTCACCAACGGCCAGTATCGAGACAAGATCAGGAAAATCGTGTTTCAGTTCGGCGACGGCTACCTGTTGCGCAATACGGCATACGAAAAAGATGACTATTTTGTCAAAGAGTTCCACGGGCAGGCGCAGACCTATTCCTATGTCCTGAAAAACGACACGCTGAAGCAGAAGCATTTCCTCCACCGCTTCATCGACTGGGAAGCCGTGGAAGTTTGCCAGTCTTATTTGAACGATATCTATGCTTCGTATCATAAAGCGGTTCCCGAAATCGCAAACGAGATTTTGTTGGGCGTTTGGAATGGCAATTTGTTGAGACTGGCAGAAAACGAGGGTTTAGTAAGGCAAATTCAATGGTATTGCAAAATTCAAGCCACCGAATACCACACGACAGCCTTGAAATTCGACGACTTCATCCAGCTCATCGATCTGGAAAAATACGAGATAGTAGAGGTGGACAAGGATTTTCAAATCACCGGAAAGCGGCCTCTGAAGGTCGTTTCAGGCGAGAACTATTTCAAGAACCAGTTCCTCACCGACGAGGCCACCGGAAAGACCTACGGCCTGTTCATCAAGGACGGTAGCCACCATCTCGGCTTGTACGACCCAACAAGCGGAACCGTCGGCATGGGGCAACAAGCTTGCCGCGAAATCTTTCCTCGCGTGTTCAAGGTACATGGCGGCTACGCCTACAGCGTGTATTTCGACAAGGAAAGAGTGTTTGGGAGGATAAACCGAATAAAAATAAACAACTAATTGAAAATGAAACGAATATACTTTTTGGCCATACTGATTGTTATAGCAATTTCTGCTTCTGCGCAGCAGGCGACAATTGTGTTCGGCAACCTCGGCGTGGAAAACGTGAACATCAGCATCGCGAACACGCAATACGGCACCAGCTCCGATACCAAAGGCCGTTACGAACTGCCGCTTTACGACCGCAGCAAAGCCGTCAACCTTTATTATTCGTGCATCGGTTATCAAGATACCGTCGTGAGCCTCACGCCGAGGCAGTTGCAGCGCGACTCCATCAACATCAGTTTCCGAATGAGGAAGATGAGCTACGACCTTCAGGAAGTGGGCGTTACGGCACACAGCGACTTTTACCGAAGCCCGCGTGGCACCAACATCGCCGACATAGCCTTTGCCGATGACAGGATTTTAGTGCTTGAAAACAGGGCAAAAACCTCCTCGTTGCGCCTACTCGACCTCAATGGCAATGAGATGGGTGTTACGGATTTTGATGGCTTTTATGATGAACTGTATATCGACGCTTTCGGAGATTTTCTCCTTTTGGGTCAAGACTCTTGTTTGCAGGTTTGTTTCGATGCGGCGGGGAAAGCCTTGCCCGTTTCCACATTCACGAAAGACCTCTTCCGCGACAAAATCAGAAAAATCGTGTTTGAGTTCAACGATGCTTACCTATTACGCAACACGGCCTACGAGAAGCGTGACTATTATGTGAAGGAGTTCCACGGGCAGGCGCAAACCTACAACTATGTGCTGAAAAACGACTCTTTGAAACAAAGGCGTTTTCTCTATCGTTTCATCGACACAGTAGCGGTCAATGTGTGCCAATCCTATCTGAATGAGATATTTGCCATTTATAATAGTGAGGTGCCAGAGAATGAAAACGAGTTAGTTTTGGGCGTATGGGACGGCAATCTGCTCCGTTTGACGGTTAATTATAAGATACACAAGCGAATTGGTTGGTATTGTCAGGTATTGGCCACCGAGTACCATACTATTGCATTGAAGTTCAATGATTTCATTCAACTTGTTGATTTGGAGAATTTTGAAATCGTGGAGTTTGACAAGGATTTCCAATTATCAGGCAAACACCCGCTTACTATCGTTTCGGGGAAAAACTATTTTGCCAATCAGTTTCTTACTGATGAAGCCACGGGGAATACTTACGGCCTTTTCATGCAGAACGGAATCAATTATCTCGGTTGCTATGACCCAGCCAAAGGCACGGTAGGAATGGGCCAAAAAGCCAGTAACAGCATTTATCCGCGAGCGCTCAAGGTGTATGACGGCTATGCTTATAGTGTGTATTTTGACAATGCGCAGATGCTTGGGAAAATCAACCGAGTGAAGATACGTTAGAAAAGAATGGAGATGGTGTGCACACCGTCTCTACCAGCCTAATGATTCAACAGTTTCTTGATTTCGTTGAGTTTCATCAAAGCCTCAACGGGTGTCAAGGTGTCAATGTTGGTGTTCAGAATGTCTTCCTTGATTTGGAGCAACAGCGGGTCGTCCAATTGGATGAAACTCAACTGCATGGCATCATCTTGTTTCTTGGTGGCGGCTTTTTCAACGTCTTCGCTGGTGTGCGATTTCTCCAAAACGGTAAGCAAGGCCGTGGCGCGTTCGATGACCTTGCGCGGCATTCCGGCCATTTCGGCCACGTGGATACCGAAGCTGTGTGCGCTGCCGCCGCGCTTCAGTTTGCGCAGGAAGACCACCTTGTTGCCGACTTCCTTCACCGAAACATGGTAATTCTTAATACGAGCGAAAGAATCCTCCATCTCGTTCAGTTCGTGGTAGTGCGTGGCAAACATCACCTTGGCGCGACTCACGGGGTGGTCGTGGAGGAACTCGGTGATGGCCCAAGCAATGCTGATGCCGTCGTAGGTGCTGGTGCCGCGTCCAATTTCGTCTAAAAGCACAAGGCTCCGCGACGACACATTATTTAATATGCTCGCCGTTTCGTTCATTTCCACCATGAAAGTCGATTCGCCTGATGAGATGTTGTCAGAGGCACCCACGCGGGTAAAAATCTTGTCTACCAGACCGATACGTGCCGAAGCCGCCGGAACGAAACAACCCATTTGCGCCAACAACACAATCAAGGCGGTTTGGCGCAGCAAGGCTGACTTACCCGACATATTCGGGCCGGTGATGATGATGATTTGCTGCTTGTCGCGGTCGAGATAGACGTCGTTGGCAATGTAACTTTCGCCCACAGGCATCATCTGTTCAATGACAGGGTGACGCCCTTCCTTGATGTCGAGGGCAAAAGAATCGTCGATGACAGGACGCACATAGTTGAATTTCAGCGAAATATCGGCAAAACTCACCAAGCAGTCAATGCGAGCCACAATGGAAGCATCCACTTGAATGGGTTCCACAAACTCGGTCACGGCGGTAACGAGTTCATTGTAAACCCTTTGCTCTATGATACTGATTTTTTCTTCTGCACCGAGAATCTTTTGCTCGTATTCCTTCAGTTCCTCGGTGATGTATCGTTCGGCGTTGGTCAAGGTTTGCTTGCGAATCCATTCGGCAGGCACCTTATCTTTGTGAGAATTAGTCACTTCGAGGTAATAGCCAAACACGTTGTTATAACCCACTTTCAGGGAAGTAATGCCAGTGCGTTCCATTTCACGACGCTGGATGTTCATCAGATATTCCTTGCCCGAGCGTGACAGGTTGCGAAGGTCGTCTAACTCGGCATCTACGCCATCTGCAATATAGTTGCCTTTTGAAAGCAGTGCAGGCGCATCAGGGTTCAAGTCTTTTTTGATGCGTTCACGAATGGAGGCACAAGGGTTGAACTGTTCTGCAAAACGCTGCAAAGCAGGGTATTGGCTCTCTTCGCAAGTGTTTTTCAGCACCTCAATTTGATCCAAAGCACGACCCACTTGCAACAACTCTCTTGGATTCACTCTGGATAGCGAAACTTTGGATATAAGTCGTTCCAAATCACCAACTTGTCGAACTGCGTCTTGGAACTTTTGGATTTGTTCTCGATGCTCCACAAAATAGCGCACCACCTCGTATCGTGCTTCAATCTGCTCCTTGTTTTTCAAAGGCAAACTCAACCAACGTCGCATCAGTCGGCCACCCATAGGGGAAACGGTCTTGTCGATGACATCAATGAGCGTTTTGGCGTTCATGTTGGTGGTATGCAGCAGTTCCAAATTACGAATAGTAAACTTGTCAAGCCACACATATTGCCCTTGGTCGATACGCGACAAAGAAGTGATATGACCCAACTTATCATGCTGGGTTTCAATCAAGTAATGAATGGCCGCTCCCGCTGCCACGATGCCTTTCGGGAAGTCGTCAACGCCGAAACCCTTCAGCGAAACGGTGTGGAAATGCTTGTTGAGCGTTTCGTTGGCATAGTCGTCGGTGAAAACCCAATCGTCGAAAACGGTGAGATAATACTTCCCTCCAAATAGGTCAATGAACTCCTTCCGGCGGTTACGCTGCACCAAAACTTCCGACGGATTGAAACTCTGCAACAGCTTGTCAATGTATTCGTTGGAGCCTTGCGTAAGGTAAAACTCACCCGTCGAGACATCCAAAAACGCAATACCCGAAACTTCTTTTTCGAGATGTACCGAAGCCAAAAAATTGTTCTCTTTTTGCTCAAGGACATTGTCATTGTAAGTCACCCCAGGCGTGACCAACTCCACCACGCCGCGCTTCACTAATTTTTTGGCCAATTTCGGGTCTTCCAACTGCTCGCAAACTGCCACTTTCAGGCCAGCGCGAACCAATTTCGGCAGGTAAGTGTCCAAGGCATGATGCGGAAAGCCAGCCAGTTCCACATCGGCAGAGGCACCATTGGAGCGCTTCGTCAACACAATGCCCAAAATCTTCGACGACTTGACAGCGTCCTCGCCGTATGTCTCATAAAAATCACCCACGCGAAACAGCAACATCGCATCAGGATACTTCGCCTTGAACGAATAATACTGCTTCATCAACGGGGTTTCGACTGCCTTTCCTGCCATGATTTCACGTTTAAAAAGACTACAAAAGTAGCGTTTTGTTTGAAACAATCGGCGCGTTCATCCAAAAAAATCCGATTTCACGACATGTCAACGCCTTTTTTCGCTTACTTTGCAACCAAAACCAAAACGATGCGCAAACTGAGGAACGAAGAACTGAACCGGCTCACGAAAGCCGAATTCGAGCAGGCCGCAAAAACACCTATTATAATAATATTGGACAATATTCGCTCGTTGAGCAATGTGGGCGCGTTTTTCCGCACCGCCGATGCCTTCCGAATCGAAGCATTGTATCTGTGCGGCATCACGGCCTGTCCGCCCCACCGCGAAATCCACAAGACTGCCCTCGGGGCCGACGAAACCGTGAGTTGGCGTTACTTCGAAACCACTGAAGCCGCTTGCCAAGCACTGAGAGCCGAAAACTACAAAATTTTCGCCGTTGAGCAAGTGGAAGGCAGTGTTTCGTTGGAGGATTTCCAGTTCGAGCCACACACCGCTTACCTTTTGGGCAACGAGGTAGAAGGCGTCTCCGAAGAGGCCCTACCCTACTGCGAAAGTGCCATAGAGCTGCCCCAAGAAGGCACAAAACACTCTCTCAACGTGTCAGTCTGCGCTGGCATTTTGATGTGGGAAGCCTTCAAAAAACTGCGTTTTAGCCCCTTAAAAGACACATAAAATCGTGGTTTTGACACTTTTTTTGCAAAAAACAGCAAAAAAACACGATTTTTTTGTTGGTCAATCAAATAATTTCCTACTTTTGTTGGCTAAAAGAAGAACAAGTAATTCAAACAAATTAAACTACAAACTTAACACATTACGTTATGAAGAAAAAACTGACAATCGCGAAACTCATGATGCTTGTCGTCATGGTAGTCCTTCCCTTCAGCATGTATGCCCAGGAAGGCAAGAAAAAATCAAAACCTGTCGAAAAGTATTGGTACATCCAAGCTGACGGTGGTCTCTCCATCAACCACGGTGACTTGGCCAACTACACTAGCTGGATTTTCGACGACTTCAACCATTACAAGATGCAAGCCTTCCAAAGCTGGAATGCACATCTCGGCTTCGGTTACCAATTCAGCAAAGTTATGGGCTTCAACGTCAAGGGCGGTTATGGCCTCCTCAGCGGCCACAAGCACCCTCAGGCCCTCATCCTGAATGGCGACGAGAGTAAGGTTCTTTACAGCCTCGGTCTCGACAAGACCAATTACATTGAAGGTAACGTGAACTTGACCTTCAATCTGTTCAACATTTTCAAGTACAACCCGAGAAGAGTCATCAACTTCGTGCCTCATATTGGTATTGGTGGTGTCTATTACAAAGCTGGTGCTGTCAACCAACTCCGCTATGACGAACCTAACAATGTCGACGAAGTGGATCACGAACTTGCTGCCGCTGCTGCCAAGCGTGAACTCAACTTCACCGTTCCCGCTGGTATGGAAATCACCTTCAACCTCGCTCCGAAGTTTGACCTCTTCCTTGACTACACCTACAATTTCACTGGCACCGACAATCTTGACCAAGTGTCCAAGATCAAAGTTGATGAGGACAAGCATGTCATCAACGACAAGGATATGTATAGCCAGATGAACCTCGGCTTGCGCGTCAAGTTCAACAATCCCTGCGACATCGAGAAGATGGCCCGCGAAGCCAAGAAGATCACCTACCGCGTGAATCCTGACCCGCTGGTTGCTGACGAAAACGGCCAAGTGTGCTTCGATGTGATCACCACCATTCCTGAAGAGTACTTCGAGAAGCAAGCCGTCATGAACCTCACTCCTTACCTTGCCTACAACGGTGGCCAAATCGACCTCGACCCCATCACCTTCGTCGGTGAAAAGGTTAAGGGCGAAGGCGACTTCCGCGTGCCTTACAAAGAGGGCGGCGAGTTCACCAAGCACTATTGCATCCCTTATCAGCCCGAAATGGAAAACTGCGAACTCATGGGCAACCCGATGTTCTATGTCTACGACGGCAAGATTTATCCTACTCAGGAAGAAATCGCCAAGAACACCTACTTCACTCAAGGTGGCGAAAGAAAGCTTGCTGACGGCGTAATCTACAACAAACATGATGAGCCTGTGATGGATTCCGTGTGGGAGAACCAAGACAAGGAAGTTGAAATCTTGAAGCTCACTTACTTCTACAACAAGGATTCCTATGACATCAACGGCAGAAGAAAGCTCAACAGAGAAGCCGACGCTGCTTTCAACGACCTGCTGAAGGCCGGTGAGACCAAGTTCATCGTCAAGGCTTGGGCATCTCCTGAAGGTGAAGAAGGCCACAACCACGACCTGTCCGACAACCGTGCCAACGCTGCCGACAAGCAGTTGAACAAGCTTGCCAAGAAGACCGCTGTCGAAATCAACGGCAAGGGCTACGGTCCCGACTGGAACAAGTTCACCGAACTGGTCCGCAACTCCAACCTGAAAGACAAGGATGCCATCATCAACAACATCAACAGCTCGAGCAACAAGGAAAGAACTATCCGCGAGATGTGCGAAATCTATCCGCAACTCGAAAAGGACATTCTGCCTCAGATTCGTCGTGCTGAAGTCTACACCACTGAAACTGTCCAAGAGAGAGTTTTCAAGGGTATGGCTCCGAGAAAGTAAGTAAGAACTAACAACTTGCTTCATAAAGAAAGCCGCTCAATCGAGCGGCTTTCTTTGTTTTGTCTCCATCAGAAGGAAATCCTATGCAAACCTACTTCGTATGGCTGGTCGATGGCATCAATGATACGCTGATAGTCCTTCTCATTCGCCACAAAATCAAGACGATTGGTGTCCAACAAGAGAATGCGCATGTTGCTCTGCTGTTGCCGCAAGAAATCGAAATAGCCTTGCTGGATGTTCTCCAAATAAGCATCGCTGATTTCCTGCTCGTAACTGCGTCCACGCTTGCGGATGTTTTGCTGCAAACGCTCCACGTCAGAATAGAGATACACCAATAACTCCGGTTTCGGCATATCCGAGAAAATGATATTGAAAAACCTTGCAAAGAGCTGATATTCATCCTCTTGAAGATTATTTCGCGAGAAAATCAGCGATTTGGCCACGTAATAGTCCGAGATGATGAAGTCATGGAACAAGTCGAGCACACCCAACTTGTCTTTCAGTTGCTGGAAACGCAAGGCCAAAAAGGTCATCTCCAACTGGAAGGAATATTTTTCCGGTTCCTTGTAGAACTTGGGCAGAAACGGATTCTTGTCGCCCTCAAACTCCTCAAGGACAAGCTTTCCATTGAAATCGTTGGCAATGCGTGTGGCCAAAGTGGTCTTACCCGCGCCGATGGTTCCTTCTATGGCAATGTAATTGTATTGCATGAGTGCAAAGATAGGAATTTGAGTGACGCAAAACGAAATTCGGACAGATTTTTACTTTTTGCGTACCACTGAGGTATCAGGACAGGTCTCAAGAAGCTCATTCTGAGTTCGTTGCAAAACGGGATGGACAAATTCAGGTATCAATTCGCATAGGGGCATCAAAGCGAAACGCCGCAGATGCAATCTCGGATGGGGAATCGTCACCATTGGGGTTTGCATCACTCGATTTCCATAGTACAGAATGTCCAAATCAACGACGCGGGAGGTGTAACCCTCAATTTCGGGATGACGCACGCGACCCAGTTCAGACTCAATATCAAGCAATTGACGCATCAATTCATCAGGGTCAAGTTCCGTTTCGATGACAATGAGGCGATTTAGAAACCATTCGTCAGCCTCGAAACCCCACGGCTCCGACTCGTAAGGCGAAGAAATATCCTTCAGTTTGCCACACCTTTTATTAATAAGGAGGCAGGACTCGGCAAAAACAACATCCTTGTCGCCCATATTCGAACCGAAAAGGATATAGCATAATTCCATACGCGACATTTTTCGCAAAATTACGGAAAAGAAGCAAATAAAATACTACTTTTGCAACACGATTAATAAACTCAAAACGTCATGAAATTCTACAAAGTTGTACTTGCCGCTTTTATCGGCACACTGATTGCATTGGTAATCAACTTCTTCATCAAGGTCGGCGTGGTTTCGTCCATGATTTCAAGTATGTCAAAATCTGAAGAGACCTCGACTACTGTAAAGCCCAACTCCGTGCTTTACATGAAGCTCGACTATGAAATTCCGGATCGCACTACCGACAATCCTTTGGGTGCCATTGACTTCCAATCCATGGAATCGAAGGACGCCACTGGATTGAACGAGATTCTGCGCAACATCGAGAATGCCAAGACCGACACAAAAATCAAAGGCATCTATCTGGAATTGAGCAGCATACCCACCTCAACGGCTACACTTCAAGAAATCAGGAGCAAGTTGTTGGAGTTCAAGGAGTCAGGGAAATTTGTCGTCACCTATGGAGAGAATTACTCGCAAAGCGCTTATTACATGGCTTCCATCGCTGACAAGATTTATCTGAATCCCGAAGGTGCCCTCGACCTGCACGGTATGGCCTCGCAAATCATGTTCTACAAGCATCTTTTGGACAAACTCGATGTCGAGATGCAGATTGTGCGTGGTCCCAACAACAAGTTCAAGAGCGCCGTGGAGCCTTATTTCTTGGACAAGATGAGCGAAGCCAACCGCGAACAGATGGACAAACTGCTTGGCACTGTTTGGGGGCAAATCCTCACGGGCATCAGCCAAAGCCGCAACATCAGCGTGGAACAATTGAACCAAATTGCCGACAACCTTGAGACCATGTTCAACGCGGAAAAAGCCAAAGAATACGGTTTGGTGGACGAGCTTTACTACAAAGACCAAGTCCTGGACGAGCTTAAAGGTTTGACAGGCAGCAACAAAAGCATCAATGCTGTGACCAATGCCAACTACGCCAAATCCTATAAGGACAAGAACGCAAGTAAGAACGAAGTGGCCATTATTTATGCCTCGGGACAAATCTTCGACGGCAAGGGCAACGAGGAAGAAGGCATCTATTCCGAAAACCTCAGCAAAACCATCCGCAAGGCTCGTGAAGACGAGAACGTGAAAGCCGTCGTGTTGCGCGTCAACTCACCTGGCGGTAGTGCCGTGGCTTCAGCCATCATCGGCCGCGAGCTTGACTTGACCAAAGCCGTGAAACCCGTCATCGTTTCGATGGGCAACTATGCCGCCTCGGGTGGTTACTGGATTTCGGCCAATGCTGACTACATCTTCGCCGACGCGACTACACTCACGGGCTCCATCGGCGTGTTTGGCACCTTCCCGAACATGAAAGGCTTCCTGAACGACAAAATCGGCCTGACCTTTGATGTGGCTAAAACCAACGAAAATTCCGACTTCGGTAGTGTCACCCAGCCGCTCACCGAGTTCCAATACAACAAGTTGCAGGAAATGGTGGTCAAGACCTACGACGACTTTACTGGTCGCGTGGCTAAAGGTCGTGGCCTGCGCCAAAGTTATGTGGATAGCATTGGTCAGGGTCGCGTGTGGGCAGGCGCCGATGCCATTAGCCTCGGCCTCGTCGACCAATTGGGCGACATGGAAGATGCCATCGCTTATGCTGCCGAAAAAGCCAATCTCGCCAATGATTACAAGGTGACCGAATGGCCCAAACAGAAGGATTTCTTCACCCGTATCATGGAGTCAGTGAACAACACCGACGACAAACTCGATGCTGCCATGAAGCAGAAGTTAGGCGTGTATTACACCTATTTCCAAGGGTTGGAGAACTTGCAAAAGAACACAGGCATCCAAGCGCGGTTGCCGTTTGACATGGTGATTGAATAAAAAACGGGGCTTTGCCCCGTTTTTTTATCTCTCATACTCTGCTAATACTTCTTCGCGTTCGATTTGTTTCTCGCCCCAGTCGTCCATCAGGGCTTGCAGCTCTTCTTTTTTCCTGCCATAAGCCCAATACCAATCATTATCTATCTTGATTTCAGGATGCTGTTCAGGATTGGCCATGATGGCATCTTGCTCGGCTAACTCAGTCTCAAGTTTACCGATGGCTTCCTCCAAGCGTTGGATTTCCTTGTCGACCTTGCGCAACTTGGCATCAATTTGTTTCTTGCGCTCATAGTTCATCTTATTTTGTGAAATCGGCTCGCTAGTAATTTTGGGTTGTTGCTTGGCAGCTATCTCCAACTCCTTCAAGTGGTTGAGGTTTTTCTGCTCCAAGAAATCGTAAATGTCGCCGATGTATTCCTTGATGTTGGGCTTGCGAAACTCATAGACCTTGTTCGTCAAGCCTTGGAGGAAATCGCGGTCGTGGGAGACCACAATCAGCGTGCCATCATATTGAATCAGCGCATTTTTCAAGATGTCCTTCGAGAGCATGTCCAAGTGATTGGTCGGCTCGTCGAGGACGAGCAAGTTGGTCGGGAAAAGCAGCATCTTGGCCAAAGAAAGACGCGCTTTCTCGCCGCCCGAAAGTACCTTTACCTTCTTGTCGATGTCGTCGCCACGAAACAGGAACGAGCCTAACAACGCCTTCACCTTCAGGCGCATGTCGCCCACAGCCACATCGTCCAAAGTCTCAAAAACAGTCTTGTCCATATCAAGCATATCCTGTTGGTTCTGGGCGTAATAGCCAATCTTGACTTCATGGCCGAGCTTCACCTCGCCTTCGTGGTCGAGCACACCACAGATAATTTTAGAAAGTGTGGACTTGCCCTCGCCATTCCGCCCGACAAAAGCAATTTTCTCCCCTCTCGGAATCAGCAAGTTGATGTCTTTCAGAATGACATTGTCGCCGTAAGACTTTCCCACATGGTTCAATTCCAAAGTCACCTTGCCGGAATGCGGTGCAGGCGGAAACTTGAAGTGGATGGCCGTGCTGTCGATGTCGTCAATGACGATTTCATCCATCTTCTCAAGTAGTTTCACACGACTTTGTACCTGCTTGGCCTTAGTCGCTTTATAGCGGAAACGCTCAATGAAGGCCTCTATGTTCTTGATTTCACGCTGCTGGTTTTCGTAAGCCGAGCGTTGCATATCAACTCGCTCCTCGCGCAAGCTGACGTAATCGGAATATGGCACTTTATAATCGTAAATCTTGCCATTGCTGATTTCCACCGTGCGGATAGTGATGTTGTCCAAAAAAGCGCGGTCGTGGGAGACCATCAAAATCGCACCATAATAGGCTTTCAAGAAGCCTTCCAACCATTGAATGGACTCAATATCAAGGTGATTGGTCGGCTCGTCGAGAAGAAGCAGATTGGGTTTTTTCAACAGAATCTTGGCCAATTCCACGCGCATCTGCCAACCGTTGCTGAACTCGCGCATAGGACGCAACATATCCTCGTGGCCAAAGCCCAAACCCACCAAAATCCGTTCCGCTTCGCCTTCGATGGAGTTGCCACCAAGCAAAGCCAAACGGTCGTTCAAATTGTTCAATTTGACGATAAGTTTCTCATATTGAGGGCTTTCGTAATCGGTGCGCTCAGCCAATTCTTGTTGCAACTTTTCCGCATCGCGCTCCAACTGATGGTATTCGTCAAAGGCAGACAGTGCTTCATCCAAAACCGTTTTCGTGCTGTTCACATTCTTTTCCTGAGGTAAATAGCCTATCGTAACACCTTGAGGAATAACCACATCACCTTTGGAAGGCTGCTCAAGGCCACAGATGAGTTTCAGTAGCGTCGTCTTGCCCGCGCCGTTCTTGCCCACCAAACCGATGCGGTCTTTCTCGCGAATCAAAAAGGAAATGTCGGTGAAGAGGTCCTCACCAGTGAAGTGCATACTCAGGTTTTGGATTGAAATCATGATGCCGAATTTGGCCGCAAAAATACGGAATTTAGGGCAAAATCCTCAATGCGACACAACGAAACGCTGGTTCAACACGCCATTTTTTGTGGTAATCCGAAGCAAATACAAACCGTTTGTCCAATCGGAAAGATCGAATTGCGCGAATTCGGACGACACTTCAATTTCCATGACACATTGGCCCAATGTATTGAAAACGGTTACTTTTTGAATTGATTCGGCCTTAACCGTAAGCCAACCCGATGCTGGATTTGGATAAATCCTCAAGGCATTTTCTTGTATTTCAGCGACTTCCCAATGGTCGTCAATTACCACATAATTCTCATCGGGATGATGCAAGGAAGCGGCAAAATCCGACTCGCACTCTTCACCTTCGTCCGAAAGATAGTGGGCCGTCAAACGATAATAGAACTGATTGTAAGGCGTATCCACAAGTTCGTCGCGATATTGGTAAAACAATTGACCCTCAACAGCAGGAATTGTTGCAATTTGCTGATATTCATCATTATTATAAGAGCGATACAAATTGTAATGCTGAAGCACGAACCCATCGCTACTCAACGGCTGCATTTTGCCTGAACGGTTGCTCACAAAAGCGCGCAACATCCACGTATAGTGCAAGTTGTAATAATTCAAATCATGCCATTCAGTGCCGTCCAAGGAAGCCCAACGTCCATTGGGGTCGCCCATATCGGCACTGGCCGCCGCCGGACGACTCAGTCCTTGTTGCCCGACGACAATCCAAATCGGTTCATTTTCAGGAATTTCAAGTGCTGGAGAAATGGTTTTTTCTTGCCATGAGAAAGTGCCACCCATCGTCATCTCCTGGAACCTGACCATCGTGCGCGGTGCCTCATCACCACCTACGTACACCCACAACTGATAGGAACCCGCACCTGCGTCAAATAAGGCGATTTTCTTGAGCGCAGCCCCTTGATACTCAGCCAAATCCTCAACATCGAAGCGGATAGCCCAAAACATGGATTCGCCATTACCGCCCACCGAATTCGCGTATTCCCCATTGTCATAATGCAGCCAATGGTAAATCGGCTCGGGTCGGTCGCCCCAAGAAATCAAGGCACCGTAATCGGAAGCACTTTCCATATAATTCTCGGCCTCCAACTTCGTGGGCGGATCACAATACGCTGGAAACGTGGCCACTACACACTCCTTGCAGGACATGGAATAATAGGAACCTTCCATGATTCCATTGTAAACCAGCCGCATGCAATATTCCAAGTCATCGTGCAACAATGCCTCACTATCCCAAAATGAATTAGTTTCGGTGTAACCCAAATAAACGCCATCGCGAAACAGAATGGCACCCATAACACTATCATTTTCAGGATATTCCCATGAAAGCACAATTGTCTCATCCTGCAACGACCACTCCAAGCCTTGAGCTGAAGAAGGGAAATCGGAGCATTGACGATAAGTCCATTCATACGAGAACCAGTCGCAAGTGTCCGAAAGGTAAATCGGACGCACCTGCGCCGTATAGTGTTGTCCCGCTTCAAGCATTTCTTCGTCAAACTGGAAGAACTGCTCCGTGGTCGTTCCCACGAAAACATCTCCCAACCTTAACTCAAATCCCTGTAAATCACGGTTTTGCGCATCGTAAAGCTGCCATATCGCCCAGCCCGTTGACGACACATACAGGCTATCCACCTCAACAACCTTCTCCTCCAGCTCAATCTCCAAATATGTCGGGGCAAAAATCGACAAAGGCTCGGGAGAAACATAGTCTTCGTAGCCGTCAAGATGTACACTAAGCTGATAATCATTGCGATAGACCGTATTTAGTGTTACATGTCCGTTAGCGTCCAAAACCGCACTGTAACTCTGCCCTTGTCCATCGGTCGAAACCATCTCCACCAAAGCTCCAACTGGCATCAGACCCACATTCGTCGTTGCAGCAAGTTCAAAGGTCGTGGTCATGTCCTTGTCCAAAAACGCCGACCAAATCGTGTCGGAAGCGTTTCGGTTACCCTCATAATAGCAACTCACACCCCACCGGTATTGTCCCCACGGCAGGCTTCCCCAACTCATGTCCATAAACACCGTATCGGTCAAATGCGAAGCCAACATGACAGACGCTTCATCCGACCTACTACGGTATAAATCAAAGTATTGGAACGACCGCGCCGTCTTCTGACCTTCCTGATAGAAATGGATGCAGTCCACATAGAAACAATCGTCGCCCTCGTTGGTGGAAGCGTCTTTTCGATAGCTCCAGCGAAACAGGTGCTCACCCTCAGTGACGTCAAAATGGTGCTCCTCCCAGGTTCCTGAGCCTGAGCATTCCATCAGTTTCACACCGTCAAGATAAAACATGCCCACATCCCAAGAAGCCTCGGACGAGACCTTACTGAAGAAACTCACCTGACCCGCCAAAGGCACATAAACGGAAACCTCAATCTCCGAAAGGCCGTTGTCTTGACCCTCGCAGGTTGATTTCATGCAAAAATTGCCCTCGTAAGCATGTGTCGAGTCAATCGTCCAAGGAAAACCAGAAACCGTATTGTCCCAACCGAACTTGCTGAAATCACCCGTCTCAAAGTCCTCATACAGAAGCGGTTCGTGCATCGACCACGAGACACGCACCAAATCACTGACGAAATGACGCGCCGCCACATAGCACACAGGATGCAAAATTTCATAAAGCATGAAATTGACCCCTGTCAAAATGGTGGAATCAGACTCCACCCAAAGGGAATCGGACAAAGAATTCGGTTCATAACCGTCAGCAAAAGCCTGAACTTGATATATACCCGCCTCAATTTCAGCCTCATAATAGCCTGTGGTATCAGAAAAGAATTGGTACAGCAGCGTGTCGCCTTCCCAACTGACACCCGAAAAAACGATGTCCGCCCCAACAATCGGAACAATGCTGTCCTGCTCAAGTACCATACCCGTGACCAGCGCCTGCCCCCGCAATTGAACACCGAACAACACCGCAGCAACCACAAGGCCGATATGGAGCATTATTCTTTTCATAAACTTACAAATCAATATTTTACAAACTTAATCACCTTATGTTCCGACATGCCTTCAATGCAAACAAAATACATTCCGCAGGGCAAGTCGGCCACCGAGAGTCTACATTCACCCAGCCAATCGGCCTGCAACACGCCCTTGAAAATTGTCAAGCCTCCAGTCACATTGGTCAATGTAATGCCATAATTTCCAAGACTCTCCAATCCTTTCACCGTGATTTCAGATTTGGCCGGATTGGGGTAAACCGACAAATCAATTTCAGGCTCAGTTTCCATTTGTCGACGCATCGCAACCTGGCCTCTCCCGTCAATGTAAAGATGCAAGTCCGCGACGGAAGGCTGCTCAGGCGAAATCACCACCTGCTCGACCATGCCCCGACCATAACGCGGCAAATCAGCCATCACATAATACGTGCCAAAAGGCAGATTGCGGAAACGGAACGCTCCAGTCGCATCGGTGAGCGCAAAGCCCAACAGACGCTGCTTGGTCGCATTCAACAGCAACACACCGACATTCGACAGGCCGTCAGTGCAATAAGTTGTCTCGCCATCCTCGCCGAACCACGAGCTGCAATAGAAATCGCGGGCCTTGAAAGGCTGTTCGGGATAGTCGAACACCCCGCTGATACAACCTTCTCCCACAGCAAAACCTTGTTGCAAAACAGGAAGCTCAATATCAACATCATACACATCCCCATCAACAATAATCATGTTGGATTCGTTCCATTGCAAATCGCCCAAATAATACGTTCCACCGACCGTCAAATCCACCGTGTCGGGAAAAGCATAAATGATATAGGTATCGGGCAACAAAGACTCAAACTTGAACTGCCCGTCCTCGTCGGAAACTGTGCGATAAAAGCCTGACAAAAAAGGATTCCCATTGTGCAAACCTGCAGCAATCACATGGGTATTAGGTCGTTGCACACCGCCCGACCACGTTCTGCCTTCAAGCGAAAATTCCTCGAACAAGTCGAAATGAACCGTGTCGCAAGCATAGCCGCAATACGACCACGCCTCCAACACCAAGTCGACAGACTTTTGCACTTTATCTTGATTTCCAGGATGATACATGGCATTCAAAGTGAAAGGGTCTTCAAAGAAGCCATCGCCCAAGGAATGCCACGCCAAGGAATCGAAGTTGTTAGCCCAAGCTCCTTCCACTGCAATCGGTCGATTGAGGCCGCCAAAGTAATCCTCCCCAGCGAAAGCCTGCAACTCCTTGTATAACCTCAACTGCATTTCGTCCGTCTTCACCATGCCATTGCTGACGACATGCAAAGTAAGCGTCACCTGACCCGCGTCGAAATCGGCCTCCGAAGGGTAATACATCGGGCATAAGGCCAAGGTGTCAGAAAACATTCCAGAGCCTGATGTGCGCCAAACAAAGCGGTTATAAGTGTAAGGAATGCTGGACGTGCTGATAGGGAAGCCCTCCATCGGTGCGCACAAATTGCCGTCGTCGCCCGCGTAGGGATAATTCGTGGCAAAGGCATAGGCACTCTGCCCAACAGAAGCATAAACATCGGGATTGTAAGCGCGGTCGCAGGCCATAACAGCCACATTGTCAGATTGCTGAGAAGAAAGCAAAAATGAATTGCCAAAAATCGAGTCGACGTGATGGTCAAACTTGTAATAGTTGAAATCGCCGTAAAACAGCACATAATGGTCAAGGTCCGCTTCGGGATTCTCGTCCCATGAAATCAACCACGAGCCGTTCACGAACTGTTTTTTCACCTCATACGGCGGCGAAATGGGAGCTGCGGTATCACATTCGGCCAGATAACCGTCATAAATGACTTCGCCCAATGCCGATGCGTCGTTCTTGTCAATAATCACAGCATCAATGTCGGTCGTCGATTGGGTGTCCCAATAGTTACCACGCATGTCCACATCCTCCATGGAAGTATTGGCAAACAAAGTCGCATCTCGCTTGTAATGAAGGAAATTGTTGCCTTTCATCCGCGATTTCCCCGACGAGAAACTCACAATCCGTCGTTGTGCTTCGCTGATCGTGTTCCCTTGAAAATTCGCCGATCCGGACATAAGCAGATTGGTGAGGGTAAAACCGTTATCGTAGAAAGTGTTATGTTCAAAAATCAGGTGACAGACGCGCAACATGGTGACGGCTTCATCGTTGTGCCAAAACACATTGTTCCGAATCACCAACGAGTCCATCGCCGCCTTAATGCCGTAGGAGGAATAGCCAGAGCCGCCCTCTGGCAAGTCTGAGGAAATCAGGTTGTTAAGGATGAAATTCTTGGGATCCTTGTCGGAAAGACCACCAATCGACTCAAAGCTGATGGCTGTGGTCGCGCCTTGGAAACAATTGCCTGAAATGACATTGTTGTTACACTTGTAGCCATAGCCGATATTGGAAACCTCAATGTTGATTTGCCCCTTGTCGAAAATGCTGTTGGAGAAGCAATTGTCCTCACAATGGCTTGTCTTGGCCTTCAGTTCGATGCCAGAAATGCACTGGTAGAAAAGGCAACTGTCCACCAAGAAATGGCTGCAATCGACCAACTCAAGGCCCTTGCCCGCATAATAGTTGTTGAACGTGCAATGGCGTACTGTGACATTCGAGCAATTCGAGGCGTTCAAAGCCGTGAGCGCTCCCATGACCATCACATGGGAAAGGCGCACAAGTCCCTCATCGACAACGCTTTTCAACTGAATGCCCGCCCAGTCATGGGAAAGTTCATAACACATCAAATAGACGGAATCGCTCGGCTGTCCCTCCAAAAGAAGACTGCCTCCATCAACGCGCAGATAAGCCGATTGACCAAAAAACAGCTTGGTACCAGCCTCCACTTGTAATGTCCCGCCACTCATGACCGTCAACGACTCGTTCACCAAATAGGCTGAATCTCCGCCCAATTTCGGCAGCACAAGCGTGGAATCCACCGTACCGCCGACGGGAACATAATGCTGCGCCATCGCCGCTGCACCTTGCACAGCCAACAGCACAAGCAACCCAAGCCGCAATATGGTTCTAAGTCGTTTCATCGGTTAGAAATAATAAGTCAGGCCCAACCGCACATCCCATTGCCACATCCGCAAATCAAATGGAAAATCAGCGCGATAGAGCGAACCGTTGGTCTTTCGGAAATGCGCCTCCGGCACCAATTCCAATCGGTTCATTATCTTGAACGCCGCCCCAAAGCCACCATAATAGGAAAGCCGCACCGGCTCCGCATCGGCACGCGAAAGGGCAGCATGGAAGGGTTGTTCCACACTGTTGTAAGAGCCTGAACAAGACAACAAAACATCAGCCGACACACCCGCCTTGATGAACATCCTGAAATGCTCGCGCTTCCAAAAATCAAAGGCTGCGAAAGCCCCAACACTCAGGTAATCAAGCTGATTGACATCGCGATAGGAATAGTTTGTCGTCACAAGCGGCACATAGGTCGAGTCCATGATATAATAATACGACGTGTCGCCCAAAAAAGGATGCACCACATAATACGAATCCAAGGTGTCATTCACATAACAATCGCCGTCATAAACCACCTGATTGAGCATGAAACGGTACTTCATCGAGCGGTAGGAAAGGCTCATGCCAAAACTCAGTCGGTTCCACTTATAGCCTCCATCGAGAGAAACATTGAACGCGGAAATGGGCGAAACGTCAATCGCGCCATTCTCGGCCTGGAGCTTGTCCTCATAGTCCAAATGCGGGAATCCATACGCCAAGGAAGGCGAAATGAACCATCCATTATCCTTAAAATCAGGCCAATGGATTTCAAAGCCCCTATATTTCACCTTATAAACCGTATCGGTCTTGAACACTTGCTCCACACGCACGATGGTGTCGTAACGCATCACCGTCCTAATCACCTGCAGGGTGTCGAAAACTCGAACTGTGTTCAAAGGCTTGTCCCAAACTGAGTCTATCTTGTGTTCCACAATTTCTTGGGACGGTTCTTGGGGTGGAGTTTCTGTTGGTGGTTTCTGTGTTATCGGTTGTTCCTCAGGTTCAAGCAGTTGGTTCTTCCGAATCACATACTGCTTGCCTATTTTCTTGAAGCCGTAACCCGTGCCTTTCAGCAGGTCCGTCAGTACTTCCTCCACCGATTTATAAGTGCATGAATACTTTTCGATGCGAATTTTGCTCAGTTCCGCCTTGCTGAAAGCCACGTTCAGTTCATACTCGGCAAACAGTTTTTCAAGGGCGACATCCAACGTACACGATGACACCGAAAACGAAATCAAGGGGTTGAACGACTGTGATTGGCCCGTTTTCGGCATGGTAAAAAACAGGAAAAACAGGAACAGGAAGGGGAACACGAAAGCAATGCTCTTTCTATCTTTTTGTATATCAACGACTATATTCGAAACAGGAAATCTCATCTCCAATACAATTCAAAATAGGCCGCTAAGATACGACAAAAAAATGAGAGGACTCTCATTTATGTGAAAAAATGACTTTGGAAAGGGGATTTCGGTTAGAGAATCCGATACACGTTGTCCGCCTTGGTGACCGTGACTTCCGACACCAAGGCGATGGTTTCGAGCACATCTTCAATCGATTCCTCGTCGGAGAAGCGCGCGGTGAGTTTCTTGGAAGCGCAGGACTCGGCCAAATCGATTTCAACCTTGTAAATGTATTCCAAGGCTTCAACAATCTTCGAAAGCGTCTCGTTGTCGAAGACCAGCACATGCTCGGTCATCAGTTCTTCTTCCTTCACTTCGGAATAGCACATCGTCTTCAGTTCGCCTTGTGCGGGATTCCACACGCCGCGTTCGCCTGGATTGACCTCCATTTCGGTCACCGCATGGCCTTTCTGGTCGAAAGTGGTCATTTTCACCTTGCCCGTGTAAAGGTCGAGGAAATAGCGCTCGCCGTTCTTTTCGGCGTTCAGCAGGAACGAGGTGCCCAACACCTCCACATCCATGCCGTTGCAATGGATGACAAACGGGCGGGCTTCATCTTTCGTGACATCGAAACGAGCCGTTCCCTCAAAGTTGACCGAACGTCCATCGTTGCCGAAATGCTTCGGATGCGAAATCTTGGAATCATCGAAAAAAGTGACAGAAGTCTCGTCAGGCAAGAAATAAGGCTCCTCCGTGTTCCAGTCAGCAGAGGCCAACGTCACGGTGGAATTCGGCTTGACCACGAGGAAACCAATGAACAAAGCAACGATGACAGCCGCAGCCGCACTCGAAACATACTTGAAGTTGCGCCTGAGCCAAGGCATCTGCACCGTTATGGTCTCATGGTTTTCCTGCTCGTCAATCTTCTCATTGACTGCATCCAACGCCGCATCAACATTAATTGACTCGATTTCCGGCATCGGGAAGGAAGTCAGCTCCCAAACGGCCTTGAAGGATTCGAATTGGGCTTGATGCTCTTCCGACTCCGCAATCCACGAAAGCAGAGAAAGAGCTTCCTCCTCGCGGCATTGCCCCTCAAGGTAGCTCATCATCAGCTCATCGTATGTTTTGTTCGTCGGATTCATCTTGTTTTCCCATCGAATCACTTGTAAGACACATAACTTATCTTTTACCCTTAGTCGATTTTCGGATTTTTTTCGTTTTTTTTCGCCAAGCCAAACTCAGCGCATGAAATCACTAAGCCCTTCCTTGAGTTGCTTGATGGCCGCGCTCATGTGGGCTTCGACGGTCTTGACGGAAATGCCCAACTTGTCGGCTATTTCATTGTATTTCAACCCATCGAAGCGGCTGGCAAGAAACACTTCCCTGCGTTTCTCTGGCATGGTGGCCAGCACCTCGCGATAGGATGCCTCAAGGTTTTTCGACTGCAACTCTTCCGAAGGGTCGTTGTTCTCGACCTCTTCACGATAGATTTTCAGGTGGGTTTCGGCATGAGAGCGCTCCTTATTAATATATGTGATGGCGCTGTTGCGCACGGCACGCAGCATGTACGACTCAAAACTGGTATTAATCGACAGCTTTTCGCGGTTCATCCACAGCTTGACGAACAAATCCTGAACGATTTCGGCAGCCACGTCAACATCGGTCACAAAACGGCAACAAAAACGCACCATAGGTGCATAGAAACGTCGGAAAATCTTGTTGAAAGAATCGCGATCGCCACCCATCATTTGCTTGACCAGAATATTTAACTCACTGTCATTCATCAATCTATGTGGAAACTTGAAAGATTTCAAATTGCGGGCAAAAGTACGGATTTTTGCCGAACTTTTGAAGTTTTGTCGGAAAAAGCAACTGCCACAAATCCCGAAACTTTCGATTCAACAAAAAACAAATGAATCGCAACATAAAGACAACCAAGTTATTTGATTGATTATAAACATATTACACAACACAAAGACAATTAATCGAAGAAAAATGTTGAGAAAAAGCAAAAGAAAATCTTGTCCGATTGAAAAAAGTTGTATTTTTGCAGTCCGAAAAAAAAGAGAGTCAGTATCTAACTTAAAGATATCGAGAAATGTACGCAATAGTTGAAATCGCAGGACAGCAGTTCAAAGTGACGCAAGGACAACAGATATTCGTCAACAGACTGCACGAAGAGGAAGGAAGCAAGGTCTCCTTCGACAAAGTTTTATTAATTGGCGACGAAGGTTCGACGAAAGTGGGTGCCCCGACGGTAGCCGGTGCCAATGTCGAAGCCACCATCTTGCAGCACTGCAAGGGTAACAAGATCATCGTTTTCAAGAAGAAGAGAAGAAAAGGCTATCAGAAGTCGAACGGTCACCGTCAGTATCTGAGCCAAATCAAGATTGAGAGCATCACTGAGTAAAAATCCGAAAAACAGAATAAGATATGGCACACAAAAAAGGCGTCGGTAGTTCCGAGAACGGTCGTGAGTCAGCAAGTAAGCGACTCGGAGTGAAACTTTTCGGTGGACAAGCAGCCATCGCTGGCAACATCATCGTCCGTCAGCGCGGCACGAAGCACTATCCCGGCAAGAACGTCGGCATGGGCAAAGACCACACATTGTATGCGAAATGCGACGGCATCGTCGAGTTCCGCAAGAAGAAGGACAACAAGTCTTTCGTCAGCATCGTCCCCGTCGAAGCAGAAATCACGGAATAATCTTTTGTTTCGTTAATATGAGTTTTATCCCGGCCATGCACATGGTCGGGATTTTTCGTGCCATGCCGACAAGGATTGCGGCAAAATGCGTATCTTTGCGCGGCTCAACCGAAAACAGATAATGAACAAACCCTTGAAAAGAAACATCCTATTCCTTGCCGCTGTCGTATTCAGCTCGATGGTTTTCAGCACCTGCCGTGAGAAGCCTCAGACATTTGCCGAAAAAATCGACCAACTGAAGCAGCAGATTGTGGCCGACTCGACCGCGCTCCATCAACTGGAATACACTGAATTTCAGAAGCTTGAAAAAGACTTCATGGCCTCTGATTCCGCCTTGCAGTATCTGAAGCCCGAACAAGTGGAAGCCGTCTTCGAGCCGCTCAACCTGACGCAAGCCTATCTGCGGCAGTTCTCCGAAGTCAGCCCCGACATGCACCAGAAAATGAGGTATTCCCTCCTCCAGCTCGACCGCCTGAAAGCCGACGCCCAAAGCGGCCACATCACCGACTCC
>Ga0265298_10002871_pt1 | contig 23378 bp, 11 predicted proteins | sample AusTroGonzalo_MG_3_FD_193486 | JGI IMG/M metagenome (GOLD analysis project Ga0265298, IMG submission 193486) | Bovine rumen microbial communities from tropical cattle in Woodstock, Queensland, Australia - Gonzalo_01 | ecosystem: Host-associated > Mammals > Digestive system > Stomach > Rumen ...
CTCGTTCGCCAAGGACGGCACCATCCCGAACATGATCAGCGGCGACAATGCCGACAACCGCGACACCTCCGATGCCCAGCTCTGGCTGTTCACCGCCTGCCGCGATCTCTGCAAGGCGGAAAAATCGCAGTCTTTCACACGGGAGATACTGCCCAACGGCAAAACTCTCCTCCAGACTCTGCTGGAACTGGCCGAAGGTCTGATCGCCGGCACCCCGAACGGCATCCGCGTCGACCCCGAATCCCAGCTGGTCTTCAGTCCGGCCCATTTCTCCTGGATGGATACCAATTATCCCGCCGGAACTCCGCGTCAGGGATATCCCATCGAGATCCAGGCGCTCTGGTTCGCCGCCCTCAATTTCCTCGGCGAACTCCTGCCAGGCAAAGACGGCGATATCTGGCGCGAACGTGCCGAAAAAGTTTCGGGATCCATCCGGAAATATTTCATCCTGCCCGACCGGCCATACCTTTCCGACTGTCTCCACTGCGAGGCCGGAACGCCCGCCGGCAAAGCCGTTCCCGATGATCATCTCCGCCCGAATCAGCTCTATGCCGTTACCCTCAATGCCGTCACCGATCCGGAATTATGCCGGAAGATCCTGCAGTCCTGTTCCCTGCTGCTGATCCCCGGCGGGATCCGTTCCCTCGATGATGCCGAGGTCAAATTCGAACTGCCGGTCCGCGGTTCGCATGGACAGATGCTCAACGACCCGAAACATCCTTACCAGGGTCATTACGAAGGAGATGAGGACACCCGCAGGAAAGTCGCCTATCATAACGGCACTGCCTGGTCATGGCAGTTCCCCGCTTATTGCGAGGCCTGTTTCAAGGTTTACGGAGAGGACGGCCGAGGACTCGCCAGGTCGCTGCTTTCTTCCATGACCCTTCCGATGAATGCCGGCTGTCTCTGCCAGATCACCGAGATCATGGACGGCGATTATCCGCACACCCAGCGCGGCTGCGGCGCCCAGGCCTGGTCCGTTTCGGAATTCTTCCGCGTCTGGAAACTGCTCCACAAACAGTCCGGCCAGCAATAAAATCAGATATAATGTTCGGATATTCGGATTTCGGCTGCCGCAGAATCATCCAGCAGACCGAGATGGAACATCAAGGCGTTTTCCGCATGGGTTTCGATGATTTTTTCATGCCGGGAAAGCGGCTGGTTGGTGTGTTTTTCCAGGGATTTGACACCGATGAGGTGGACATGGGCGAATGCCAGCGGCTGCATGGTAAAAAGAAACAGCATCGAGGAGTAATACAGATCGTCGATACCCGAAATTTCCTTGCAGATCTGATGGAAAACCAACAATTCCCCGAGGAAATACTGTTCGACATGTCTGCGGTGTCCGTTTCCGAATCCCACACTCTCCAGGAAAAATACCCGGAGCAGACGGCGGTAGGATTTGCTTTTCCCATGACGGAAAAAGTCGCGGAAATTTCTCAGCATCAAACGGATGAATTTGCACTGTCCCGCCCGGTCTTTCAGCAGCTCTTTATGTTCTTCATAAAATTTCGGCAGGGAATACGGCTCCCGTTCATCGACAACGCTTTGCCAGACTGCCTTGGCAAAATCTTCTTTCGTTCCGAAATGGTAATGGATGGTCGCCTCGGAGATCCCCGCTTTCTCCGCGATGCGCTCCAATCTCAGCCGATGGAAGAAATCTTCTCCGGCGATCTGCTGGACCGCGGCTGCAATGATTTTGTTCCGCGTCTGTAATGCTTTGCTCATCTGCCCCTCGCTCTCCTGGACGATATTCTGAAATCCCGATCCGACGGACCCTGCATTTCAGAAATTTATTATTACAATACCATTCATTCGTATGAAAGTCAAACTGAAAAATCCTGTTTCAAAATGATTTTTTGGTTATATTCAATATGACTGTCAAAACAACAACATAGCCCGATATCCCGTAATGTGAACGGGATATGGATGGGATCCGCTGCTTGAAACTTGAAGTGAGCGCAGCGAACGGTCCTTGAAACTTGTAACTCCTGCAGCGCTCAGCTGAGCGCTGCAAGGCTGGTGTTCCATTCCGCGCCGACCGAACCGTAATATTTCCAGTCGAGCGAATCCTCTCCCATGACCAGCAGCGCACCGAGATCGCCCCCCGCGGTCCGGATCCGGAGGTCGTCCACGCCGTCAGCGTTGAAGTCCGAGATCTGTTCGACCGCGGCGTCACCGAGATCGCCGATACCCAGCCAGCCGACCGCGTTGCCGTTCTGCACCAGCCAGGCGCCGTAATAACTGCCGTTCTTCAGCAGCACGTCGTCCGTGCCGTCGCCGTTGAAGTCGCCGGCTCCAATGATCTCAAAACCGTTCGCCAGAGTATCGAGACCGGCCCACATCGGGGTGCCGTCCGCCTGGGTCAGCCAACAGCCGGCGAATCCCGCATCGTGAGCCAATACCACGTCGGCGCGTCCGTCGCCGTTCAGGTCGCCGATGGCAGAGAGTTTCCATTCGTCGCCAAGACTCTGGAAATAGTTCCAGCCCTGGCCGTCCGTGAAGTAACACCCCACCGCGCCGTTGGCCGCGCGCAGCAGCAGATCGCTCTGTCCGTTGCCGTTGAAATCGCCCAGTCCGACGATCTGCGCATCAGGATCGAATGAACCGATGGTTTCCCAGCCGTTGACTACGCCGTCGTTGTCGGTCGTCCAAGCGCCGATTACGTTGTCGCTGTTCCTGACATATACATCATTAGTCGGCTTGCCGGGGGAAGTCCAGCCCATGCCGAAAATCTCCCAGCCGGCATTGCGCTGACTCAGGTCGCCCCAGACGGGTATCTGGTTTTCCTGGATCAGCCACGCGCCGGTCGCACCGTCCGCCGGATGGGCGGACTGATCGATGGTCATCACGATATCTGCACGTCCGTCCCCATTCAGGTCGCCTGCCGTGCCGCTTACGACCGGCGTTCCGCCGGAAACGGTCAGCGTCAGCAGACTGGAATCCAGATTCAGCGCATAATCGCGTTCTCCCAGCGTGACACTGTTTCCGACTGCAAGACTGCCGCAGATACCATCCGTATTGCAGATCGTGACGGTCTGCGCAAAACCGGCTGCTCCGTCCGCCAGTGTGTAGACACCTGCAGTCTGTTCCGCGGCGACTGTGATCGTATAAGCCGGAGACCCTTCAATCAGGGAAAGATTATTGACCAGAGCAGGAGAAAACGCCGTCCGGGCGGATATGTCAAAATCGATAATGCCGCCTTCAGAAACTGAAACCGCCGCACCGGAAGCGATTTCCAGACTGCCGGTCACTTTACCGCCTTCGGCAACAGACAAACTGCAGCCGGATCCGACAGTAACATTTTTTGCCGTCTGTCCGGCATAAACCGAAGCATAAGAGTCGACCGTGACATCGGATAAATTGGAAGCATCCGCAATTACAACGGTTTCATCTCCAAAACTGAAACCGTTGATGGTGCCGCTTGCCAGCACGGTGATATTGGCTGCGCTCCCGCCTTCATAGACGTTCAGCCTTCCTCCGGATCCGACCCTGATATCGGTCGCGGTCTGTCCGGCATAAACCGAGGCCCAATCTTCAACCATGGCATTGGAAAAGCTGGAAGCATCAGACAATACAACGGTTTCGTCTCCAAAACTGAAACCGTTGATGGTTCCGCTTGCCAGCACGGTAATATTGGTCACGCTTCCGCCTTTATGGACATTCAGCTCGCCGCAGGAATCAATGATGATATCGGTTACGGACCCGCCTTCATAGACGGTCAGCCAGCTTTCGGAGGCAACCCCGATATCGGTTGCGGTCTGTCCGTCAAAAACATAACCAGCACTGAGAACTGTTGCATGAGACAAATTGGAAGCATCCGCAATAACAACGGTTTCGTCTCCAAAACTGAAACCGTTGATTTCTCCCCCCGCATGAACGGTAATATTGGCTGCGCTTCCGCCTTTATGGACATTCAGAGACCCATAAGATCCGACTGTGATATTCGAAACCGTCCAGTCTTTAACAACAACAGCCCATTCAAAATTGTCAATTGTCACATTTGAGATAACGACGCCATGAACGGCATCGTCAAATACGACATCGTGATCGAATGTGAATCCGTTGATACTGCCTCCGGCTTCCACGGTCACGTCGGTTACGGATATCGTGACAGTTTCTCCAGGCAGAATGGTATTATTCTCACCGTCTCCGCAGAACCGCAGAAAGCCCCCGGATCTGACCGTGATCCCGTCTGCGGTTCCCCGGTTCCCCACAGCCTCTCCACTGCGGCTGTAACCTATATCCAACCAACCGTCAGAATGAACCACCGTGTCGTATATATTGCTGTCGCCGGTAACATACATATCCCCATAAAGATCCGTATGGTTTACGGTTCCACCATTAAGCAAAAAGCCCCCCGGAAACTCCGACAGCACGATCGCCTGATCATAAGTTCCGCTATTGCAAATATATAGATCAGATACAATCAAAGTCGAAGGATTCCCCACCACCAGTTCCAAATCATCGTTTTCCTGGATCAGCCAGAAGGTGTAATCGCCGTAAGTCAGTGCAGCACCATTGACCGTGGCGGTGCCGTAATTCGAGCCGTCCGTGCCGATGGAAAGGGTGCCGGTGAATGCGGACGCGCCGCCCGCCAGCGTATAGACGCCGCCCGCCTGATCCGCCGAAACCGTGATGGTATAATCCGGTGTGCCGGAAATCAGTGAAAGATCATCCATCAGCGCAGGAGAGGCCGCGGTCCGTGCGGAAATGTCGAAGTCGATGATACTGCCGTCATAGGCGGATACCACCGCTCCTGAAGCGATTTCCAGACTGCCGGTCACTTTGCCTCCGGCGTAGACTTCCAGCCTGGCACCGGAATTGACCGTGGTGGAGTTAGCGGTGGTTCCGGAATGAACGGTCGCGGAGAAGTATCTATCCAGCGCTACACCAGTGAAGGTGTTCGGCGTGAAAGTCGCATATCCGTCGTCTTCCACATAAACATATCCGCCGTTTTCCATGATCGCCGTTGCGGAGCCGCCGCTGGAGATCCCCAGCCAGCCGCCGTAATTGACCGTGGTGCTGACTGCGGTGGTTCCGGAATGTACGGTTGCGTATCTATCCAGCGCTACACCGCTGAAGGTGTTCGGCGTGAAAGTCGCTCTTCCTCCGTCTTCCACATAAACATATCCGCCGTTTTCCATGATCGCCGTTGCGGAGCCGCCGCTGGAGACTTCCAGATCTCCTCCGAAATTGACCGTGGCGGAGTTCACAATGCCGCGGCTGTAGACATCCACCCAGCCGCCATCATCGATCGTGGTGCCGGTTGCGATGCCGCCGCGGTTGACCCCCATCCAACCGCCATCCACGATCGTGGTGCTGACAGCGGTGGTTCCGGAATGAACGGTCGCAGAAACATTATCGAGCACCAGACCACTGAAGGTGTTCGGCGTGAAAGTCGCATTTCCATCATATTCCACATAAACATATCCGCCGTTTTCCATGATCGCCGTTGCGGAGCCGCTGCTGTGGATCCCCATCCAGCCGCCCTTATTGACCGTGGTGCCGGATGCGGTGCCGCCTTCGTAGACTTCCAGCCAGCCGCCGGAACTGACATTGGTCTCCAATACAGTATATCCGGACGAAACATAATACGTCGAATCGATCAGGACCAGTCCGCTGGTGACGGTCGGATCGCTGTCGCTTAGAGTAAGAGTCAGACTGTAATCCGACAGGGCATTGCTGCCGTATGGTCTTACGACCGCATAATAGGTCCCCGGTTCCAGTCTGACATTCAGAAGGGAATAATAACCGTTTCCGGAATCGTCATCCATGGCGAACTGTTTTTTGTCGGAATCATAAAGATACAGCATGGTATCCCCGCCGGAAACACCATCGGTTTCCACGGTCAGATAAGTGGCTTCGCCCAGATTGAAACGATAATAACCTTTTTCCCCGGAACTCAGCGAAAGATGTTCCAGCGTAACGGAAGAAGTGATCGTTCCCAGGTCATAAGCATTTTCGAAGCCGGAGTTTATGACGGTCAGGATCAGGTCGCCGCCTGCGGTTGCCAGCGTATAGGTGCAGTCTCCATACGTCTGCTCATCGCCGTTGACGGTGATGGTTCCGTAATCCGATTCGTATGTTCCGATGGATAAAGTGCCTGTGAATCCGGCCGCGCCGCCCGCCAGTGTGTAAGTGCCTTCTGCCTGGCTCGTGGAAACCGTGATGGTGTAATCCGGGGTTCCCCTGAGCAGAGAAAGATCATTGACCAGGGCCGCCGAACTGCCATTGATGCCGCCGATATCGAAATTGATGATACTGCCGGCATAGGCAGAGACCACCGCTCCGGCCGCGATTTGCAGACTGCCGGTCACTATGGCGCCGCCTCCGATCCCCAGGTAGCTGCCGGACCTGACCTCAATATACCCGGCACTGCCGCCCCCGTAAATATTCATCCCTCCGCGATCCAGCGTGATATCTTCTGCCCAGCCGTTGCTGGAGACATTCAGAATACCGCCGGAAGAAACCGTCGTGTTGTACGTCCGGCCCCAGTCCCCGACATTCAATGTGCCGCCGGATTTGACCGCATTGGTCTCTGCCCAGCCAGAGACGACATTCATTTTTCCGCCGTTATTGAGCGTGGTACTGACTGCAGCACCGTTGGAGACATTCAGGATTCCACTGGAATTGACCGTGGTGCTGATCGCACTGCCGAAGTCCATCACATTCAGAATTCCGCCGGAACTGACTTGAGTATCCAGTGCGGTATATCCGGACGAAACATCATACGCCGAATCGATCAGCACCAGCCCGCTGATGACGGATGGATCGTGGTCGCTGAGAGTAAAAGTCAGACTGTAATCCGGCAGCGAGCCGGTACCGTAAGGATTCACCAGAACATAATAAGAACCCGCTGTCAGCGTGCGGCTCAGTTTGGAATAATAACCGTTTCCGGAATCGTCATCCTGAGCAAGCTGATTTCTGTCTGCGTCATAAAGAAACAGCATAGAATCCCCGTTGGAAAGACCGTCGGTCTCCAGGCTCAGAAAAGCGGCATTGTCCAGATTGAAAAGGAAATAATCTTTGTCGCCGGAACTCAGCGAAAGATGATCCAGCGTAACGGATGAGGTGATCGTTCCCAGATCATCAGCCGTTTCGAAGCTGTCGTTCGGTTCGAACGTGACGGTCAGGATCAGATCGCTGTCCGCTGTTGCCAGCGTATAGGTGAGATCTCTATAAGCCAGCGTATCGCCGTTGACCGCAATGGCGCCGTAATTCGAGCCGTCCGTGCCGATGGTGAATGTTCCGGTGAATCCGGCCGCGCCGCCCGCCAGCGTATAGACGCCCGCATCCTGATCCGCGGAGACCGTGATGGTGTAATTCGGGGCTCCGGAAATCAAGGAGATATTGTTCACCAGGGCCGCCGAACTGCCGTAGACGTCGGAAATATCGAAGTCGACGATGCTGCCGCCATAGGCGGAGACCACCCCGCCGGATGCGATTTCCAGACTGCCGGTCACTTTGCCGCCGCCTCCGATCCCCAGATAGCCGCCTGAAACGACCGTGGTATCGCGTACCGCCCCGCCGTTGTAAACATTTACTCCGCCATTGGCACTGATCCTGGTGAAGTCGGCGGCGCCGCCGCTGGAGACATTCAGGACGCCGTTTTCGACGGTGGTGTCGACTGCGGTGCCGCCGCTGTAGACATACATGCTGTCATTGTTCAGAATGATCCCGCTGCTGACTTGACCGCTGGAAACGAAAATTGCCATTTTTCTCTCTCCTTGAATTATGTGCAAAAAAAAACACTAACGTTCATTACAAAAAGTAATATAATTGGATAATCAGTATAAATCAAGTCAAAGCAAGAAAAAAGTTACAAGTTTCAAGTTGGTCGAGCGGAAGACGGCCTGGCGTGCGAGGGAGCGGTGCGGCGCGAACCCCGCGAACAGGATGGACACAATGGCCTGAATGGACATTGTGGACAGACGCGCACTGTAAGCTCTGGCGCGAGATTACCGGATCATGCGGTGTCCATCAAGTCCATATCGTCCACTTCGTCCATCGGAGTTCGCGGAAGACTGCGGCCTGCGGAAATCAGGAAAAACTGCGAATTCATGATTCTCCGTATTGCATTTCATGAAATCCGGATTATAGTAAAAACCATTCGGAAAAATCATCGGACAGGAGAGGAAAATGAACTTTTTCGGACAGGAACTCAATGAATACAAAGCCGCACTGCATACCCATTCGACCGTTTCGGACGGACGGATGGAACCCGACAAGGTCATACAGGTTTATGCCGATGCGGGATTCGATGTGCTGGCGTTCACCGACCACCGCAAGGCCAATCCGGTCTCCACTTACAATTCGCGCGGCATGACCCTGATCTCCGGCATGGAACTGCATCCGGAAGGACCGCGCGGCATCATGTGGCATATCCTCGGACTGGGAGTGCCGGAAGATTTCATCTATCCAGAACCGGCCACGGGACAGGACGCGGTGGATGCGGTCGCCGCAGCCGGCGGCATCTCCTTCTGCGCCCATCCCTACTGGTGCGGACTTTCCTCCGCGGATGTCGCGCAGCTGAAAGGCATTCAGGGGATCGAAGTCTACAACACCTCGACCCGCTACATCGGCAAGGCTTTCAACATGCAATGCTGGGATGAACTGCTCAACGCGGGTTTCCATTACAATGCGCTCGCGGTCGACGACATGCACTGGGAACATGACCTCTACAAAGGTTTTACGGTCATCCTGGCGGCAGACAAATCGCGTGAATCGGTCATGGACGCCCTGCGCAAAGGCGCTTTCTATGCGTCGCAGGGACCGCGGTTCAGCCGGATCACGCTGGAAAACGGCATCCTCACCGCCGACTTCACGCCCGTGCTCAACGCCATCGGCATGATGCGGAATTCCAGAGCCCATTGCCAGAATATCGTGGATGCCATGGGACCCGGCAGCGAGAACAAGGAGATCACGCACATGGAGATCCCGATTTCCAGATTCACTGACAAGACCGATTTCATCCGGATCCAGCTCCAGGACACCGCGGGCCGCTATGCCTGGAGCAATCCAATCTATATCTGACATTCAGTCTTTCTTGGCGCGGTACCATTCCGGAGTGATGCCGAGTTTGCCGATCTTGTAATGGATGATCCGCTCGGAAAGCCCCAGCTTGCGGGCGGCCGCGGCGACGTTGCCGCTTTCGCCTTTCAGCGCTTCCACGATCAGTTCACGTTCGAAGGAATTGACCAGCGTCTTGAAATCGGCCTGGGCATTGGGATGGATCACCGCGGTGCCGGAAGCTTCTGCGGTCTGCAGGGAAGGGGGCAGGTCGTAGCCGTGGATCACCGTGTCCGAGGCGGTCAGCACCGCACGTTCGATACAGTTTTCCAGCTCGCGCACATTGCCCGGCCAGTGATAGGACATCAGCATGTTGATCGCCGGCGTTGAGATGCGCGCGATGTTTTTCCCGTGGAGCTTGCTGTATTTGCCCAGGAAATGGTCGGCCAGCAGGATGATGTCGCTCCCGCGTTTATGCAGACTCGGCAGCTGGATCGGAAACACGTTGAGCCGGTAATACAGGTCTTCGCGGAATTTGCCTTCCTCCATGAGTTTTTCCAGGTCGCGGCTGGTGGCGGCGAGCAGCCGCACATCGAGCTTGATCTCCTCGTTGCTGCCGACCCGCGTGATGGTGCGTTCCTGCAGGAAACGGAGCAGTTTGACCTGGACATTGATGCTGAGGTCGCCGATCTCGTCGAGGAAAAGGGTGCCGCCGTCCGCGGCTTCGGCACGTCCGATCCTTCGGGCCACGGCGCCCGTGAACGCGCCTTTTTCATATCCGAACAGTTCGCTTTCGATCAGACTGTCGGGCAGGGCGGCGCAGTTGACGGCCACAAAAGGTTCGGCATGGCGTCCGCTGGCCTGATGGACGGCGCGGGCGATCAGTTCCTTGCCGGTGCCGGAAGCGCCGCGGATCAGCACCGTGGCATTGCTGGCTGCCACCTGCGAGATCATTTTGTAGACCGCGCGCATGGCGTTGCAGTTGCCGATGAGGTTGGAAGGACGCGGGGTCGCGCCGAGTTCTTCGCGCAGGCGGATATTCTCCTCCAGCAGCTGGCGGCGTTCCTCGTGCTGTTCCAGGCACGACGCCACGGCTTCCGCGATGATATTGGCCACCGTTTCGAGCAGCCGCAGATCCTGTTCCAGCGTGTGCCGCTCCCTGGTTTCCCGGTCGATGCTGAGCGTGCCGATGACGTTTTCCCGATGGATGACCGGCACGCAGATGAACGCGATATGGCCTTTTTTCGGCCGTGCCTGGGTCCGCCCGAGGAATTCCGGTTCCTGCGAAATATCCGGGATCAATGCTGGCCGCGCGGTCTGCGCTACCCGGCCGGTGATCCCTTCGCCGATCATGTATTTGCCGCGGTTGATCTCGTCGCCGGTCAGCCCGTTCGAGGCTTCGATCAGCAGGGTGTCGCCGTGCCGCATGGTGATGGTCCCGCGCAGCAGTCCCATTTCATGGTGCAGGATGTTCAGCACTTTGCGCAGCAGTTCCGACACATTGTGTTCGTGCACGATGGTATGGCTGATCTGGTTCAGCACGGCGATCTCGATCTGGCCCCGTTCCGACATTTATTGCCCTTTTTCCCTGATTTGCATTTGACTTTGGTTCAATTATCGTTATACTATGGAATATAGTGCCGTCCGACGGTTTTTCAAGTTACAAAAATGTAATTTATTTGAAAAAATCTTACATTTTTGTAAGTTTTTGATGGGGCTGCCGGAAGACCGAAGAATAATTTTGAGGCTGAAAAACGGAATTTTGCAAAGTTGGCATGAAATCTGCTACAATGTGAAGCATAAAAACAACCCAGCAAGGAGTGTGAATCATGAATTGTGACCGTAAAGGGATCATCCGGGCGGTGCTGAACCGCGCGGAATCCGCAGACGAAGAACTGAAACCGTTCACCACGGATTGTTTCGGGGGAGATGTCTTTCATTTCACGCGAATGAAAGAACGCCTTCCGAAACCCATCTACAAAAAGCTGATGGACACGGTAGCCGAAGGGCAGCCGCTGGACGCTTCCATTGCCGATGCCGTGGCGCATGCGATGAAGGAATGGGCGCTGGAAAAAGGCGCGACCCACTTCACGCACTGGTTCCAGCCGCTGACCGGCGCGACCGCGGAAAAACATGATTCGTTCCTGGAACCGGTCGGCAACGGCCAGGCGATCATGTCGTTTTCCGGCAAGAATCTGATCGTCAGCGAACCCGATGCCTCCAGCTTCCCGTCGGGCGGGATCCGTTCCACCTTCGAAGCTCGCGGCTATACGGCGTGGGATCCGACCAGCCCGGCGTTCATCAAGCGCGGCCGTAACGGCGCCACGCTGTGCATCCCGACCGCGTTCTGTGCCTACGCCGGCGAAGCGCTCGACAAGAAGACTCCGCTGCTGCGTTCGATGCAGGCCCTGAACCGCTCGGTCAAACGTCTGATGAAATGTTTCGGCTACGACGGCTCGGCCAATGCCAAGATCGCGCTCGGCGCCGAACAGGAATATTTCCTGATCGATGAACAGTTCTATTATGCGCGTCCCGACCTGGTGCAGACGGGCCGCACGCTGTTCGGCGCGCCGCCGCCGAAACATCAGCAGCTGGAAGACCATTATTTCGGAGCGATCCAGAACCGCATCCTGGCTTTCATGACCGACGTCGATTCCACGCTCTGGCGGCTGGGGATCCCGGCCAAGACCCGGCACAACGAAGTCGCCCCGGCCCAGTTCGAGCTCGCTCCGGTGTTCGAGGAACTCAACCTGGCGGTCGACCACAACATGGTCATCATGGAAGTTCTCAAGCAGACCGCGGAAAAGCACGGCCTGGTCTGTCTGCTCCATGAAAAACCGTTCGCGGGCATCAACGGTTCCGGCAAGCACAACAACTGGTCCCCGATCTACGGCGACATCAATCTGCTCAATCCGGGATCCGATCCCCATCAGAACGCGATCTTCCTGACCACGCTCTGCTCGATCATCATGGCGGTGGACAAGCACAGCGACCTGCTGCGTTCCGCGACCGCGTCCGCCGGCAACGACCACCGGCTCGGCGCCAACGAGGCTCCTCCGGCCATTCTGTCGATTTTTATCGGCGAACAGCTCGCGGACATCATCGACCAGATCGAAAAAGGTTCGCTGAAGTCGTCCAAACATGCCGGCTCCATGCGGATCGGCGTGGATACGCTGCCGGCCCTGCCGCGGGACACCACCGACCGCAACCGGACCAGTCCGTTCGCGTTCACGAACAACAAGTTCGAGTTCCGCGCCCCGGGTTCCAGCCAGTCCTGCGCCGGATGCAACATCATCCTCAACACCATCGTGGCGGAAGCCATGGACGACATTGCCGCCCTGCTGGAAAAAGTGCCGAAAGCGAATTTCCATTCCGGGCTGCAGGCGATCCTGCAGAAGGTCATCAAGGCGCACAAGCGGATCATCTTCAACGGCGACAATTACAGCGAAGCGTGGAAAAAGGAAGCCGCGAAACGCGGTCTGCCGAATCTGCGCACCACGCCGGAAGCCATGGCCGCGCTCACCAAGCCGGAAAATATCGCCCTGTTCGAAAAATACGGCGTGTTCTCCGCGGTCGAAGTCCGCTCCCGCCATGAGATCTTCCTGGAAGAATATCACCGCAAGATCCGGATCGAAGGCGAACTTTCGCTCAACATGGCACGGACGATCATCCTGCCGACCGGCAGCAAACAGCTGTCCGAACTGGCCAGGACGATCGCGGTCATGTCCGGCTGCGAGATCAAGGCCGGCCTGGCCTCCCAGAAGGCCGCGGCCGAGACCATCGGCAAGCTGCTCGACGGCATCGAGCTCGAATGCCGCAGTCTGGAAAAAGCGCTTGCCGCCAAAGATGCCAGCGCCAGGATCGTGGAATCCATGGCGAACTTGCGGAAACTGGTCGACACGCTCGAAAAACGGGTGGACGACGACCTCTGGACGCTCCCGAAATACCGGGAAATGCTGTTCATCAACTGAAGAAAAACCGTGCTGCGGTCAATGGGAGCCGCAGCACGGTATGCAATCCAAAAATCCCAGCCGCGCGGAAGGTTCTCTCCCTTTCCGCACACCCCCACCTTGCGGAGGGATTTCCGGGAAACCGGGACTCCCTCCGTTTTTTCGGCCGGATCTCTTACTGCATGTTGTAGTAGAAGTTCCTCTTATTGGAGGTATCGTCCGGAGAGGGCCACGGCCGCCAGAACATGTTCATGAACAGATAATAACCGGACGGCGAAACGCTGTTGAACGGGAGCGAGCGGTAATGGCGGGTGCCGACATGTCCATCGTAATAAGCCACATTTGCCGCGTTGTTGTGGCGGGTGACGACTCCGGCGCGTTTATTGGCCGCATCATTCGTCGCCGCATAATAATACCTGTTATAGTCGCTGGTGGCATTCACTTCGGTAAAGAATGAGGTCTCAGCGCCTTTGATGACCTGGGTCAGACGGACCGAATTGTATACCGTGAAATCGCTGATATTGAGACTGAGCCAGGAGGTGGTAGTGCCATTGGGAACTTCGAAAGAAGGACACGCCATGCGGCTGCGGAAGGCATTGCCGCTGGTGTTGACACCGGCACCGCCGATGAATTCCGCCTTTTCGCTGCCGAGATAGGTAGCCATCATGCCGATGCGTCCGTATTTGACGGCTTCACCCTGATGCCAGCAGCCCCCCGAAGTAGCATAAGAGGACTTCGGTCCGCCGTTCCAGTAGTTGAAATACCATTCCTTGTTGTCCGCCACATACTGGTTCAGAGCCAGACCGAGCTGTTTCATATTGCCGAGGCATGCGGAAGCCCGTGCCCGTTCCCTGGCCTTGTTCAGGGCCGGCAGGAGCATACCGGCCAGGATGGCAATGATCGCGATCACGACGAGGAGCTCTATCAAAGTAAAACTCCGGATCGATTTCGGTGTTGCAGACGGATGGCTCATCGATGATCCTCCGCGGACGTGGTTTCGACGGACTGTGCTGTTCATTTTTTCAAATTCCTCCTTTGGTGAATTCAAAATTGACATCGTTCAATGAAAAATATGTTTTTCTGTCTTTGCTGTAATTGCCTGACAGGATATTCCGGACACTCTCCCTGCGGACCAGACGGTATGGGGAGAAAAATTCCTTCTGACGGTCGGTTCCCGCGGCAATGGCGAGGATCCGGTCGACGCTGCGGATGCCGATCTCACGGTAACCGAAATCGATCGTTGACAGCGGCGGGGAAAGATAGGCTCCGCCCGGATACCCGCAGAATCCCATGACGGAGATCCGGTCGGGAACGGGAACCGATATTTTGCGAAGAAATTCCAGGACCATCATGGCATAAAAATCGGAAAAGCAGAGGACGGCGGAAACCTCGGGATGGTTTGCCAGGATCTTTCCCATTTCGCATTCCAGTTCATTCTGGTCGTAGGGGACCCTGATCCTCAGATCGGGTGACGGATCGGCTCCGCGGCTCTCCAGCAGGGCTTCATATTCGGCCTCGTCCCAGCCGCGCCAATTGTCGAACCGGGATTTGGTGCCGATGCTGACGATGGTATGATGCCCGGCAGAAACGAGTTCCTTCAGCGCCTCGCCGAAAGCTTTTCTGACATCGGTCCGGTTGTAATAGAAAGGACCGTAATCCTTGCGGTTCCAGGAATGTGGAAACAGCACGGGGATCCCGCTTTGTTCCAGCGCATCGAGTTCAGGCGATCCCTGCCAGGTGTCGAAATGGAAAATGCCGGTGAAATTTTCGCGGCGGAGGAACGCGAGGTTTTCCTCCGTCGGCTGGCTGCGCATGAACCGCACGGGGATCTGGGCGGTCATGACACTCAGCTGTTCGCACCGGGAATTGATGCCCGGGATGATGTAATTCCAGGGCCGGGTGATGTCATTGCTGTCCGGCAGGATCAGCAGCAGTTTACGCAGCGGTTCATGGGAAGCGACATACGTTCCCTTGGCCCAGCAGCGGACGATCAGCTGCTCCTGTTCGGCAAGTTCCAGGGCATGGCGCAGGGCGGTCCGGCTTACGCCGAGTTCCTCCGCCAGCTCGCGTTCCGGCGGAAACGGCGAACCTTCCTTGTGGGTCCGGCAATAATGCCGGATCGCGGACAGCAGACGTTTGTAAAGCGGTCCGCCGCCCGCAGGATCAAGCTGCCAGTTTTCCCGGTTCGATACCATTCACTTCACCTCGCAGATCGAAACATGGTCATACCACGCTTCGCCGCCGGCATGCCAGATCCACAGTCCCAGAATGCATTTGGTTTCCGCAGTCAGGTCTTTCGGCGTTACAAAATCGAACGAACGTTTATGCCAGCCTGTCGTGCCGGTGATCCGGATATTGGGGCAGGCGAACTGTTTTTTCCCGAGGCTCATATAACCTCCCGCTCCGGTCCGCCCTTTCAGATCCTTCGTCCGCAGGAAATAACTCAGCCGGTATCTGGTTCCCGGTTTCATTCCTTTGATGACCTGTCCGGCGGAAACTCTCGCTCCCTCCGGATTCATCAGATGAAGCGAGGACGTGCCGGTCAGGAACACCTTGTTGTCGAGTTCCACCCGTTTGACCTTGTATCCTTCGGAACTCCAGAACTTCCATTCCCCGGCAAAGTAAGGCAGACGGATTTTTTTGACCTGGAAATCACCGTCCCTGATCACATTTCCGTTTTCGGCCGGATCGGGTTCGGATGACATGATCCCCCACCGTTCGCAGGCATGGAAGGAACGTCCCGGCGCCGGACTCCACTGATAGTAGACTTCCTTCACCTGTCTGGCTGCCTCTCCATTCACCGCACGGTGACGGGCAAAGTTCACGGGAAAACCGTCTTTTGCGATTTTGCCCAGGGATTTTTTCGGGACGACCAGGGTCACCCGGTAACCGGAATCAGACTTCACCGCACTGACCTGGCAGCCGGAATCCCAGGAGTTGCCACCTTTGCCGTGACGTTTCCAGGCGGCATCGGAATAGATCCCGTCGGCATTGACGATGAAATGGAAATACGTTTTTCGGTCGCCGGATGGATTCAGCAGCAGTTCCACGCAGGAATCCTCGAACAGAAGCTGTTTGTTCTCTCGGGTAGACGCGCACCTGATCTGTTTCATCAGCGGTTCTTCGCAGTCGTAGATGAAGGAATAGCTGTCCGGTGTTTCCGAGGCGGTGACGGTGGTGGTCACTTCGCAGACATCGCCTTTATACGGACGCAGTCCGATCTTTCCGGGGAGCTGGAAACGCCAGCCGGCCATCATTTCCCGGTCGGCAGCAAATTTTTCCGCCGCTTTGAGGATCGGGCCGAGCATGGCCTTGCGCATGAAACGGATCCGTTTCAGGGGCCCCGGAGTTTTGGCGGCCGCCTTCTCCGCCCGGTCGAAAAGAGCATTGAAACGACGGAGTTTTGCCGGGGAAAAGACCTGGTTCCACACTTCGAACTCATTCGGAAGCTTGTTCACCGGTCCGAGGGGAGTCTGGATGACATTGCCGATGATCTGTTTGCACCAGGTGTCTTCCAGTTCGTTGAAAAAAGTTTCCATTTCAGCCGCGCCGGGTCCATACATGACCCGGTAATGTTCCTTGAGCAGCCGGTCCAGATCGGTCTTGAGATCCCAGGTGACCTTGGCGAAGGTATAGTAGTTGAGATAATTGAAGATCTCGTAATCGGTCTCGCTTTCGAGGAAGACGCCGTAAATATCGGAACCGACATGCTGGATGTATTTGCCGATCTGCCGGTGCATCATGGCGGGAATGCCTTTCATTTCCGCTTTGCTCATGTGTTTGCCGGGATAGGTCCAGAGCGAGATCTTGCCGCCGACTTTGGCACACCATTTTTTGATGAGTTCGGTATCGGCAGCCCAGAATTCCGGTTTGCCCATCCCGCCCACGGCGAGCTGGACCGTCACGTTTTTCGGCAGCTCGCAGTCGGGGATCTTCGCGGTCACGCCGTAGGCCATCTGGGTCACGATCCCGTCGATCTTTTCGGCGGTGAGACGGTTGGCGACTTTCGCGGTGAACGCCCAGAGACAGTTGCTGATCTTCTGTCCTTCCGCCGGTTTGTCCTGATAGGTCCGTCCGCCCGCGTTGGCGATCTTGAGACAGGCGGGACAATAGCACCAGTAAAGCCAGTCCTGCGGCATGACCGAAACAAAGGGACGCCGTCCGAAATTGATGCTCCAGTGTTTCAGCCCGCGTTCCGCCGGTTTCTTTCCGGTCAGATAGGCTTTGACATCCTGATAAATCTCTTCCGTGACCTGGCTGCTGTAGCAGATATGTCCGGTATGGACCAGGCCCGGCTGGCAGTATCTGTTGCCGTCCGGCATCAGTGCAAAATATTCGGGATGACTCTTGGCGAAACGCTGGATCAGGTTCAGATAGGCCTGTCCGTGGCCGAACGGAATAGCGCTCTCGGAATAGCGCTGACGCAGGAACGACAGATTTCCGCCTTTCAGGGTTCCGCAATACTTCCCATCCTTTTCATACCAGATCGACTGTCCGCTGTAATTTTCCCGGACGATCAGGTCCGGACGGTCCATGATGTCGATGACTTCGGGCAGCATCAAGGTCTTGCACGGCGGGACGACTGTGCCGTTTTCGCCGGGGAAATAAAACCGGACGCCGGCAAAGCGTTCCAGAAAATCATAAACGGCATTCAGAGTCCCGCGTTTGAACCACATTTTCCAGCGGTTGACTTGCGGGTTGGCCTTGAGATCGTCCACTCCGAGCAGGAAAATCCGGTTTCCCTGCCGCTTGATGAAGAAACCTTCCGAAGCCAGTTTTCCGACATCCAGTCCGGCCTTCCTGGCCAGCTCATTATCGCCCAGGATCAGGGAAACCGCCCCTTCGGTCGGAGCCTGACGGACGGGACAGTTGGCAATACCGGCCTGCTTGAACAGATTCTGCAGTTCCATGGCGGCAAAGTCCACCACCGGCATTCGGGTGGGAATCACGATCTCCAGATTGGAAGCGGGAAGTTTTTTGCCGGATATCTCGATCCGTCTCGCTCCGCGGTCAATTTCGGAAGCCCAGGTCACTCCGGTCAGCAGAACCATCATCAGGAAAAAAAACAATCGTTTCATTGCGGCACCTCTGTCAATAAAATTAATACCATTAATACCATTTGGCGTCAATATACCGCAGAAATCTGGGTCTGTCAAGAAACATTTGCCGCAAAACTCAAAAAAATTTCTGATATTTGAAAAATCACTGACCTGGTGATATAATAAGCTGTTTTGCAGATCGGAAAGACAATGCCAAACAGCATAAGGACATACGCTGAAATATGAAGACTGTCAAGCTGAACGTCAAAAACCGCACGCTTCGTTACGGCTCCGCAACCATGCAGCTGGATCCGCCGCCGGTGCGGAAGATCCGGAATGAACGTTACGACAATCTGCCGCTGTTCGATAGTACTGCTGCCGGCTGGCGGCAGGGACGCCATCTGCTGGCGGTCCAGGCCAACGAATGCTCCCAGACCGGTGCGCTGGTCCCCGGTTCCGTCCAGGTGAAAATGGACGGCAGGCCGATGGAAAACGGCCGCGATTTTCAGGTCAACGAGTTCTGGGGCGGGGTCGGACGTCTTCCCGGCGGACGGATCATTCCCGGCGAACAGGTGTCGATTTCCTATTCCTATTATCCGTCCCGGATCGATTCGCTGATCCTGAAACCGGACGGCACGTTGGCCATGGTGACCGGCAAGGAAGGCATGGCGCATCCGGCCATTCCCGCAGTTTCGAAAAACGTGTCGCGCCTGGCGAATGTCTATTGGCACGGCGACTGTTCCAAGCTTTCGGAAGACTGGATCTATCCAGTGACGGAAACGGCTTTTCCCGCCGATCTGATCCCCGTCGATGTCCTGCCGGAAAAGACGCTGCGGAAGCTGCGTGACGGCAAAGCGGTGCGGATCCTCGCCTGGGGCGACAGTGTCACGGATTGCAAATATCTGCTGAACGACAGCCGCTGGCAGGAGCAGTTCTGCCGCCGGCTCCGGAAAAAATATCCAAGGGCGAAGATCGAACTGCTGACCGAAGGCTGGGGCGGCCGTACCACTTCCGCCTTCTTTGCGGTCCCGCCGGGCGAACCGCATAATTTCGAAGAGAAAGTGCTGGCTCCGAAACCCGATCTGGTCATTTCGGAATTCGTCAATGACTGCGGCCTGCCGGAAAAAGCTTACCGGGAAAATTACCGCAAGATCAAACAGTCGTTCGGCCGGATCGGCGCGGAATGGATCATCCTGACCCCGCATTACACCCGTCCGGACTGGATGAAGCTGTCTGATTCGAAAAACTGCGACGACGATCCGCGCCCGTTCGTGAAATTCCTGCGCGAATTCACGGCGAAGAACAAAATCCCATTGGCCGATGCATCACGCTTTTGGGGACGGCTTTACCGGCAGGGCATTCCGTATGAGACCCTTTACAGCAACGGGATCAACCATCCGCTGGAATACGGTCTTTCTCTGTTCGCCGATGCGCTGATGAAGCTGTTCTGAGCGGAAAACAGCCGGCATTGTTCCCAATACAGATCACACAGATCGAAAAGCGTGATCATTGCCGGAATCAACTTGTGTGGATACAAAAAAAACAAGATTTTCAAGAAAATCATGATGCCGGTAATTCGTGCTCAATTACCGGCATCATGGTAAAATAACCTCCAAAATTTAAAAATCAAGTGATAAACAGCTGAAAAGTTGAAAAAACGAAAAAAGTAATGTGTCAGTGGTGTTGGTGGCAGGCAAGGCGCAAAATCAGCGGCTTCCGCAGGACTCAGCGGACCCGCAGAATTTCCGGATAAAGCATTTTCACGCACAGATCTGGACGGATTGCATCGCCTTCCTTTTCGAACGTCAGTTCTTTCCAGGAGCCGTCCGGCTGGAGATGTTCCATGCCGCCGACCGGTTCCCTGAACACCAGTTCCGGTTGTTCCAGCCCATCCGGCGACATGGCGTGCAGAATGACGATCCGGTTTCCTTCCGGATCGCGTCCGGACTGCACCATGACTTCGGCATCGCCTTTGCAGTAAACACTCATCGTGTCGTTCAGCAGACCGGCGAGCTGAGCTTTGCGGGTCTCGTTCAGATAGGAGAACGCACTGAACCCGTAGGGACGGAGGCTGACCGCCAGGATCAGCAGGGAATGTCCGTCGGGCCGGATCAGCCGGATGGTTCCCGGAGCGATGACCTCGGAATCCGGAGACAGCGCGGAGGTCCGGTGATGGATCCGGGTCAGGATCTCGCCTTGGATCCCGGGGACGATGCCGAGCCGGACCGGCATGCTCCAGACGGAGAGCGGAATATAGACCGATCTGCTGTCATTGGCCTCGAAAGTCGGTGTGGGACCGTCCCATTCGGCGGCCGTGAATCCCAGCCGCTTTCCGAAACCGCGTCCGGCCAGTTTCAATGCTGCCGATCCGTCCAGCAGCAGATCTTTGTCGAACAGATTTTCGATATCCGCATCGGACAGCACATCGCAGTCATCGCCCGAAAGGGCCGCGGCCGCGGATGGTGCATAATTGCTTTTGTTCAGATGGAACGGGATACCCAGACATCCTGCCAGAGTCAGCCAGTTGCCGGTCTGATAAACCGGTTTGGCTGTCGGCGGGAAATTGAACGGAGCTTCCGCAGGGAGCGGAACCAGGATGCCGTCCTCCTTCAGACGGAGATTGCAGACCGTGCGGTAGAATCCGCTGTATCTGCCGAGGACTTTGCGGTAGGCTTTGCCGCTTTCCGGTTCGAAAGCGCTCATCCGGGTGATCCAGATCTTGGCGCCGAAATAGCCCGCGGTCATGGCGCGGGTGAGATGATTGTGCAGCATGGCGGCGCTGGTCGAATAACGGTTCTGGGGACAGGTGTCGGGTTCATCCAGAATCTCGGTTTCCTCCGGCAGATAGAGGGTCTGGAGGGCGGAACGCAGCATCTGTGCGGGGATCCCGCGCACGGATTCGCTCAAATAATAGCCGTTGTTGATCCGGATCCGCAGCGGCGCATTGCCCCGGAGGATGCGGGCGGTGGCGGGCGCATGGCGGATGTCCTGCGCGCACATGCAGAAAGAGCAGGGCAGGCCGGGCGTGACGCTGTCGATCGCCTCGCGGATGATCCGGGCGACCTCCTCCATGGTCTGCTGCAGCCAGGCATCGTAAGCACGTGCGGTTTTCTCATTGTTTTGGACCGCTTCCCGCAGGGTTTCCGCCGTGTAATTCTCACCGGTCAGCCGATTGAATCCGGCCACATGAAGGGGACAGAAACAGCCGCCGCGGCCGGTGATCATACGGAAATCGTCATCCAGCATGAAGAAATCGGGTTTCAGCGCAGCCAGCTTGCGGACTTGGCCGCCGATATATTCCCGAAACCCGGGGTCGAGCGGACAGAAGATGTAGGGTTCGGAACCGTTCCATTGAATGAATTTCTGTCCGGGGGAGGGGACATTGGGGGTCCAGCCGTGCCCGACGGTGGCCTGCATGAGGATGCCGCATGGGACAGGGGATATTTTGCGCAGGGCTGCGTAATGCCGTGCGAACCGTTCGCCGAGGACGGCGGCTTTGTCGAACATGGGATCGCCTTCCGGATTGAGGGTGAAACTGAAGGCATTGTGGGTGATGATCCCGTTTTTTGCCATGGCGGCGATATCTGCTGCCAGTTCCTCTTCGTGGCCGGGCAGCATCGGCGCGATATTCAGGAAATACGGTTCTTTTTTCATGGTAAAGCTCCTGGTGTGGATCGTTTATTTTAACATACTACATATAGCATAGTTTTGGAATATTGCAATGAAATACAGTTTTTTTTCGGTTCCGCAGTTGTTTTTTGCTGAATATTATGCTAAGTTAGGGAGTTATCTAACGAGTAAAAGCTGAAAAAAAGATTTCCGTATCCCGGAAGAAAGGTAAAAACTGATGACCTGGTATAACTGGCTGATCGTGGTGCTGCCGTTCGTCGGCGTCCTGTATATGGCTTTCCACATGCGCAAATATATCCGCGGCATCCCGGACTTTCTGGCGGGCGGCCGGATCTGCGGCCGCTATCTGATCTCGGTCGGCGGCATGGAATCCGCGCTCAGCGTGATGGCGCTGGTGTCGTATATCGAGGTGCATTACCGGACCGGATTTTCCACCGGGTTCTGGAGCGGGCTGATGACCCCGATCAGCCTGGTGCTGTCCCTGACCGGGTTCTGCACCTACCGTCTGCGCGAAACCAAGGCGATGAGTATGGGACAGTTTCTGGAATTGCGTTACAGCCGCTCGTTCCGGTTGTTCTGCGCCATATTGCGGACTTCGGTCGAAATGATGACCAACACCATCGTGCCGGCGATCTCCGCGCGGTTCTTCATCTATCTTCTGGGCATTCCGCATTATACCGAGATTTTCGGGTTCCGGATCCAGACTCTGGCGCTGGTCATCCTGGGGGTGCTGATCCTGGCCATGACGATCCTGCTTTCCGGCGGTTCGCTGGCACTGCTGGTCACCGACACGATCCAGGGACTGCTGACCTATCCGATCATATTCGTCTTCACCATGTTCATCCTGCTGAATTTTTCGTGGTGGGACGAGATCGTGCCGGTGATGGCGGACCGGATCCCCGGAGAAAGCTTCATCAATCCTTATGACATCAAGTCGCTTCGTGACTTCAACCTGTTCGCCGTATTTGTGACGATGTTTTCCAGCATTCTGAACCGGAGCGTCTGGTTCGGGGGCGGTTCTTCCTCCGCGGCGAGGTCCGCCCATGAACAGAAGATGGCCGGGATCCTCGGAGCCTGGCGGGCCGGTTTCAATCCGCTGTTTTATCTGCTGCTGGCGGGTATGGTGCTGACCGTGATGAATCACGTGAAATATGCCGGAAAAGCCAAAGAGATCCGCATCGAGATGTGCTCCCGGGTGGCCGACGAGATCATTCCCGATCAGAAGGTCCGGAAGGAACTGACGACGCGGATCGCGGCCATTCCGGAACAGCGGCATATCATCGGGAAGGACTGGCCGCTGTCGGAAAAGAAGAATCTGGATACGGTTTACATGACCACGGCGCTGGACACACTGAAGAAAACGCCGAACGGCAATGCCAAGTTCCAGGAATTCCGGACCCTTTACAACCAGCTCCGGATGCCGATCTTCATCCGCCATGTCCTGCCGGGCGCGCTGATCGGGATCTTCATTCTGCTGATGCTCATGCTGATGGTCTCCACGGACGACAGCCGGATCTTCAGCTCTGCCATGACCATCGTGCAGGATATTGTGGTGCCGCTGTGCAGGAAACCGATGACTCCGCAGACACATATCCGGGTAGTCAAGCTGATGACAGTATTTGTCTGCGTCTTCTTTTTCTTCGGCGCTCTGTTCATGACCCAGCTGGATTACATCAACCTTTACACCAAGATCGTGACCGCGGTCTGGACCGGCGGCGCGGGCGCGGTGATGCTGGGCGGCCTTTAC
>Ga0265298_10002872_pt1 | contig 23374 bp, 34 predicted proteins | sample AusTroGonzalo_MG_3_FD_193486 | JGI IMG/M metagenome (GOLD analysis project Ga0265298, IMG submission 193486) | Bovine rumen microbial communities from tropical cattle in Woodstock, Queensland, Australia - Gonzalo_01 | ecosystem: Host-associated > Mammals > Digestive system > Stomach > Rumen ...
CATCTTGCATCGTCATCTTCTCTGTCGCAAGTTCTGGAACATGAAGAGTTATGCGCTTGCGGTTGAAGTCGAGATCGAGCTTGTGTCCGCGAAGGATCTTCATTCTGGTCAGGCGTAGTGTCTTGTCGTGACTTGACTCGTTCCATAGCTTCTTTCCCATGTAGTACTCGAAGATAGTAGCGCAGACCTTGAAGATTCTGTCGTTAGTCATGACAGCTTTCGTCATTCTAGCGATGAACTCTTCTAGCTCATCTGGCTCGTAGTTTCCCATGCCGTCAGACTTTACGCCGACCGGATTGTTCTGTATAGCGAAGAACTCTCTGACAGCTTTTCTGATCATGTCTTCGTTCCATAGAAGACGACATACTCCCAAGATGAAGTTGACTCGCTGGTAGTAGGACTCTCCGACCATCTTGAAGTTCTCGGCATCATCGATCTGGTTCTGCAGCTCGAATCCGCTATTGTCTTCAAGAATCAGATCTACGATGTCGAACATCACTGGATCGATCTTATTCCAGTCAAAGTCGTAACGGTCAAGCACGGTCTCATCGGTCGGCGTGACTAGCACATCTGAGATTTCGACCATTTAGCTCTCCACTAGGCAGTGCAATTGACAATGACATAGACCAAGCTCTTTAGCCTTGATTTGGTCTCTGAACTGCTTGCACATACACTTCGTGTCTTTCGTCTTCATCAGGGCGCACGGACAGTAGCCGTCGTTGTCCTTGATCTTCTGCTCGAACGCTTTTACTTGTTCTTCAGTCCATTCGGGATTCTTGATAACTTTCATAATTTCCTCTTTTGAGAGTATTTATCCGCTTATTCCCAAAATATAGTCACAATTCCGTCGTTTGTCATTATCCTTGTCGTCATCTTAGTCATCCAGCGTCCATTGCCGTAGGCGACATCAGTGACTGGGTACCCGTACTTCAGCTCTTGCCCTCTAAGCTCGACAGGATATTCGTTTTGAGTCTTCGACATGTTGATGCGTCTGATTTTGTAAGAGCGCATCATCTTGAGCTCTTCTGTGTTGAGATTGTAGAGATTGTAGAGATTCTCTATCCAACGTAGCGCCGAGATCAGCGCGTCGACAGTCCCGATGTGATTCTCTATCACCTTCAGCACCTCTTCGCTAGCTTGCTCGGATAGTCCAGTAGCGACCTTGACGTGCTTGACTCTCCGGCCAGGCTCTTCTGTGTACTTCATGATCGCAGCAGCGTAGAGCATAGCCGTTACGTCTTGGAGGTCGCGACTCGGCAAGAACAGTCTGCGCTTCAACAGCAGCTCGCCGAGGATCTGAGTCACCATGTCTCTGTCACCTATTGTGTTGATGACATGGATCTCCAGCGGATCCCATTTTCCTTCATTATTTCCCAAAATCATAGTTCTTCCATCTTATGTGGATGATCGAGTGAAGTCCAGTTCCATACATCGTCTGTGGCCTGCAGCCATTGTCGTACCACTGTTCTCCGTTGTGGTTATAGTTCAGGCACTTCATCTCGTAAGACTTGTAGAGCTTCTTTTCCATGAAGTCAAGATCCCAGTGTTCGAAGTTTCCGAACTCTCTGACTGCAGATCGAAAGAAGTTCAACGGATAGTAGAGCTCACGGTAAGTCATGAGGATGTTGTCTATGTCGGCGTCCGAGAATTGCTTTACACGATCTGCTGCCGTCTCGATGTGACCTGTGCATGCGAAGTCACGCACTGACCGTTCTGACAGTTCTAGAATGTACGAGAGAATCTCTCTCGTGTAGTGTCTGAGCTCTTTCAGATCAAGTGTGTTCTCCATGAATGCGAAAGCTGACAGGATGGCAGTTCTTCTCTGCAAGATCTGTTTCTCAGTTAGCGTGCGCTCGTACCAGCACTGGTCGTTGAACAGCCTGTCGAGATCTCGCTTGAGTAGAATGCTGCACATCAGAAACAATCCATCATCTCCGATAGATTGATGGAGGTCGCACTCTAGCTCTGGAAATTCTCTAAATACGTGTTCTACCATATCAGGTTGATTCCCTTCCCGTAATAAGGAACGAAGCACTTGTTGACATTGTGATTCCTGACTGCAGAACGCATCATAGCTACCCTGATAGCCTTCTGTCCCTCTATCGACTGAACAGCTATGTTCTTCCAGTCAGTATTAGAGTTGAGATACTCGTTTGCTCGTCTGATATGCTCTTTCGCTTCTGGAGTAGAGATGATAGCGTCAAGAAAGAGATTCATGCGCTCTTTGTCTGAGAAATATCCAGTGAATCCTGGATCGAGCAACCTTCCTAACATCCAACGCTTGTCGAAGATCTTCTCACGTACAAGCGAGATTCCGATTAGCGTAGCCGTCCGGAACTTGCGTAACGAGATCGTGCTGTCTTTTTTGAAAGAGTCTAAGTCACGTTCGAAACCGTCAAGATCCAACACGACTGTCTTTAGAAAATAGCGGTAGAATCCCGATAGATCCTCCCGCCATAGTCTTACTTCGAATTTTCGTTCTCTTAAGCTCATTTAGTCCCAGATGATCTTGAACGGAACTTCAGTCTTGGGCTTGTGTTCGATGAAGCCGAGTCGAACTTCGTACTTACGAGCGGTCTTCATCTGATCTTCGCCTACAGCCGTGTTAGTGAGCTTCTGCACCACTTCACGCATGATCTTCTGACCTTTAGCGTCCATCTTCATGTAAGCGATGAAGTCCTTGACAGACTCTTCGTTCACTTCGTCGATACGAGAAGTGTCGCAGAGATGTTCGATAGCGCGACCTACAGAGCTTACGCCGATTTCCTGATCGATCAGGCAGAGTGCAGCGAGCAGCGCAGTGCGACGACGGCGCTTCTTGGCGGAAGTTGCTCGATCGTATCCGTTCAGACACTGAGACAGCTTCTTGTCGTTCGGGTTGAGAAGGAGAGAGGTTGCGCGTTCTGCATCGTGGTCATCGATGTAGTCATAGAGTTCGAGGGTGTTCTTTGCCATTTTAAGTCCTTGGTTGGCAGGTGAACGGAAGTTTGTATTAACAATATAGGTAATTTCTGGAGAAATCTAAATAGAAAAATCTGAATTATCTCATATTTTTTAGAGCTTCTGAGAGTTTTTCTACATTTTTTGGATAATCTTTGAGTATCTCTTCGTGAAGATCTCCGTTGTCGAAGATTCCAGCATTCCGGCAAGCTATGACGAAATCGGTCTCGGACAGAGAAATTCCGTTGTAGAATCTAGGATGAGTTCTGTGATATTCTGTATAGAGAAATGGACTATGATCGAATTTCGCTAGCATAGCAAGGACTGATTCCTTCACCATCTCTTCTTTTGATATAGACCTAGGAGCCTCGCCAGTACTGCTTCGATACAGACTATCGATAGTCTCGTCTAGGTTTTCACTATCTCCTTCATATCGTAGTGTATTTAAGCTTTCAATAAAAGAGCTCAGACTTTTTGAGCTGAGCACTAAATTGAGGTCAGGAAATTCTTTGTTCGAGATGATAGTCCTAGAGTCATTTGGATAGTAGATATTGCTCAGGTCTTCGATGAAACTCAGATGACAATCCACTGGAAGGATCTGCTTGATAGCATACCTCGCTTTCGACAGCTTTAGATTGAGAGCACGAAATGCTCGAGTAGCAATATCTCGGTACTTCTTCGTCATTTGATATATTTACTCCATTCAGCGTCAATTCTTCTGCAGTCTATGTCGAAATTTCTCAGTATCTCTCTAGAAGTCGTGTTGAGCTCTGACAATCCAAGGCCTTCTAGAATCTTATTGAAACCGTATGGCTGATTGTCTCCCATTCTATATCCTAGACCTCCATCTACTGGTACTGATGTGCAGATTCTCATACATGTGCTCATCGTCTCGAACACGTCATCGCTGCTCAGCTTATACAGGAGGCTCAATGCCTTATCGAAAGCCACTGCTGGATGCGAAGCTTGATCGTATTTCTCTGAAGTGACATTTTGATAGAAACGCTTTATATTCTCTATAGAGACTGGAATACCAGCTAGGGATTCTGATTTCTTGATGTCGTAGAGATTTTTGTTCGTATCGTCGATCAACTTTCTGAATATCTTCAAACTGTATCTTGGATGTGTCTCACTCTTGACGAGTATGTGGCATAAAGCTGAGCTCTCTCCGAATGGATCTTCACCGAATCTCTTGATTGTCAAATCTGGAAACTCAGACTTTAGCGTCCATGAGAACTTGCACATACGCATATTTAAGACATGCCAGTATTTGTCTATCTCAGTATTGAACATATTAAGAATCTCTAAAAATTCCACCTCTTCGCCATCTCTTCGTTCTTTTTGATCAACGATTTAGCGAGACGCTCGTGATCGGTCTTCAAGCTCTGGATCAGTTCCATCGTAGCCTCTCCAGCGATCTCGAGGTGTAGGTCTACGATCGCGTCTGTGAGAGTCGATTTGAAGTACTTGAACGATGGCGCCTCTCGCTTGTAGCTGTTGAACATGGATAGCGGACCAGATGCAGTCTTGCGGTCGATCTCCTTCAGACACAGATCAAGCAGCTCCTCGTCACCGAGTCCAGTAGGCGTAGAAATAGACTTGAACAAGAGCGACCAGAGCATGTCAACGTTGTTCATAGCACGCTTACGGATGCCAGGATTCTCGTTGTCGTCGTCGAACATGTAGATCGAAGCAAGATATGACTGCGTAGAGCCGATAACGTCGCTATAGAGCACGAACTTGATTTCCTTTGCGATTGCCCATTCCTCAGGCGGCAGATTGATGTAGTCACCCTTTACGCGCAAAAGAAGCGAAGTTTCTCTCTTTTCTGCCTCAAGCTCAAGCGTAGTGCCATCGCCGTACTCAACATCTAGGAACGGAAACATAGTCTCTAGCGAACGTTTATATCGTGCACGTCTCAGATCTAGCATTCTCTTGAACTTGTCGATCGATACGCTGAACATTATCGTCTCTCCAGTGACTTCTGAACTCTGTCTGCGATCTTGACTACCGCTTCTGGACTGAACTCTAGGATTCCGAACGGCGTGTTCTGCGGTGGAATGCCTAAGCTAGCTCCCCACTCGAGAATCTCTGACACTTCAGAGTCATCAAGCTCGTTTCCTGGGTTGTAGACTTTCTGGTGCCAGTACGTAGACGGAGAGACGTGCATCGGATAGAGCTCGTTCAGAACTCTCGGATGAGTTCTGCGGATCTCGTCGAAAAAGCTCTTAGCTCCATCTCTCCACGGCTCTTTGATCCAGTTGATGCGGTACATCACGCACAGTCTTGACGACTTGACTTTGATTACAGATTCAAGATTGCGAGTGAGTCGGTAAGTCTCCATGTCCTCTGGACCACGGAAGTCTGCCTTGAATGTGCCGTCGTTGTCTTCGATCTTGAACTTCATTCTCAGATCGATTTGATTCAGTTCGTGCACAATACGAGAGTACAGGAGATTTACCGTTCGGGTTCCTTTCACTTCATCAATTGTCATGTCAGAGTCATTCATACATGTCAAATATAAGCAAAAGAACGCCGTTTGTAAACCCTATACAAACAGAAGACGGATTTTTATCCGTCTTCAGGAACTCTTCCTACGTTACAGCGTATCTCTACGCTTGCAGGTGAGCTATTTTAGTTTTCCAGACTGCTAAGACAGCTGTCATCGAGATCGGCACAGATTCGTTCGTAGTTAGCGAAATGGTCTAGCATATCCTGTATCATATCGCGGTTATTGTCGACTAGGCAGTCAACTTCGTCCCATTCGAATCCCTTTTCGTCGTGTAGATAGTTTTCGAATTCATCCATCGAGTACGGACCGACTTCTGCACGTTCGAGAACATATCCTTCGTTCTTGAGGAGCTTCTTAGCAGATCTCAGCTTCTTGAGATTCTCTTCAGTGTCCTTGTCGTCTTTCTCTTTCGCTGGAACTGCTTTAGCCTTCGGATTGTATAGAGGCTTAGGCAGACAGCCCTTGCCAGGACCGCCGTGAGGAATTCCCTGATTTAGTCCAGTCGGACCGCTTACACCCATCGAGAAGTCTTCATTGAGACCATTCTCGTCTGGATCGGCTTCGGCTTTGATGAACTCGATGATCTGATCCAGCTCGTCAGCACCCGCGTCTGTTGCGACCACGAGATAGTTCTCTACTGTTGTGATTCCATTAATGAGTTCTTCAAACTGCTCAAGTTCGCCTTTTCCGAAGATAGATCTGCTAAGCTTAGAGCTCATCACTCGAGCTTCTGCTTTTGTGACATACTCTACCAGAATTGCAGCTGTCTGATAATCGTATTTCAAACTTTGAATAAACATATTGTATCTCCTATTCCTTGATGAGTTTCATACCCACAGAATTTAGAATTTTCTCTGCTTCTGGTAAACCGATCTTTTTGATCTTCTTTTTGAATAGCTCTTTATCTATCGTGTTCGGAATCGACGATGCAGTGATAGCAGTGTTGACCTGCATTCTTCCAATGCATGCGATTCTCTTACCGTCTAGATATACTTCAAGCTTTCCAGTATTGGCGTTCAAGCATATAAGCGCTTTGACTCTAGAATCTGAGTTTTCTGAATTCATGATTAGCTCGAAGGCGTCTGAGAACTTAGAGCTTGGCTCGACTTCTCTCACACTAGAATCTCTATACTTCCGCATGACCGGGTTAGAAGTATAAAAATCGCGATACTTGTCAAGATTTCTTATTCCTGCCCAGTTTTCCACTGTTTTACTCCTTGATGAGTTTCATACCCACAGAATTTAGAATTTCCTTAGATTCTTGCAGATCTCTGTTCTTGTAGACGAAAGTGCGGATCCAGTCAAGTGACTTGTCGAGCGCCTGCAGATTGTTGTCGAACGCGAATGTGAAGCATCTGCCAGTACACCAATAGCCTAGAGTCAAGCTTCTGTACTCGGATAAATCTCCCTTCCATAGCGCTTTCGAGAATGCGATACGAACCTTCATAGCCGATTCTTGACTGTTTAGCCTTACGATCGCGGAGCATTCATCGTCATCTGAGTCTATATCTACAAGTCTGATCATAGTAGTTTATTTATACAGGAGGACTCATATTCTTAACAGCTTCTTTGAGCGCTTTGATCTCATCCACAGAGAACGATATCACTCCATTCCGATCTGCTAATCCTAGACCTTGATCAGATCCCGCACCGACTATGTCGGAGATCTTCACAGTTCCAACGTTCGATGGAGAATTGATGTAATTCGGAGGCGATATAAAAGTCTGAGGATTCGCTAGATTTCGTTCTCTCTCTTCTCGTTCCTTTCTTTGCTTCTCTTCAAATTCTTTGCGTTTCTCATACGTTTCCTTAGCGACCTGCATCTCGATCACTCTCTTGGCCTTCTCGATCTCGTCGTCCGACTTCAATTCGGCTTTAGCGAAGATGTCAATCATGTCGTTCGAGTTATCGCTGACGACACGCCAGATGTCCGAGAAAGCGGAAAGTCCGAGCTTGCTTCTCCAAGCAGTCACCTCTTCCTTGATTGTCACTGAAGGAATCTTGATATACGGATCAGGATAGCTTACGACCCAGTTGTCGATGATGAGCTTCGCGATCTCTCGGCACTCCATCGTGTCGCCGTTGATCTTGACTCTATACGGACAAGTGTCGTCAGGTTTGCCGATCTCTAACTCTACTGCTGGCTCATTCAAGTACATGCGTACTGTGCCGTTAGCGAACTGAATTCCTATGCTCTTCACTTTACTCATACTGTATCTCCCTTGAATCGGCAAACTAAGTCATTAAGCATATCTCTGTCTTCTGCATATCGAATGAATGTGCAGCGAATTGTAGTTCTCAAAATATAGTCCTTATACGCTTCTTCCAGCTTTCCAAAGTCGGTATATAGGTTATCTTTGAAACGAAGATAGAACTTATGTTCCTTATAGATGTAATAGTCGATGTTTCTAAGTGTAGTGAAACCTTCTCTTACGACTAGCGTTTTGTCGGCTTTGATCTCGAACAGAATATCGTTTGGAACGATATTGAGCAAGATATTCTCGACAAAGTTCAAATTTGTTATAATGTTGTACGGCTTTACGTCAACAGGCCACTGAATCTCGTCATTACAGAGCTTCTCCACGATCGTATTGATCGTTACTGGCATCGTATGGACTTTGACTTTCTCTTCGGCGTACATAGACTACCTCGGTGAGAAACTCTAAACAATTATTTTGAGTTTTTCTAGTGGTACATCAGATTAAGCCGTTGTGTCGATATTGATAGTTAGAATGCCAGTTTCGTCGAGTGGATCGATCGAGCACACTTCCAAATTCTCGTACTCTGAAAATAGATCATCGATTGTGCCTTCGAAGATATTTTCTGCACCGCAATCTTTTAGATCGCACAGGACGATGCGCTGAACCGATGTATCAGTGAATAAGCTGAGAAGTGAATAGAGCTGCATAAGTTTTCTCCTTTTAGCCTTCGATCATGGCCTTGAATTCGAATGAAGTGATGACGGGAATTCCGAGTTCCTTAGCCTTCTTGTTCTTGCTGGAGCCAGATTCCGTGTCGTCTGTTACTAAGAAACTTAAATTTTTGTTTACCTTGCCTAATGTGCCGCCGTTAGCGAGGACGAGTTCTTCACACTTGGAGCGAGATCCGATTGCTTCGGCCTTGCCAGTGAAGCAGAATGACTTACCTTCCAGCTTACCGCCAACGACCTTCTTGACTTCCTTTGCAGCGAGCTTGAAGAGGCTAGTCTTGATGCAGTTGACCATATCTTCGTGTTTGAGGGAGAATTCGATAGCGAACTTGTGGATGACGTCCGGGCTGACCATTGATGCTGGATGGCTCTTTTCGAGATCCTTCATAGTGACGTCAGCGAGAACAGCTTCCTGTTCGTCGTAGAAACCCTTGAACGGTTCCAGCTGGTCGAGATCGAGGAACTTCTTTTCGCCGAAGCCGCGAAGGTCGAACAGAGAGACGAACTTAGCGAGAGTCATCGGCTTAGCGAGAGCAGCCATCATGTTGTTGTGGATCTTGATGCCGTTGACGGAAGAGATGATGTGCTGGAATTCATCCTGGTCGGCAGTTATGATGTCCCTGATGGTCTTGAAGCCAGCTGTGACCAGAGCGTCGATGAAGCCATCGCCAGCGCCTTCGATTTCCAGCTTGCCGAAGAATTCGGCGAACATGTGTTTGACCTTGTTGCTACAGGCGATGTTCTGGCATTCTACGAAGCCAGATTCTGTGATAGTGAGGTCTCCACCGCAGCACGGGCAGACGGTCGGAAGGTTGAGGTTCTTGGTGATGTAGTCTTTGAAGATTGAATGGCAGTTGATCATTTAGATGGTCCTTTTTGTTTGAGTTTTACATAGTAAATATAAGAAAATCCTGGAGAAATCTAAACTCTTGGATCGAGATTTTCTCAAAAAAATCACGGATGTCGTAGTTCTTCACACTTCAGTCTAAGTGCCTCTATTTCTTCTTCAGAAGCTGGATTTCCACCTTTGATCATGTATGGAAAAATATCATCAAGATCTAGGAATACATCTGCTACTAACGATAATGCGTAACGGTTATTTCTAACCCAGTTCTTGACACAGCTTAGATCGAATTGAGAAATCTGAAAGTTCTTAGGATGTTCTGGATGCATAACGCCGTTCAAGTCGATTGCAGCGCTATTTTTCAAATTGAACTTCTCGCTGTTGTCTAGCTGAAACTTAATTCGCTTACTATGCTTACCGAGCTCGTAAGTTCGATTCTCGTCAATCCAAATATTGACGGGGAGACCTGTCAATCTCTGCTTCTTGTTTGCCATTTCAAGAATTAAACTGCTCTTCCGCTCACTCTCTGCTGGAACCACGCGATATAGTCCAGTATCTTCTATCATCTTTATCGCTTCATAAATTTCCATAGTTCACTCCAATTTTATAGTTCTTACATCTATAATATAAGAAAATCTTGGGGAAATCTAAACCTTCGGATCGAGATTTTCTTGTTTTTTTCTTGAGAATTACAGCTTGTCGATACCAGACTCTTGGATCTCGGTCTTGATTCTTTGCGCTTCTCTGTACCGATCCAGCGCGTGATGATAGTCACGCTTGTTGAGAATGTAGCCCCAGCCGTTCTTTCCAGTCTTAACCCAGTACAAGAAGGTGTACAAGAATCTACGCTTTTTCATAGCCTGTACTCCTGCACTTTCAGACGGTAATGTGCTGTGTTGCAGTGAATCGATCCATACCTGAAGAGAAATTCGTCATTTCCGTTCAGCATAAGCTGTTCGAGAAGGTCAAGACGCTCGTTCATCCATGACGAGCTGAAATTTACTTCGTGTTCTTCGTCTGCCGTAAAGACTCTGACACAGGCACCAGACAGCGCACGAAGAGCTTCTTCTCTGAAGTGAGACGACAGATCCTCACGCTTGAAGCCGTGTGATACGATGTGGGCAGAGTAGTCGTTTGACTCGATTAGAAAGAACATTAGCATATCCTCTTCGCGTACTGATTGTCTGATGCGAGCTCTACACCTAGCTCTTCGTCTTTGTGTTTCTCTTGACCTGGCCGATAGCGTCCGAACTTGACGATAATGTTTTTGAATAGCACTAGTTGAAAATACGTCAGATTCACGTCTAGCTCTTTCTCAGTGTAGCCAGTGTAGATCACGATAGGATCTTTAGTGACTTCACGGAAGGCCTTGATCAAGCCGATCATTTCCTGCCAGCTGTCAAATGGCTCTAAACCAGCAAATACGACCGCTTTTGTCAAATCGTTAGAAACATACCGGGCGACGACGTCCTCCGCTTCTACGGTGATTCTACGCGCCTTAGCGAGCTCCCAGTTCTGACATACCTGACTGCCGTTCTCTATGTCGCACTTGAACGAGCAGTAAGGAAAAGCTACCAGCATGTGTGGCAGCTTATATTCAGTGAAGCTCTCGTCGATGAGATCAACTAGAGTGAGTTTCATCGAAACCAACCTTGAAGAACTGATCCTGTCCAGAGAGGAATTCGATCAACTTGCTGCAGAGCTTCTGTGCGTTGCCTCGATCGATCTTGAAGTAGCTGCGTGCTGGTCTCAATTCCTTAGGCTCGTTGACTGGGATGTTTCGATCTTCCTGACGATCGGACGGAGTCTCTGCCTTCTGTCCCTGATCTCCTGGCATCTCGAAACCTGGGAACTTCTTACCGTTCGACCAGTAGCGGTAGCGCACCTTGTCTTCATAGGTGAGGGCGAACCAGTGCCTGTTGTAGAGACCGTAGAGATTCTGGATGCGAGTAGAGAGCTTTCCGAGTTCTCTCTGATAGACTACTGCGTACTCGATGATAGTGTTGATCGAGAGCATCGGATCACTCAGCTTTTCTCTCAGCTGCTTCTTGAGAACTGTGCGTATCTTTTCGAGCTCTTCGATCTTGTCGATGAACTTCTTCATCTTAATGAACTTTCCGTTGAGTTTGTCTTCAATTGCCATTGTCTTTTCCTTTGTGCTTAAGTTTTCTCGTATACTTAGTTTTGTCTTTCACTACTCTAGTCCGAAGAGTGGAACCATTGTTAGTTCCACTGATGCGCTCGTTTCTGAGCCTATCGGACTCTGTAGCTTTGTTAGCCATTTTTCATCATTCCGTTGTGCATAGCACGCTTGAGTCGTTCCGGAATCACTTTAGTCTTGTTGCATACGTCGCAGCAGTACCCGTTCTCTACGATCGGATATGCGCTGTTTCCGTATCCTTCATACTTCTGGCCGCAGAGGCAGCATGTAGAGAGTAAGTTGTGGTCCTTCATAGTTATGCTCCTTTTAGTTAATATAGCTATTTACGGTGAATTCGTAAACCCTATTCTAGAAGTTTCCGCAGAGGGAGTAGCCGAAGACCTGCTTGAGCGTATCGTCGCCGTTGAACGGGTACCAGTAGACAGAGATCTTAGCGTCGTCGATGCGGTTCTGGTAGATCGGCAGAATGTCCTTGTAGTACTTTCCCTCGAAGTCCTTCAGAACATTCAGACGGATCAAGTTGAACTTTCCCTGCAGGAAAGATACGAGGCAGTTGAGCGTGAAGTTGTGATCGACGAAAGTCAATACGCCATCTTTGGCCATCTCAGCGCCAACGCTCGGAAGAGGCATACCCAAGATGACAGCTTCTACGATGCGAGACGCCTGTCCGAGAATGTCTGAAGTGAACATCTTCTGATCCGCGAAGTAGTCATAGCACTTCAGGTGTCCCTGCCCGAGTTCTTTTGCGATGCGGTAGACAGTGTAACTGTCGTGAGAGATGTTGAGATGCGGAATAGCCATTTTGAAACCTCCTTACCAGTCCTTTACGCCGTCGATACCCTTGTGTTCGATCAATGCGTCCATAGAGTCATACTTGATGTAGCCGCTTCCGTGGGACTTAGCAGCGCCGCTCTCGATCGTAGCCTTGATCGATTCCCAGTCAGCCTTGAACTCATCGACAGAAGTGTACTTCTTGCCGTTGACTGGGCAGTGGAAAGCGGGCCATTCTTGTTCACAGTAGCCGTTCACGTTGCGGCCCCAGCCGTAGTGAGTCGAAGAGTCGTTAGTGCGTTCTGGTTCGTAGACTCGAACGATGTCGTACCATTTGTCGTCCTGTGTCTTGTAGATGAAGGAAGAGACCCAAGCTAGAATCTGATGATGACCGTTGACACTGCCCTCATAGTTGGCGTAGCAAGAGGGGTAGAGGAATTCTGCGGGCATGGAGTTCCAGTTTTCGGAGATCTTCTCCCACTGTTCGATCCTCTTCGTAGCTTCGTTGTGAGCCTTGACGAGACGCTTGGCCTTGCGGATCTTTCTTGCGTTCTTTTCCGGATCTGTTTCCTTGTCAGCGTTAGCAGTAGCGCGATTGGACTGGATCTTCAGCTTCGCTTCCCGTTCCTTCCAATGTTCGAGAACCTTTGCGTTGTAAGCGCGACGATCCTGACAGACGCAGTGCTTGCCAGTGAGTTCGTAGATGGAAGAGAGATCGGAAATAGTGACCATTGAAGGCTCCTTGTTGAAGTTACATGATCAATATAGGTATTTTCAAGAGAAATCTAAACCCCTAAAATCAAGAAAAATCTACAAAAATAGGCAGGCACAGACTTCGCCATGCCTGCCTGTATCGTTCTGTGGCCCAGAACAATAAGCGTTTCGGCTTTATCTAAGTAGTCCTCCAAGAGAGACTCGAACTCTCACGAGCATATTGCCCACCTGCCCCTCAAGCAGGCCCCTATACCAATTCGGGTACCGGAGGAAAACGAGATTCATTTTAGCGGACCGCCTCCTTTAACCACTTGGATATCTCCGCGAATGAGGTAGTTATGCGGAGAGACAGGATTCGAACCTGCGAAGGCGCAAGCCAGCGGTTTTACAGACCCTGGAATTGCTGTTAGAATCTCTAGCAGGGAAGACAAGATTCGAACTCATATCTCGCAGATTTGGAGTCTCGCGTGCTGCCGTTGCACCACTTCCCTGTAAAACGAAGAAGCAATGCATTACCTCTTCGAATGCCTCTTTTGATCAGTTTCGAACCCGATCATGCTGGTGGTAGTTTTCGACCTCGATGAAGTATCGCGAATTCATCGAAATCTAGAACAGAGGCTGAACCTTATCACTCCATATTGCCCGTGATGTAGTCGAAACACCATCTACAGAGTCAGAGTCTGTCGTAATAGCCGTTATACCAACGGGCAGAAAAACATGATAGGGACGCTGATCGGTGGCACATTTAAGGCTTATTGATCAGCCGCTGCTTCGTGTCTCTTCTCTCTTGATTCGAATAGCAGCTTACAAAAGATCATTCAACGCTTTCTCGTTGACGCTATCTGCAGTTCTCATTGCAGCCTGATCCATCTCCTTGTGATGACGAGCACCGAGTTGTTCGTCTCGGAACTAGTAGAGTCTGGCATGACTTTACTGAGCAGTTTGCCCAGGAGTTAGACAGATGTTCTGACCATCAGTCAAGGGAGCTGAGATTCAAGCTGTGTTGCTCAGCTCTCGCCCTGTCCTCGTCAGTCAAGGCAATTTCCAGTTGCTCTACGCTTCATCGGTTTGTAGGAATTAAGCTTTAGAGTTGCTGTGCCTATCATTTTTAGGCCGAAGACCCGGGGATGATCCGGGACTAATGGCTTCACAAGCCATTGTGCTACCGCTACACCATCTTCAGCATGTTATAGCGCCATCCGGGGTTGAACCGGAATCTGAAGAATGAGGGTCTCCTGATCTAGCCAGTTAATCTATGGCGCCAAAAATGCGAGCACCTAGCGAGGATCGAACTCGCGACTACAGTTTGGAAGACTATCATGTTAGCCACTACACCATAGGTGCTTGATCGAGATAGATTGACGGATTTGGACCGTCTAGCTTTTGATTTTGCAGATCATCACGTTATCCATAAGATTGCTGTGTCTATCTCTGTATTTTAAATATAGAAAAAGTAAGCGTCCTGCCAGATTCGAACTGGCGCTTTCTCACAGGCAATGAGAAGTGCTGCCACTACATCAAGGACGCATAGAGGAGGCGGTAGGATTCGAACCCACGGTCCGGGATGATTACCGAATCACCGGAGTTCAAATCCGGCACCATAAACCACTCGGTCACGCCTCCAAGTAGAGGAGAGTGCTGGATTCGAACCAGCGGGAAACCTGTTAGGCTCCGGAACTTTAGCAAAGTTCTGGCATAAACCTCTCGCCCAACTCTCCATATAATTGGACTATCGGGCTACGAGGAGTCGAACCTCTCCGCACCGCCCTGGATTTTAACGGCCCGGGTTATGAGTCCGGCCCAAGGTAATAGCCCGATTTAGTTTTTAGAAGTAGCTCTCTTCAGATTTATCAAGATGTCGTCTGTGCTCCCGGGGCTGGACTCGAACCAGCAGCCTTCTGGCGTCTTACTGAGGAACTTCCTCTTCGACAGCCGTTCTAACCAGTTGAACGTACCCTGGAAAATAGAATTGCGGTTGACATCTTGTAGAGCTGATGGTAGGAGTCGAACCCACTCATGTGAGCTTTTGCAGAGCTACCCGTTCCCGTTTCGGCACATCAGCTTAAAATCCTGTGGATTGATTTAGTTCTTCTATGACTCTAGACTCGATACAGACGGTCTTCTCGTTCTGAGTATCTCCAGAACTCACAGCCGATCTGTCCGATGATGTATTGTTGACGAGCTATGTCGCGTTCACGCCCCTTCTTCGAATTGTGTCTCGAAGAATTCTCGTCGTATTCGAAAGCGATGTTCTTCTCTTTGTCGTATCCGTCCAGAGAGTAAGGACCAACTCGAACCTCACCTCCGTTCAGCGCGTGCTGAAGCTTCCAGCCCTTCGACTCGTTGAGACGATCGATGTACTGACAAGCTTTTTCGCTGTAGTTGCACTGGACAGTCATCATGCTCTTCTTGCTCAGCATGATCTCAGCCATCTTAGCTCTCCATTCGGGAGTGTGTTGATGACCGCTGCAGATTAGCTCTCCTGAGCTTATGCGCTTGTTGAGCGTCTCTGCTGATCTGCGATGAGCTTCTACGTCGATCACTCTTCCTAACGTGTCGTGAGGCAGTTTGTGTTTCTCTTCACAGACTTTGAAGTGATCGAACAGATCTTTTCGTCTTGGAAACTTCTCTCTGCAGTACTTGCACTTCCATTGATACTTTTTAGCGGGTCTGCACTTCTCGGGATGAGCTTCATGCAGATGCTGATAGAGTTTGCTTCTCACTGGAAGAACAGCGTTGCAGTACGAGCATTTCCATTTGTACTGAATCTTCATCTCTCTATTTATGAGAGAAGATCATAGTACTCCATCAGGTAGTCGAAACCCGATCCTTCGGTTCGTAGCCGAGAGCTCTTCCATTTAAGCTAATGGAGCATAGTCAAGATAACATTTTTTTGAGCTGAGTCCTGAGCCACTAGACGACATCGTTATACGCCGATTACTGGATTCGAACCAGTGTTGCAGCTTTGGGATAAAGAAGATGCTGTTGTTATCTTAAAAGTTTATCGCCGAGGTGGGAGTCGAACCCACAAATACCTGATCCTAAGTCAGGCCCCTTTGCCAATTTGGTAACCCGGCGTCATTTCCAGATAGTCCCAGCTCTAGTTGCCGCCACTAGCTTCTCCGATTTTCAGTCGGGCCCAATCACTGGATTTGGGTTAGCTGGGATAGCGAGATTCTTTTCTTTTTTCCTTAAAGTAGAATTGAGAATTGCTGTAAGAATCTCTAAAATTTTGTAGTCTGAGACCACAGATTTGAACTGCAATCAACGCCTTATCAGAGCGTTAGGCTAACCATTACCCCAGTCTCAGAAATAGTCTCCGATCAGGGATTCGAATCCCGGTTGTTTCTGTTTGTAAGACAGATGCCATAAACCTGCTAGGCGAATCGGAGATAAAATCTGCGCCCTCTTGTATTTAACGTCAGCTAGGCGCTACTGATTACTCCCTACTTCCTTCGGTGCACCTCCAGTTTCAAGAAAATTTTTAGTTCCGATAGCAGGACTTGAACCTGCGACACGCAGATTAGGATTCTGCTGCTCTACCAACTGAACTATACCAGGAAAATCCACTGGCAGTTTATGAGATACTGCCTAAACTCCGGAAGGCTACCTCCGTCTAGCATAAAAGATACGAGATAGAGTGGCCTAGCGCCACGGAACCGCATTGTTGGAGCAGAATTGGTGACCGTTGCTGTATCTATCTCTTAGTAGCGCCATCGGGACTCGAACCCGAATTTCCGACTTGAAAGGCCGGTGAACTGAACCAGTTATTCGATGGCGCCATAAAGGCGAGATACGTTCTTTGTGTATAGCCCATCTGACTTTCGCCAGACTTGCAGCTTTTCAGCTTATGGATTCGAACCACTTACAGTAAGAAGGCATTGCTGTTTGTATCTCTAAATTGTGTCAGATACGGCGGATTCGAACCGCGATCACAGACGTTGCGACATCTGGGACTTTTTTGCACCGTCTCAACGACGGGACCGAAGCAGCCAGCTTGTCAGAAGAGATAGAGTTCGCAACCTCTAAAACTTCCTATCGGTACATATCCTACGCTTAGTAGCAGGGGCCAGATTCGAACTGGCGTGTGGATTTCTCCATCGAGGGTATGAACCTCGCGAGCTCGACCACTACTCGACCCTGCGTCGTAAAATTTCTAGCGCTGGAAGAGAGAATCGAACTCCCAACCCATCGCTTACAAAGCGATTGCTCTGCCAATTGAGCTATTCCAGCATAAAGAGCGCTGAGGATAAGAGTGAAAAGCTATCTCGAGTTCACAGTTCATCGGTTATCCTCTCTAAGTGTCATCATCTTCACGTGATCGACGAGTGGATTTGAACCACCGCACCAGGCCCCGAATGGCCTGCGCTCTACCAGGCTGAGCTACGAAGATACGTACTTGAACTCAGACGCTTAGATTAGTGGGTAAGGTAGGATTCGAACCTACTGAGCCCGAAGGCAACGGCTTTACAGGCCGCCCCGACTCGCCATCGTCGGCGCTTACCCTTGTACGGCCGGCCATTTATAGTCTTTTGACCGAAGACTTTACCCAGCTCGCGCTTATGCCGTTATTTTTCGTGATAGAACCGCCATCCACGAAGTTAGGCCTGACGGTAGAACTGAATTCGAGATTCCAACGATCGGGACATGTTGCTTGTGCCTCTGCTCTCCCATGTCTCCTTCGCAGCCTTCGTCCGCTTGGTTATACGGACTTCTGCTGCTCAACCAGTAAGCGCCCTTCAATTGGTACCAATTAGCGGCGAAGTAACGCTCAATGTAGCGATCTTTTCAAGGATAGCGACTCCACTATTGCCAGAGTCTCTCCTTCAATTCATAGCGGAACCACCGGAGATCGAATCCGGGTTACCGGCGTGACAAGCCGGAGTACTAACCACTATACTATGGCTCCAGAACGAGATAGTTTTTGTACGTGCTCTACCAGTTGAGCTACCTTGCAGCCAGGCTGCAAGGACGGGGCTCGAACCCGCAACATCGGTCTTGACAGGACAATTGAGAGTTGCTGTAACTACCTCTAAGTTCAAGAAAAAACTGACCCTACTCATCTCAACGCGTCTTATTGACTTTCAGTTAGCGCATACGGGACTCGAACCCGCAACCAGCAGCTTTCGACCGCCCGTTCTACCATCGAACGAAATGCGTTATCAGTTTTAAACTTTGTAGCGCTGGAAGACAGACTCGAACTGCCGATCGTCTGCTTACGAAGCAGCTGCTCTACCAGCTGAGCTATTCCAGCGAATAAAAGAAGTGGTCTATATCATGGAGGGATTCGAACCGCATCGTGTTCCTCCTTGGCCGGAGGATCCAACAGCCAACATTGGTCATGATATAGCCGTAAAAGTACCGGACCCGAGTTTCTTCCCAGAGCGTCCTCTAGACTTCCGCTCGGATCCTAGATCAAATCGTGCAGTATGGCAGTGAGGTTGGTCTCGGTCTTACTCACATCTACGGCTGCCAATGCATAAATCGACCAAAGCGTCGAACCGTGCTCTTTTACAGACATCTAAGCTATGCCTTGCATGAGTTGATCGTTAGTCTAGCTGGCAGGCTTCGCTCCTGCGATCTCCTGATCCCAAATCAGGCGCGATACTGTACTTCGCCACAGCTAGATGACGCCAGTACTACTTCTTGCATGAAATTTCCTGACTTGCGAATCTCCTATACCGAAAGAAAATATATCCGCGACGATCGGATGCGCTTCGAGTCTATCGGTAACTAAAGTATGCAACCTCCAGTTGCCGATCCCTATGCTCATACCACAGTTCATTTTCTATCGCCAGTGTGATTGGCCATTTAGTGGAACCGGCGGGATTCGAACCCGCAACCCTCAGAATGCAAATCTGATGCGCTACCAATTGCGCCACGGCCCCAATAGCTCCACATCGACGACTCGAACGTCGGACCTAGGCATTAACAGTGCCCCGTTCTACCAACTGAACTAATGTGGATTGAGATAAAGCCGAAAATTTCAATATGCAGATCCGGTTCTCGATCGGATCGAATTGTTACGATTCAAATATACTAAAAATAAGTGGAGTTCTAAATCCTCCACTTATCTTTTTCTTCAAAATAAATAGAGGTTCTTTACCCGATCGGATCCTTGAGCATGTTTAGATACTTCAGAGAGCAGATGGCATCCTTCAGATCGTGGCGCTTGTCGTAGTACTGGATCTGCCATTCGAACTTGCGGTATGGACGGTAACCGAGCAGCTGAGCTACTGTGCCGTCTTCGCAGCGGAACCAATGACCGATAGGACTCTCACCTTCTAGCGAAGTTCCCTTGAGCATATCCTTGAGCTGATCAAGAACATAGCCTGGGATCTTTGCATCGCCTGATGCATCGACTTCCGCTAGTTCCAGCGTGCACTTCGCTTCGTAGTCGCTGTACTTGAATGAGATTTCGTTGATGCGGATGTTGTTCTCATTTGCCCAGTCGGCTAGAACTCGATTGAGTTGTTCACGGAGAGTGTCGCACTTGCTAGAATTGAACATGTCTTTATCCTTGTTGTTTGTTTATTTATAGTTGGGCAGGCTGGATTCGAACCAGCGACGGAGGAACTTCCTCTCTAGCGGCTTCAAAGGCCACCGCCTTGACCGGACTTGGCGACTGCCCAAGATAGTAGCCGAGGAGAGACTCGAACTCTCACGAGGTTGCCCTCAAAGGATTTTAAGGCCCAAACGTCTACCACTTCCGTCACTCGGCCAGATTCTTAGTAGAAGCGGTCTTGTAACTTGAGCTGGCGCTTCTCAGCGTCGATCTTGTTTCGTTCCCTAGTGATCTTTCCGAGATCAATGCCAGCCTGCTTAGCGAAGCTCATAGCCTTCTTAGCGTTCTTCTCCCAGCGAGCGTTCTTCTGTTCCATCGTCTCTTCGACGTGTTCTTTCTTTTCCTTCGGTTTCATAAGATCTCCAAGTTTTTAGTGTTGTATTTATAGTGCGGGTGGTGGGGCTCGAACCCACGACTCCCATATTAAAAGTATGGTACTCGTTCCAACTGAGTTACACCCACGAGTTCTGCTTCTTTATCCAAGGGATGCAGACAGACCTTGTACGATGAACGGCAGTTTGGTGTGAGCTCGTTAGGGGGTATCATGTGAGCTCATTGCCGTTCGCTCATAATCTTAGACGAGAGAACGGATCTTTGTGAGATCGAACTTCATCGCTGGATAGGTGCAGAAGCCAGAGAAGCCGCAGACTTCGTCGAGCTCTTCAGCGAGGCCATCTTCCTTGAGCAGTTTAACGATGCCAGGCCAGTTGTTGTCGTCGACGAATGCGCAGTCTTTGGGGAGTTTTTCGCTCTGCCCTTCCAGATAGACGGTAGCGACGCCGTAAGGACTGCCATCGTCGTTATTTGCCATGACAGCGAGTGTCTGACCGTAGTCGTATTTCGATCTTACCCATTCCATGTATTAGTCCTCCAAGAAGTCTTCGAAGTGTTCTTCTTCGACAGCAGCTTCGTGGCTGTATCTGTCGGAGTAGACGTTGTGTCCGATGTACTTGAAGCGATCACTCCAGAACTTGTCGCCGTCCACGTACGCATACGCTTTCGGGAAATTCTTAGTCTTCTGGTAGATGTGCTTCATGAGAGCCTTTCCCTCTTCGACGCCGTTGACTTCAGCCTCGATGCAGTCATCCGGACAGATCATACCGAGGTAGGTCCTGACAGCAGATTCGTTGACTTCACGAGCCGCTTCCCAGATTTCTGTTAGATGTCTGGTACTTCCGATGAATACGATACGGAATTTCATAGTTGGTCCTTTTGGTTAGGGTTTCAGTTACATACTTAATATAGATTTTTTTGAGAGAATCGTAAACTGAAATCTCAAGATTTTCCTCATTTTTTTAGCTGTGAAGGCAGGACTCGAACCTGCGATTTCTAGGGCATTAATAGTGCCGTGGTATACCAACTTGCCGACAACCTAATGTAGTGGAGACGAAGGGAATCGAACCCTTCACAGCCTGATTGCAAGTCAAGCTCGCCATCCTTGGTAACATGCATCCCCATGTAGTCGGTACGGAAGGACTCGAACCTTCACGCCTTGCGGCATTCGATTTTGAATCGAAGGAGTCTACCCAATTCCACCACGTACCGATAAGATAAAGCCGAATTGTCAATATGCAGATCTGCTTCACGAGCCGATCATGTAGGTATCAAAAGAAAGAGAGGAAGTCGAACTGACTTCCTCTTGAAATTTCAATACCAGATGGATGTCAGCTATGGACTGATTGGATTGGCTTCGATCTGATGATCTTTGCAACCCAAACCGGAATTCTGTCCGCTAATCGGTGCAAATGCCGTTTTTAATGCGGCTTCGCGTTGATATGATGTATAAGCGGTCAGTTTCATCTTTGTCCAGTGCTGTTTTCCAGCTTGTTATGATTTATTTATAGCGTAATATAGATAAATTTTTGTGCTTTCTGTTGTAAAACTTTCTTTACATTACTTGACGGCGTAGATTCCAGCTTCCTTGAGCAGCTGTAGCGCAGACTCGAGTTCCTTGCTCTCAGTCTTTTGCGTTTGCGGCTGCTGCTGAGACTGTTGCGTCTGCTGCCCCTGTTGCTGTGCTGGCTTCTGCTCTCCAGCCTTCTTGACGTAGTCTATGACCTGCAGAGAGCCGTCGAACTTCTTTACATCCTTCGGATTCTTCTGATCCTGAACTACGAACGAGATGTCGCTGTTAGCGGTCATAGCGCTCACCTTGTAGATGACAGTGAATCGATCGTTGAGGACCACGCCCTCTGATACTTTCGATCCCTTCGGCTTCACCTTGATTCCAGCTCTCTTAGCGTCAACGCATACAGCGTTGATCATGTTAGCCATGAGGAACTGGACTGGATCTTTCTTAAACTTGTCTACGTTAACGTGCATTTGAAAACCTCTTTAGATTGTACTTCTTATTTATAGAAAAAAAGACTCTCAGTTTCCCGAGAGTCTTGATAGTAGCTCCTACCGAAGTCGAATCGGTGTTCCAGCCTTGAGAGGGCCGTGTCCTAGGCCACTAGACGAAGGAGCCAGATTTATGACCTAGACAGGACTCGAACCTGTAACCTACGCCTTCTTCAAAACCTGACCTGCAGATTCTGAAGAAGGGCGCTGCGCTATCCGATTGTGCCACTAGGCCATTGTTGTTCCGCGACGGTCATCGTTCATGGGCATGCAGCATTACCAGTTTCGTCCATTGGCAGTTCTCGTTAGCGGAACGATCATAATATAGAAAAGAAGGTCACCTTCGTAAACCCTCTTTTCCTTATTTTTTAGTAGTTCGAGACCTGACGGAACTTGTTCGTCGCCCACTTGCCGTAGAAGTAAACGAACACGTCGATCTTGGACTTCATGATTGCCTGTCCGAGCTGGAGCAGATGGACATAGAACTTCATGATTCTGCGCCAGAATGCCTTCTCGTCCACGAGCACCTGATCCTTCTTCCAGCTCTTGTTCTTCAAGCAGTTGGTAGCAGAAGTGAGGTACTCGTACACGCAGAGACGATTCTCGAAGGTCATCGTGTAGTTGTCTTCGAAGATGTCCTCTTCGGAGAACTGGTCAGCCTTGACACCGAGGAGAATCATCATCTCAGTAGCGAAGATCAGTGCGTCTTCGAACTCTTCCTTGACATGTTCCCAGTTTCCTTCGGATTCTGCCATCTTCATCTCGCCGAGCTCTTCCATGACTCGCTGAGACAGAATCTTGATGATGAGCTGGTCACGAGTGTTGTTGATGTCCAAGTTGCGGTGGATGTTGTACGGATTCTGCGGGTCGTTCTCGCCTTCGATCTTCACGTATGCGTCGATCAAGCTGTCCTGCATCTTGAACATGCCAGCGATGATGCCCTCGTCCATGTACTTCACGTACTCTTTGTTGTTCTTGTAATCTGAAACGTTCATAGTTTATCCTTTAGTTAGAATTCAATGCCTAGTGCTAAACTCAGCTTACTGTGATTCTCGATGAAGGTGTCAAGAATGCCGTCGATCTTCTCATAGCTCGGATCAGTCGTCCAGTCGAACAGAAGCAAAGGACGCTGATTGAAGATCTTGTCAGACGTGTAGAAGTCGTATAGTGATCTGAGCTGGTCGATGTTGCTGATGATGCCGTCCATCTGCTCACGCTCGCCGAAGTTCTTGACAGTCTCCATGTCAGGACGTGCGTAGATGAACAGATCGACATTCTTGAAGAAGTCCGTCGTGTCGATGAAGTGTGTCGCGATGCGGTTCTCGTCTCGTAGAGCGATGCCGTTAGCGAATTCCTCGATCGGCGTAAAGCGGTCAAAGACCTTGTTCTCGGGAGCGCACAGATTCTGATGGATATACTGCAGGACCTCTGCTAAGTCCATCTTAGGACCGCCTTTAGAGCGCACGTATTCGAACTTATACTTGTCTGCGATATGATTAGCTAGAGAAGTCTTGCCACTGTTGTCACAGCCATATACCACTATGTTCATAGTTTACCTCTGCCAATAAATATACTCATTTCTGGGTACACAAAAATTC
>Ga0265298_10002873_pt1 | contig 23374 bp, 35 predicted proteins | sample AusTroGonzalo_MG_3_FD_193486 | JGI IMG/M metagenome (GOLD analysis project Ga0265298, IMG submission 193486) | Bovine rumen microbial communities from tropical cattle in Woodstock, Queensland, Australia - Gonzalo_01 | ecosystem: Host-associated > Mammals > Digestive system > Stomach > Rumen ...
ACCGTCTACTGTGATGTAATCTGTATCGGTTTTTAATCCTTCAGGAATGTTCACATTCCTTAAAAAGACTCCATAATAGTTTAGGTCTTCGCCTTCAATGTAACATTTGATGTTTTGAGCTTCTAATAATTCATAATAGACTATTAAGTTTACATCTCCGATATTGGCGTTACCTTCGAATTGGTTAATGACATTACTGATTAGTAAGTGGATTTCCCAGTCTTCCAAGTTTTGTATGTCGTTGGTTTTGAATCCCCATAGGTCGCCGACCTGGCCAATGGTGAATTCATTATCGGTGTAGTTTTTGGATTGGAATTCGTCTAGGATTATACTTCTTTGTTTACTTTCGTTTTTGTCATTCACCAGGCTAGTATTAAGTCTTAAATTATCAGTGTTGGTATCTGTGATACCTTGCACTGCCAATCCTCGGATTACAATGTTTTCATCAGTACCGAAATCCTCTCGTAATGGGAAATCATAGAATACAACAGTATCGGTTTTACTTAATGGTTCAATGCTAACATTACTGGTGCTGTCTTCAGCGATTAAATCGTTGATTGGTTTTGGATATAATCCGTTTGGTACCCGTCCTTGATAATCTTCTGCTATTACCGGTTCGGTGAATGAAATACTAGTAGTAACACTACTATTAGAGGATTCGCCTACAATTAAGATATATACTGGATAATCCTTGTTATATGGGAATTTCACTTCCAGGTTATCATACTGGTTCATGTGTGTTATTTGGTCGCTCCAGTATTCGGCATTCTCGAATATCTGCGATACTGTTAAGTTACTGTAATCTGTTGTATCGACAGTAATACTCTCATAACCTTCTTCGGTTGGAATATCAACATTAGTAACATTAGATTGAATAGCATTGTTGAATACAGCAATACGGAAGTTTTTATTCCAATCTCTGATATAATCCTCTGATGTAGTTAGTTTGAAATAATCCTGTACAGTGTAAGTGTGACCTGGTCCTAAACGGTGACATTCCTCTTCAGATAGTTTTAAGATTTCCATACTGGGCATTACCACTGTAGATGGCATTACATCCACATAGATTACTTTCAATACTTCGGTACTGTTCCTTGGAGTAATCACTAATGTATAAGGCCCATTGGTTACAATACATAATTGGCTTATGTCAGGTGCAAATGGTCTAATGTCATCTATAGCAAATGCTATTGAATCATAGGTTAAGAAACTCCATACGTAATCTTGAAGGGAGTCATTCCATTTTTTGGTTCTTATTACTGAACTTAATTCGCTTAAATCGTAATCTGCAAAGTTTCCATCGGTTACAGTACAACAGTATAATGCAAATTCCTCTATATCTGATGGTAAGTCCAAATCGAAATCGAAACCTTGACTATTCTTAATAGTAACAATCTCATAATTATCAGGTTGAGCTTCTTCATCATCAATTGTTGGAACTTCAGGCACTGGTTCAGGTTCTGGTGGGTCAACAGTAGGGTCAACCGGCCTATCCTTAATAACAGTCACAGTCTTCGATGCAGTATGTTGCTGTAAATCTTCAACTGCATTAAAAGTACCACTATAACTAGTTTGACCACTTGAATAAGATACATTTGACTCGAAACCTACAATAACAGTACATGAACCGGAATTAATATCAACTCCCAGTTTAGGCTTCCATATTAATGTTCGTGGATTTACAACAGTTATTGTACCATAATCTCCATCGTATAAACCGCTACCTGGTCCGGCTCCATAATAACTGAAACCTAATGGTGCATTAATCGTTACCGATGGGATATATGCTACGTTGCCTAGGTTGTTGCAGGTGACTTTCATCCAGTAATAGTCACCATTGTATTCTCCTGATGTTTGGCCTATTGATAATGTGAAATTGGCTGTACGATAAGTTACTGTGACTTCAACATAATAAACACGGATGTAACCTTCATTATCATTAGCATTTGTCGGATAATTAATCTGTACACCGAAATTACTGCTGTTAATGTCACTGTAATTGAAATTTAAGTTGAAAGTAACCTTGGTCTCCTTTGCAGTTGTAGTGGGTTCATTACCCTTTTTACTCATATTCTTACCATCGGAATATTTTCGTATGGTATTATTGTTAAGTAAACTGACCGTTGGAGCAGTTATTTTCAAGTTTTTACCATTCAACGGTGCTAACTGATGTTTCACTTTGATAGTGATTTTTGTTGCTAGTGCTCCAGCAGGAATTCCGAAACTGAAATTTTTACAGTTTATAGTTGATGGACGGTTTAATGGTTGTTTTTTGCCGTGTACTTGAGCTTGAGCATAGTTACCATCTTTCTTTTTAATATTGTTTAGGTTGTTGAAGGTTTGGTATTTTCCACCTGATGTTTGTGTTACGGTGGATGATGTTTTGGCTTTACTAGGCATTTTTCACCTCTCTATAATTTTTCGGTTTTATGATCATAAAAAATAAAAAAATAAAATTTTATGGTGTTGGGAACATAGTAGTTTCTTAAAACAGAAACTACAATAAATCGGTTAATCGTTGTAATACATCTGTACTGGTGTGTCCATCAAATTCATCTTTGACTTTATCGTAACTTGGGATTTTGAAGTAATCCCAGTAATCGATATGATAGTGATTTGTGATTTGTCCAGTCGGAAGTATTGCTACAACAACAAACCATTCTCCATCAAAGCATAATTCACCATCACTATGCCTTTTAGATTTGTAGACTTCATAGGTTTGGTGTTTATGCCATTCATTGAATAGGTGTGCATTGTAGATTAATCTGAAATCGTATAATTCTTGTAATGTGTGATATTTCTCTTCTTTTTCCATTTTTTCTTTCCTCCTTACAGAAACTACTTCTTTTTGCTTTTTTCAGTTTGATAGTAAGATACCAAAGCACTTGCAAGTTTACCTAATGTTGTATTTGCCATTGCTTTTCTGCTTCGTTCTTCGGCTTCTTGTCTATCCCATAAATATTCTTCTGTCCAATTAGACATTCTTATTCCTCCTTAACAGAAACCACCACATTTTACAAAGTTCGTTTTGATGATTTGATAATTTCTTGAAATTCAAGTGGAGCATCGTAAAGACACATTGTTTCCCATCGATGTGGGCAATTGGCACAAGAATAATAATAATAACAAGGGGGTTTCATTGTAAAAGTAAATGATTCAGACATTTTTAAAACCTCACTACTTTTGAAACTCCACCTAATCGGTCAATTCTACATTTTTTGTTCATGTGGATAAGGTACATATCATTCGCTTGTCCACAATGAAGATAGTTTATGCAACGATTATCCATATTTCTTTGCCAACTTTTTTGATTCCAAGCATATCGAAGTTTAATATCTGACATTTGCACTCTCCTTGTATGTTCTTAAAACAGAAACTACACTAAAAAGTTTAAACTGAGTATATCTTCACATTCTTATATTTGAGAGTCTTACCACTACCAGTACCAACATACAATCCACATCTAACTGCACTTGACAATGCTAAATTGTAACTGTATGATGGTGTTGTTTCATTATTAATGTATCCTTTGACTGTTGTTCCATTGAAAACCATTTTTAAATGACTGTTAGCAGTAAAACCTACTGCTCCTGCACTAAATGTTTGTGTGAAAGTGGAATCTCCAACGAAAACACCACAAGCATTATCGCTAAATGAAACGATGTCTACTTCGATTGCGAAAGGAACAGTATAGTCTATGGTGTCTGTCCAAGCAGATATTGTTGAACCGTGCTTGTTAAATGCTAATGTTCCGTTACTGTTTCCAGTTTGTGTTAATAATGTTCCAGTTCCATCTGATAAGGTTTCAATTGTTAATCTTGTCTGATACTGCATACGGTCAGTTTCATTAGCAGACCCATAAATTCCACTATCGAATACAAAAACATCTTCTACGGGGTATGGTTTTGACTGGACACTACTGGAAACTATCGGATTGTCCAGTGATGCTATTACATCAATTTCACCATTTCCTGCACCTGTATAGGTGTAGGTTGCTCTGCCGTTACTGTCGGTTGTTCCACTGCCTAATAATCTGTACGCCATATTAACTTTCCTCCTCTTCTGTATATTCTTCAAAGAAATAAATTGTTTGATTTTTGACTGGTATACCCTCAATCACAGCATAAGCGGTGAATTCGGCTTCGTCACCAGTCTGCATAATTGTCTTGTCTGCGGTTAGGTTGATGTGATTATCAATCCTATGTTCCAGGCTTGATATAATTGCATCAACTTCATCTTCAGTATAGTATCGTGTATCGTGATTATGTTCTGATAGGGCATAGTCTTTTAAATCAGTTATATCTGCTTCAAGGTGTGTATGTGTAAAGTCAGTTACATCTGATTTCGTATGAGTATGTCCAACATCAGATTTACCGCTTAAACCAGTATCTGTATACTCCTTAGCATATGCCTCAGCATCACTTTCCGCTGTATCAATTGCAATATAAATTTGCTCAATAAGTGCTGGATCATCATCCGGCAGGTCATCTTCAACATCTTCTGTGAAACCTGAATCTGCCAAATACAATAAAGTCGAATGAGTAGTCGCACGGACATCCTCATTATTGACTCCATAGACCATAAATGTGAATCGGTCACCAGTCAACACTGCATTCGGCACCATAACTTTATCATTGGTTAATGCTACACGGTAAGCCTTTTTATCCTTTTTAAATAAAGCGAATTTAGTCAAACCCTCCCAGTCATCAGTTTTAAAAGTAAACGATAACTGGAGATATTCCTGACTGTAATTCGCTAATTCTTTCCTATCAACCCTTTTAACGGATTGATTACTAATATTAAACTCTAAATCCATTTAAAAGCACCTCTACACCTCTACACTATCACTAACCACATAATCATTACTATTATAAGTCACTTTTATACCAACAGAATGAGTTCCAGCAGAACTGCCCACTGTCCCCGCATAATTCCCATTAGCATTAGTAGTGAAAGTATTAAAAAGATTACCATCAACATATACTGAAAATGATGTATTTGCAAAAGCATGGTAATCATCATTTTTATCTCTTAACTTAACATCCAAAGCAAACATAGTTTCACCACCGCCGTATAATGTTAAATTAATCTTAACTTCAGAAGAGGGGTACATGAAGTAAACAGTATGCCCACTTTCTTTGATTATACTACCATCCTCATTATCGATTAACTGTGCAGTTAACACATCAGTATCACCGGATTGAATAATATTCGCCTCTCCGGATAATCTGACATTCGGTGTCCACTCTTCAAAGAAATAAACAGTTTCACCAGGAACACCAACAACCTCACCATTACAATCTTCAGCAGTAATCCTTGCTATTAACACATCAGTTTCATCTGTTTGAATAATCGATTTTTCACCGATTAAATCCAAATCCCATTCATCACTACCCGTGTATATTTTAAATCCACGGAAACAACCTGCAATACTTGATGTGCCGGCATAAGTGAATAATAAGTCATAAACACAAACATCAGTTACTTTCGGGATGGTGAATGTTGCAGTACCATCATTACCCGTAGTAGCAGTCAAAACATTATCTTCATTCACTATACATTGTACTGTTGCACTGGATATGGCTGTATTACTGCTATTTTTCAACACTACAGAAACCGTGAAATTATCACCTGACGGGGTAATCCATCGGCTACCGTTTACTGTTAAATTACTACTAGCCAGTACACCACTTGTATATACTGTTCCGTAATCTGTATCAGTACCGGAAGCGATACTGGATTGGTACGGTAAGAAATCAGATGAGGTTTTAGGAGACACGATGTCTCCCAATGCTCTAACTTCGTTTGGTTTTACAATAATCTTTTCCATAATCTATATACCTCTTGCCCTATTGATTTTCAAATTCAACTTCGCCTTAGCCTGACCATCCAATAATTGGAAATCCCTGTTATCAGTCAAAGCACGTAACACATCACGGTCAGTCAAAGCATTAATAACCTGCTCAGTATTAATATGGCTAGGTGCATTCAAATCTAAAGATATATTCAGGTTATGTTCAATTTCAACCGGATTATTAGATGAAACAATGTCACCACCACGAGCCGGCAAATCACCACCACGAGCAGTACCAAGACTACCAATATAATTCATACCCTCTTCAACTTTAGACTTAATACTGTCAACAACACCAACAACATCATTATAAGCCTGCTTAAAAGGACTGAGAATAGCAGAAGCAACACCACCTAAAGCAGAAGCAATCTTACCCGGCAACTCACCAAACTTAGCAGGAATCTGACTAACAAACTCACCAGCCTTAGCCAAACCAGTAACTATCCAAGCAGCCATAGCAGACGCAATACTGCTGATTACATTATGAAGTCTATTTCCAACTTGTCCAGGTAAAGCAGCAATACGACCTATAATTCCACTTACAAATCTTGAAGCTGAAGACATACCACGACTGATCATCTGACTACCAAAAGAAGCCAACGCAGATATAATCCTATTGAAAATAGTAGCATACATTGTACCCAATGTAGAAAGTATAGTCCAAATCAAAGCCGGTAAATCAATCTGACCTGCTCTGAATTGATTAAAAGCACCTATAATATTCCATACTGCAGTAATAACTGGGTCTAACATGGATTTAACGAAACTCCAAGCATTACCAATACCATCAATCAAAGCACGAACAACATCAAATTCACCACTAGTAGTAACACCAAAGAACTCAAGTATCGCTTGACCGGCCTGAACGATCCAACTCCACAAGACCTGCAAAGCACCACTAATAATTTCCAATGCAGCTTGAACATCAGGGTGATTGATGAAAGCAGACCATAACCTTTGAGCACCAGCACTTATTGCTTCTAGCATACTGCCAACATCTTTCCACCAGCCAAAAGCAATTCCAACTTCATATACTGCAAATGCAATCGCAGCAACTGCAGCAACTATCGCCCATAACGGAGCACCAGCCACAGTAATTGCCATAAATCCTGAAGCTGCACCATACAATGATGCTATGAATCCAGGCATTAATGCTTCAAAACCAATAAATGCTCCTTCCGCAGTAAATAATGCTCCAGCAAGTAAACCAAAACCAACTGCTAAACCACCAATCGCAACAACTCCTTGTGCTAATGGATTTGACTTAATTAAATTAAAGAAATCCATAATCCCATTAAGTATGCCAACAATAACTGGTGTTAATGGAACCAATACAGATTCCAGTAAGTTTCCCATTGTAATGGATAATACTTGCCATGCATCATCAAGAGTATCAACACTTTTAGCTAACTCATCATAATGTTGCTCTTTCAAGGCTTTGTTCATTGCTTTCAAGAGGCCTTCTTTGTCTGCGAGGTCACCACTCCAACCATTTTTCATTAAGTCTTCTTCACCAATACCAATTTCTTTTAGACGAACGAATTGTCCGTCCATTGCATCTGACATTGCTAGCATTGAATCTTCAGCACTTCTTCCGTTTCTTTGCATTGCATCAGTAAAGATTGCAGTAGTCTCAGTCAAATCCGCTAATGAATTCTTATTCAATCCCAAACGGTAAGCCATATCTGTTGCTTGTTGACCTACAACATCCATATCAATCTTCTTATAGGTATTTTGCATTTCATCAAGACTTGCTTGGAAGTTCTTAACATCCGCTGCAGACATATTCAATCTACCTGCAAAAGCCTGCATACTAGACCTTGCATTCAAAGATGCTTTAGTGGTTTCCATAATACTGGACACTAAATCATAACCTATCATTCCTGCAGTCATCGACACTGCACCTTTAAGGAAATTCATTGATGAAGCAGTATTCTTCAAACCATTACCCAAACTGGATAACTTACTCCGAATACCATCCAACGCTCCACCCATTTTTGATTTAATACTTGAAGCAACACCAGTAACTTTATTCTTTAAGGTAGTGAACTTGTTCATTGCTTTAGATACTGCTCCACCTAATTTACCATCCAATGTTGTTGCTATACCGGATAATTTGGTTTTCATTGCATCTAAACCAGGAATCTTACCAAGACGGCTGCTGGTATCTTTAATCTTTTTCAAGTTTTCATCAACTTTACGGGCAGTGTTGGATGCTTCATCAACGGCTTTAATAATAATATTCACTAATTGTTGACTTGGCATTCTTATCACTTGTTTTGCTCGTATACTTTCTTATCAAACTTCGGTTTTCCTAATAATAAAAATAATTCTTGTGGAATAGTTAAATCACCTTGTTTATCGACTAAATGGTAACCGTGGTAATCCAAGATGAAAATTGTGTCGGCTTCTTTAGTCTTCAGGAAAGTTTTCCACATCACGTGTGGTTACACTTGCACCTGATAGATCCATTACCTTGTTGTAGATTTCGTTGACTGCATCTGCAGGTAATGTTTTGATTTCGGTTATTTCCCATTCATCATTGTTCTTAGGGTTGTTGATGGATTTGTGGATTGCAATGTATTTGGCTTCGGCTTGTTTTTCTTGCATCTTGGGAAGGTTCATTTTTGCTTCTGCATTGGTTTGTCCACGGTTGGATTTTGCATTGAATGTTCCGAATCCTTCTGCTTCGATGTTTAGGATTTCATCAACTTCAGCGGAACTTAATGGGCGTAACCATATTTCGCCTTGTAGGCTTTCTATTTGTATTTTCTTTGGTGTATCTATTCCTTGTAATATATCACTTTTTTTTAGTATTGTCATTGGTAATCATTCCCTTTTAATAAAAAAAAGCCCTATAATGTATCGGTATCCATACAAATGGGGATACATTATAGGGCTAAATTCTCAAATATTTTGGAGGTATTTTATAATTGAAATTGCATAGTTTATGATGTTAAACTTTCAACATAATTTGTTAATTTAACATATACGTCGGTTTCAACAGTATTGTTGTTGTTTAATGTTGCTTCACCAGTACCGAGAGTATCCAAGGTTAATGTTGCTTCAATTTCATCAACACCACTCATATCATACTCTACACGAACGGTACATTTAGGGAATAATATCTTACATGCAAGGTCTGTGTCTTCACAGTGGCTGATATTAATCTCTAATGGTATTTGCAATAGTTTACAACCTGTAGGCTCTAATGCGCCTACTTCGCCGTATTGTGCATTCAAGATTGATTGTGCGGTATCTTCGGTTAAGGTAGTCACTAAAGTCAAGGTGTTTTCACGCATTCCTGCTTGTGCTCTACGTTGTGGATACCTTGAACCAAGGCCTATGGTCTTGTCAACATCATGGTTATTCTTTAATTCCCATTTGAATTGAGTAGCAATTCCACCGAAACCACTTGTAGTGTTTCCAATGTCATAACCATTCAGCTTGACACTAATATCGTAGAACATGATGAATATTTGTTCTGCGGTTAATTCATCAGGACGGGTGAAAGTTTCACCACTCTTACCGATAATACCGGCTTTCTCTGTCTTGTAAATCCAGTCCGCACCAACAGTCATACTATCATCAGAAACTTCCAATGATAAACCATCGTTGGTTAAACCGTAGATGTATTTCTTAATCATTTCAAATACTGCGATAGCACGGAATGATGGTAATGCTTTTCCTTCACCACCGTAGAATTCATGAATGTAAGTTTGAGTATGACCAGTTGCCGGTGAAGCACCAGTAGTACATTTATAATTATCCAATGCTCCGAGGAAATACCATGTTAACTGTTGTAAATCCGCTTCAGCTTCAGTTGAACCGGAAGGTTTCATGATGCCTGCACGAGCCTTTTTATTCATCCTTGAACCACCAGATTTGGTTACTGGTTCATCGTTCAATTTGAAATCAACACTGTTGGCATTGTTCCAGAAACCAGGGTCGAAACTTGATTTACTGACAGTAGTATCTCCGTATGTGGTCTCTACTTCGAGACCAAATCCTCTGTCTGCCAAGATTAATCATCTCCGTTGTTTATTTCGTGGCAACATTGTTGCCAGTTTATCATGTGATACACGTTTAAAATTACACCAGTAATTAGAACCTTGTCTGATTTGCCTTCAACTGGCACATATCCGAGTGGGCTGTAGGTGTCTAATTCGATGTTACGTATCATTCGTTTTCCATCCAATAATTGTGCTTGGAGGGTTAAGTAATTCTTTAGTATAGATAGGATTACTCGATTGCACAGGTTTTGTGATGCGATGTTCCCATCTTCGATTTCCACTTCATATACCCCACAGTCGAATTCGAAAGGTGTTTTTAAAATGGCAGTTTTACTAATGTCCGGATTCTTTTCTACTGTGGTGGGATGTTGTGTCATCCATATTACTGGTTCTTCAACTTGGGATTCATTGTAGTAAGTGTTGACAAATGATTCCACATCAGACAATAAACCATCTTCTACCATTTCGGTATTGATGCAACCGTTCATTATCTCGTTGATTTTCTCGAAACCAGTTAGTATATTTACAGTCATCCTAACACCTCTTGTATTGCTAGTTTAAAGTAATCGTCTGTTTTAGGTTCCACTTCTTTGATTGATTTCTCAATGAAATGTTTACCTGGTATGTGTACTGTATGACCTTTACTGAAGAAACCTGGTTGTCCTCCCCAATGTAATGCCTTTTTGTTTTTAGGTCTTATCATATGAGTTGAACCCCAGTTTTGAGCTGCAGTATATTTTGCAGGTGACTTGATGACAATCTCGTCTTGGGATTGTTCAGCAATAAACCATGCTTTCAACAACCCATGTTGTACTCGAAGTCTTCCAGGTATCTCACTATTACGTTGTAAGTGATTAACCAAATCCAAACCCATTAACTGCAATCCCCTTTTTTGTATCTGAGGCATTGCAGGGCCGAATTCCTTCAAATGTGAAGTGTCAACCTCAATTGTTACAATAAGACATCCTCTCCAGTAATTGCTAGTACACCAATAGTATTCGGTTCTGTACTGCTGTCTTTGATGAAAGGTTTCAAGTCATTTTTTAGATCATCAGTGAAAATATCTGTTGGAACAGTTTGTATTGTCCAATCATTCACCTTGATGATTGGTGAGTCTCGGTTTTGTATTGCGAGTTTCACCATGTTACTGGTGATTCGTAGGCAGATGTTTTTCACTGCCGGTCTGACAGTTTCATCAGTGTATTTGCGGTTAGTGTAGGTGTTTATCAAGTCTTGGGCTTGCAGTATCCAATCACTAACAATCGCATTTAAACCGTCGTTGTCGGTTTTGTCCAGGTTCAAGTGTTGTGGTTTAAGCCCATGGAAGGCTTTTACATCTTCTACACTAATCCACATTGTATATCACATCAAATTTATAATTCTATTCCGGTAGTTCACCGGTTCTTATGTATTCGTATAAAGCTCTTCTGTTACGTTTTACATGTATTGGAAGTTCATCGAAAGGTAAGAGTTCCTTTTTAGCAGGTGCTTTTTTGGCAGTGGATTTTTTCTTTTCTGCCATTATCCATCACCATTTGCTGGGTGCTCAAGGGCATATAATCTACCTTTGATGGAAGCAGGGGTGTCATCGTCACCGATAGCAGTTTCTAATGTAGTGACATCTGTTTCGATGTCTTTGCATCTTTTCTTTAAACTACCTGCATCAGTATCCTTGCTACCGACTGCACTTTCCAATGCTGCGATTTTAGCGGATTGACTGGCATCATCACCAGTCAATTCCCTTACTTTCTTTTTAAGGCTCATTGACATAAGCCATCACCTTTATAATAATGCTGCTGCTTCTGCGGCAGTTATGTCAGCAACGATAACAGAGTCTGCGAATTGGGTTGTAGCGTCACATCTGATTCTGTAGTAGTATTCAGTGTTTTCTGCTTCAACGATACGTTTAGGTTCAACAGAGATGTCTTTGTAGACACCGTACCAGAGGAATTCAGGAACAGTAAGGATAGATGGAACGTTACCGTGTACAGTACGGCCATCAGTAGCGTCAAGTACAGGAGCGTACTTTACAGGAATACCTTTGTATCTTAATTGGTCAGCATTTAAGATTGAACTGTCACCTAATCCAGTTTCTCTGTCCATTAAGTAAGACCTGTATGCTTCTTGTACTTCAAATGGTACATAGAATACAAGGTCTCTCATGAGATTTGCCTGACGGTATGCGGCTGGCATGGTGTAAATCATTTTGTCGAACATGCCGACTACACCGCCAGTTTGTAAGTCGAAGTCACCGTCATTGTCATCGGTGCTGTCATTTGCTAAGTCGGATTTGATTACGGTTCCGGATTTTAACCATCCGTCAAGACAACTGAATAATGGGTCTGCTGCGGCAGGACTGCCTGAAGTGTAACTGGTATCACCGAATACAGCAACTGCTTCTAAGTCGATACCGACTGCTTCACCCATCATAGATAGGAGAGTTTGTTCGAATTGTTCTCTTTCAATGTTGTCTTCTTTGTCATCATCGAGAATGGAAGTTTTTGCTTTGAGTTTGGTAGCAACTAATTCTGCTTTACCAAAGTCAACATCTGCTTCGGTTAAACTGTCTTGGGTTACGTTGGTTGATTTGTAACCGTTCTGTAATACACGGCCAGTAATCTTTGTACTGGATACAACTTGAGACATGCTGTTCATTCTTCTGAATGAAGCGTCATTCAAGATGGTTTGGTTAATAGTAGCAGCGTGCATGAAAGTGTTAAACTGCTCTTCGTTCAACAATGCTTTTGCAGTATTCATTTCGGACCTCATGGTCTTGAATACTTCTTTTTCTTGCTCGTTTACGAGTTGTGAGAGTATATGTTCATTTGCCATAAATATCACGTTCTTTTTTGGTTTGAAATTTTTATAAGATTTACTTAGTGTCTTTTACGTACACCGTTTGGGTATCTGCCCATTACTTCGTAGACTGATTTTGGTTTACTTTTTTGGGCTTCGATGTTGTCATGGATTGGTTCTGCTTTACTTTCTCCATGTTCAACTTCGGATTTTTCAGCAACTTCCTCTTCTTCAGTTGCTTCTTCAGTTTCGTCGGCTTCTTCAACTTCAACTTCCACATCTTCTTCAGTAGGTTCAGTTTCGGCTTCTTCTTCAGATTTTTCCGCAACCTCTTCTACAGGTTTCAAGGCTTCAGTTAAAGTTTGTGTGAATTCCTCTTGCATGGATTTTAATGCTTCACTGAATTCAGATTTCATTGCTTCAATTTCACCTTTTAAGTCAGTGACTTCAGATTTTAAAGCAATTACTTCTGCTTCTTCAGTCATTCCCATTGCAGTTAGAATTTTGGATTTTAAAGAAACTTCTTCTTCCATATTATCTACTTCACAAAATTTACTTTCGTGTAAGCAAGGTTGCTTTGTCAAGCTTACACTTAATACTACTGGGTCAGGCACATCCTTAATCAGACTGTTACCCATTGAACTAACATTCTTGCAGGCACATTCTCCGTTGGCTTTTAATGCTGCAAGGTATTTGTCGGCTCTTGCCCTGGACATTACACTTGGACTGTATCCTGTGTAGTGTCCTTTCATTGCCTCGGAAATTGCTTCTTCATCGGTAATGTGAGTTGTGAGTAACCAAGTACCTTTAGGGTATGTCTTGGATGTTCCGTCATAGAGAGTAAAAGTAGTATCTTGATCTAAAATTATTGATTTGTGAGGGTCACCTATTTTCTTACCGTTGAAGTTAGCATCAATGAATCCTTTGGGTTTGGTTAGTTTATGCTCATGGTCAACAAAAGCATACTTATCATAATCGGTTTTGAATGCTAATATCTGGTCTGCACTTAATGGTGGTTCGCCATTATGGTAGTCACAATCTCGTGCTCCTGGTATCATGACTGGTGCAGTTAGAAAAATGGTACCGTCATTTTGTTGTTGAATGTACATTTCACTATATAGTTAGAGAAATTAGAAATCGATTGCCAACATCAAAGTCTGTCCACCTTTTTTGTTCTTGGATTTGGATTCCATAGGATAACAGAGGGATTCTCCCATTTCATTGATTCCATGGCATACTGCTTCAGTAACTTTCCATTCATCGATAATAACTCTTCCATTAGCGAATTCATACACTAAATCAAATGCTTCACAGAATTTCTGCCATGATTTATCATACACTTCCCAAAACAGTTCTTGATTGGTGTATTGAATGTATTCTTTTAGTTCTTCTTTCTTCATTTTACTAATGTCTATGAGTTTGACTTCTTTGATGTTGAATTCAGTTACTTTTGAATTCTTTAAGATGGAATATGCTTCTTCAAAGCAGTCATGTCTCTTACAGGCTTGGTATAGTTTCTTGTTTTCTGCTTTGATTGTTTCTTTGAATGTATCTATTGTTTCCAATCCTTGTACATTGATTTCATCAGTATTGGATTTTTGTTGCTGTAGTATCATTTTTTCACGACCTCCATCCAGTATTGTTTTGTCATAGATTGATTTGCGGTATGTTTCCCAGTTTAATGCTCCACTTGTTGCTTCGCTTAATAGTTCATCGTAATTGGCTTCAGGTACACTTACCAAATCCTTAACCTTAAAGTTAGTCAAACCAGGAGGTGCAGACTTACCAGGAGGCATAATAAAAGGAGCCTCACTACATCTGCAGTTAATCCATTCTTCAATCTTGCCGGTTTTGTCTCCAGGATACTTTAACCCATTACTATATGTAGCATTGATAGGTTTGATTTCACCATCCATTATGATATGATTGGCTCTGTCTCCTTTACGGTTTCCACGTACTCTTTTGTCATGAGCACTTATCCATTCAGTATAATTGACTCCTAAGTCTTGGTAGGATTGGTTACGGCCCATACTGTGTGCTGTGTGTATCTCTGTCCTTGCAATCCTTTTGGCTTCCCATGAACGTAACTGGTCAAACCTGCCTTTGATGTCTTTTGCAACTTGATCAATACCAACACCATCCCGATAACCTTGCTCTAATAATTCTGTTATGGATTGGTCAACACGTGACAAAGTAATCTCAGATGCATTAAAAGTATCATCTCGTAGTGTTTGCTCTACATCAGATAGTGTGCCGAAGACATCGGATTGTTCATTGTGTAGTTTGATTGTTTTCTTGCCATTGGATTTTAATGCTTGTCTACCTTGTCTTGCTTTTACAAGTCGGCTTCCTTGATTATATCCAATAGTGAAAACCTTCTGTCTGTAAGTGAAAAGTAACTTGTTATACTCTTCATGCATCTCATGAACCGGAGCCAATATCAAATTGACCTGGCCTTTCAACAGTTGGGTATCGCTCCAGTATTCCTTGAGTTCCTGCAATACCTTAATATTCATATCAAGGAAGAACCGGCCAATGTCGATACGGAGACTATTTTCCAAGTTCACTAATCTCTTCTGACTTATCCTGTTCGCCAACTTCACTTTGTTCATCTTTTTGACTCCATAAGTCACGTTCCAACTGCTCTAAAATACTATCTTCTTTATCGAAAGGATTCTCTTCAGATAAATCAAACAATGTAGATAAAGGCTGATTATTCACAAACCTTTCATCCAAGTAAGGACTGTCATCTTCAACACTTAAACCGAATTTGTTACCAAAGTTATCAATCAGTTCTCGTATAGTCATTGCACCACGGGCAAATAGGAAATCCGCCAGTGCTAAGTCTTTTGTATAATCAATTGGTGCAACATCTTCAATGTGGAACTTCCAGGTAGTAATCTCTAAATCCTTTGCGATTTGATTGATTAAGTCTTCCATTTCTGATTTGATTGGAGTTATTGTACCATATTTATAACTGTTCTGTGTTACTTGGCTGTTTGTACCATTTAGGTTTCCAGCGTCAAAGATACCTAAACGAGACGGGTCAAGATGGTGCGCATGCAAAACTTCGTCTCTTGTATCTTTTCGGAACATTCGGAAGTGGCCTTCTTCAGTTTGAACACTTAATGGGATTATCTGTAAGTCTACATTGCCATCTTCATCATTAGATGGGATAGTAATACAAATCGCTGAATGTGGATGCTTAATCACTTCTTTGATTTGCTGACCAATTTTATAACGTAAAGTTTGAGTTATGTCATAGTCTTCATCAGTTGGATCTACATCGTAATCCATGAAGTCACCTGTGACTGTCACGGCGAACTTTGGCATTCCATAGTTGTCAAAGAATTGATTGTTATATTTCACAGCACCGATGTCACCTTTGATTGAACCGAGACATGAGATAATTGGAGGCCTACCATAATAATCAGTTCCTGGTGCATATTCCATAGTCCATAATATTTCATTAGCACGTTCAGATGGTGACAGACTATTGTATGGATGGAATGCTCCAGTATCTGCATGAACATCACATTTTTCATTGTTGTCATCGTAGTTTTTACCGTAGATTACGAACCATACTTTCTTGCCTGTTGGAGTCACATGCAATACTCTTTTCTTATCGGCATGTCTACGTAATGTCTGTGCAGGAATATGTTTTAACTTGGTAACTTCAGAGTCTGATGTTGTATCTCTGATGACTTCTAATGCACCATAACCAATACTACGACGGTCATAAATAACCCTTTGAATTTGAGTGTTAATACTTGGTGTACAGTTATCCAATAGTTCAGTGAACCTTTCTTTCTCTGCATCAACAGGTTCCACATCACTGACTGGTTTTAAGTCATATGAGATACCGGAACTGTCAATCGCAACGGCTTCAACACAGGAAGCATGATAAGTATACAAGTCTAATAGTTGGACTAGTTCCCATGGATTGTATTTCGGATTGAGTATCTGGTACCCATTCTTGAAAACTTCATCAACTATCTGTTTACTGCCGTCAACATCAACCTCCGCTTTAAAGGAGTATTTTTCCAGTTCTAATCTGTCAACAACATTAACATTGTCATTGTTGTCTACTGTTACTATAAATGAATCTGATTTTATGCTATCACTTTCCTTTTACTTTTTCTTGGACCGAATATTCCACCACGCCACATGTCGGGGCAATGGTCATCGATTTTTAATGGTTTGTCTTCGCCTCGTTGTTGTGCTCGTGTATCCCAGCAGTAGGTTTGTGCTTGGGTTATTGAGTTCTTGCAACTTTTGTGGATGTGGAATCGGTTATCGTTAAATAAATCTTGAATACGGTTTATGTCTCTGTAGGTGTCCGGTGCGTAGGTTCGGACTTTCATCTTTATTCTTGGGTCTTTTTTAACTTCTGCTTTTAGTGATGCTGCATCGTGTGGTAAGTATATAGTCGACCGCTTGTTTAATCCATACTTATCTTGAAGTCTCACCAAATCATTTACACGGTCACTATCTGATTGAGCAACACCTCGTTCGGTTGCATCGTAATAGGTCTCTTCCATTAAATAATAATCGTTGCCATGTGGTCCGCCTTTCTTTATTCCCATTACTCCAAAGGTGGTTACTGTACTGACTCCGTAGTCACAGCATATGTTGATTTCATCAGGTCTTATCTGATGATCATAAACATGTTGGGTTTCGTCGAACATGTCATAGATTGCTCCTTCTGCGATGACCCATTCACCAAGGATATTTCTTTTATAGTTCACTTTGGATTTCCTGTTGACTCTCTTCAGTTCTTCGATGTATCTTGGACTTAAATGTAAGTTATCGTCAAGGTTGAAGTGCCATACTTTAACAGTACCGCTATCCAGTAATTCTTGGTTGGTTATGTAATCTGTATATATGAAATGGTATGGGCTTTCTGGGTTCATTGTCCAGAACATTTGTGCTCCATCTACTGAACAACGGGTTATTGCCATTTCTACTGTTGACTTACTTGCTGAAGTTAACTCATCAGCATACCATCCACCAACAGTCATTCCTCTTACTTTCTCTGTTGCTCCTTCATCACTGAATCCTATAAGCCATATCCGTTTTCCTGCAATGTCAAGATAATTATCAAACTTACGATACTTATAAGGTAGTTTACCTTCAACCATACGAATTAAATCACGCACTACATTTCTTTCAATAGTATCCCTGGTCTTACCACTAATCATAAATTCATCATATGGTGAACTGCAAATGAACGCCAGGAATCGCCATGTTGCAGCGATTGTCTTACCGGACCTTACACTACCATGAGCAACATTGATAAAAGCATCACTACCATAAATAAAACTCTCTGCTTTAGGACTGAATTTCCCAACTTCAAAAGTAGCGTTAGTTTCCGAGATAGTCATCTTTACCTCTCGCATATGCTTTGGCAATCTTATCTAATGCTTCTCGATTTATCTCTGCTTCTGCTTTCACATCAGCTTCAACATTAGTACGGTTATAATTAGTTGGTTTTTCTTGAGTCAATTGTTTGTCTTCGTTTAATGTTTTTAGGGCTTGTATCCCTTGATTGATTTGTGATAAAGGTTGGCCGAGACTGATAGCAGTTAAGATGTTTTCAATTAGTTGGGTTTCTATTTCCTGCTTACTGTTAAATGTGTCAATCTTCTTTTGCTTTTCTAATTCGTGTAATGTTTCCATTATGTCTTTATCTTCAGCAGTTCGTTTGGCTTCCTTACGTACTCTCCATTTATTACACTTCTCTCCAGCCCATTTGCCTATGGTTTTATAGGTAACTGGTTTTGCTCCCTTTTGCTCTTTTTTACTCTTTTCGCATAGGTAGTCGTGGAAGTCTTTTAGGTTGTATGTTGGGAACTTCAAGAACTCTAGGAAGTAGCAGTATTGGTTGGGTGTTTCTCCTTCTTGTTTTTCCCATATTGGTTCTTGTAGTTCTTCGATTGGCATATACATCACTGTATAACATTGTTATATTAAGTTCTCTCTTTAATGTAATAAAAAATTGAATATGAATGTTAGTGCTGTAAAGAATATTGTTATAACAGATATTATGATTGTGAATCTGTTGCGGTTGTCTTGTACTGCTCTTTCGTTATCATTGATTTTGGTTTCCATTGCAACTAATCGTTTTTCAATATCGTTATCGGATTTGATTGATTGTTGTATCATTTTATTCATATTGTCGTTTAGTTTGTCGAGTTTTCCTTCCATTCGTTCCATTTTATGGTCTATGTCGTCTAAGCGTTTTTGTTTGAATGTGATTTCAGCGTCTAGTTCTGCGATTTTGTCTTCTTTTATACAGAGATATTCGTTATTCGCCGGCATCTACATCACTCTCGTATTCATCGTTCAATACAGTTTCATTTGTCTGTATTGGTTCTGGTGCGTTGCCTAATGCAGCGATTGTATTCGGATTTTTGGCAGACCAGATTAATAATATTAGTTCGATGATTGCTGATATTCCTGCTATAGTTGTTGCTGCATCTAATGTAACGCCAAAGTATTTAGCGGCTAATGCTGCAATGAATGGGAATATCATTGAGACTATTGTACTGATATTGTTTTGATTGAATTCCATAATTGCATTACTCCTGGAGTTTGGTTTTATGATCATGAATAGTGTGAGGTGGTTGCTCCATTGCAGGAGCATTATTTTTTTAATCACATTGGTTTATTATTGATTCTAGATTAAACTATTTTTACAGTGTGACTCTTAGTCATTTTGTCCTGTTAACCACCATCTGACTTTTAGTTGTTTTATGGGAGGCATTATTTTGTTTTAGAGATTTAAATATATGAAGAAAAACACGGCTGTTCATTTACGCAATACTTTTGAAGCTTGTTAAAAATCCGGTGAATCTATTACTATGAATTCGAAAAGACCTTCTATTTTTTGTTGCCTCCCATAAAAGAACTATTTGTTTTTTTCCAGAACTGATTTAAACGAATTTGTTTCGCTTCTTCTTCCTGGATAATTGCTACTACATTGAAGATACGAGTTTTGTCTTGTATGATATAACCACAAGTATTGCAGAAGATTTCTTCCAGGTAATTGTCTTTCAGTATCTTGTCTGAATGGCACCTTGGACAGTTTGTATCAATTTTGCTGTAATTGTGATGTGACATTTAAATCATATCTTCTTCATTTTATAGTTAGAGAAATTAGAATAATTTTAATCCTAAGCGTTCTTTTTCGTTTTTGATTATTTGGTGTTCTCGTTCAGTGTCGGGGTTTGGGTGTCTTCCTATGCTTCTTGTTCCGATTTGTGTTGCGTATATTCTGTCTTTGTTTTTGTAGAAGTATCGTAGTTTGTGTTTGGTGTCTTGTCTTCTTTTGGCTTCGGCACTGCATTCTTTGCTGCAGTATATTTGACGGTTGTGCTTTCTTTCGAATTCTTCACCGCAGATTGGGCATTTTTTGATTGGGTATTTTATGTTAACTCTCATAGGTATCATTATTTAATGTATCAATTATTTTATCTGCTAGTTTTTGGCCTATTCCATCAACTGAGGTTAACTGTTGATGGGTTACGTTTAGTAGGTCTTCAAGGGTGTGTAAATCTAACATTTCTACAATATCTGTGGCTCTCCTTGTAGATACTCCATAAACACAGTATGCTAAATAATTCCTAGCACTGTTTCTGTCTTTTTTGGGAAACCTTTTTACTGCAGGTTTGTTGATTAGGCATTTTTGAGCTTGAATCAACATTCTATAGTAGGATTCTTCGATGTATGGTGTATAGGTTTCAATGACGGTAGTGTATTTGTTGAGGCTGGCGATTGCTGATAGGTATTGTAGGACTGTGACTTGTCGGTAGTGTCTTGTCATTGCGAGACACTTTGACCTTGTTGCTAAATCGCCATGTATTATGATGAAATGATGATTGTAGTTTTCGCTTTGTTCGATTGATTGATTGAAGACACGGCCGTCTTGGATTGAAGCAATAAAGTCACTAATCAATTTGAATTCAAAGACAACTTCATCTGTTCCATCGGTGAAGATGTAGTCGCCGATTTGTAGTTCAGCGACTTCAACATTACACCCTTTTGACTCGTAGAATCTTTTTGCGGATTCAATCCTTGATTGTTCTCTGGTGTCAATAGTGACTGTTATCTGCATATTATTTCCTCGTGTAATTTCTGTAATTCATCGCTTATGATGGATACGCTCATTTGTAGGCTGATTATTCCTTTTTGTACTTTATCCAACTTGCTGTCGATTGTTTTAAATTGGACACTTGTTCTTTCGTAATCGTTTAGGATTGTGCATAGTTCGTTTGCAGTGATTTTGTTTATGCAATTGAAGCTATGTCCGTCTCCTTTTACCATTGTTCCTTTTACACTCCATTTCATTGTTAATTCACTCCATTTAAATATTGTCTTTGCTATATTTATCTTCAAAAAAGTGCAAATCTGTTTGTGCATCTTTTAACTTGTGTATTATTCGTTCCATATCTTCTTCTTCGCTACTGTTATCAGCATAGTTTAGTATGTAATTTGTTTCAAGGGTTCTGATTATTTCATGTAAATTTTCATATATCCATAATGGTAATTTACTCATTGTATCGCTTCCATTAGTTGTTTTAAGACATTTTTACCTATTTGTGTTCGTTCGTTGTTGTAGGCTTCTTTTATTGTGTTTTTAATACTCTCATTCTCTTCTGTTAAGTGAGTTAAGTAAGTTAAGCAAGTCCTTGCAGTGCAAGGAATGCCGTTTAAGGTTATTGATTGTCCTCTTGGCTCTTCTTTATTGATTATATCCCATACTATTTTATAGTCATTCATTGTCTAACACCTTGTCTATTTGATTGATTAAATCTGTAAATTCCATGTGTATGATGGGATTACTACCAGTTTTGAATGTTGTTGCATCCATTCCATTAAACCTTGTTAATTCGTGTCTGATTTCTTCTAATAATCGTTTATGGGATTGGATTGTTTCAGATTGCTCATTCAACAAATCAACAACCTCGTCCATATTCATTAACTTATCGCCAGTTCTTTCATTATCAATAAAAAAATCAATATGTCTACTAAATCGTTTTTCAGTCATCATCATCACCTAATTTTTGATGTATATCTTTTAATTCCCTTAAATTCTCATCTAACTTACGATTAAAGGAGTCATTTTCTATTTCACTACACATAACTCCTAATAAGAAAATGATTACTGCTCCAAATATTTGAATTATGAAATTAAATGTTGTCATTCTAATTCAACTCCTAATTCCTTTGCAATTTTTTCCAATAGTTCTTTTTGACTTCTATATTTGTCATTTAATCTATATCGGCCAGAATCACTATCTATTTGATTGTTAATGTTGAAAATTGCTTCATTTATATTGTAAATTTCTTTTTGTAAGGTTTCCTTGACTTTCTGTTCAAATTCAAGTTTTATCAAGTAATTCCTTCCAAGTTCAATTTCTTTCTCTTCAAGGTCTGTTATTCGTTCAGATTGCTCATTCAACAAATGCACAACTTCTTCTTTCCATAAAGTTATATCCCAATCACGAACTGCCCACCATTTATCATTTTCCAAATCATTAGAATATGCAAGTTCAAATCGTTTTTCAGTCATTCAATCATCCTCTTAATAAACCATATAATGCCCAACCAACAACCAACAAGGATAAACAATTTAATAAACCATTCTAGTATCATCTTCGGCACCTCTCAACACCCAACTCCTTACAGACATTATCCAACTGCCGCTTATTCCAACCATACTGTAACATCCAATCACGTACCCGTTTAGCATCACTTAAACTCCTATAAGTACCGTAATGTTTACTGCATTTACTAACTGAATAATGTCCGTTCGGCATACGGTAGATGAATGCCATTCCTTTACTGGTTTTTCTGCGGATTGGGTTGTCGTAAGTTCGCATTATGTTGATTAAGGCTTCAAATGTTAATCCGTGTTCTCGACATACATCATCGATGGATATTCCTTGTTTTAGTTGGTTTCTTATGGTCTCTTCATCCATTTCTCCAAATTTCCCCTTTATTCTTAATCGATTCCGTACTGACCTTAGCAGTATGATAGATTAACCTGAAAGTCATTCTGTTATGACATCGTGGACATGTTTTAGTGTTCCTGACACCCAGGAACATTAACAGTATGTCAAATTTGTTGAACTTCCAGGTGTAACCACATCTGCAGTAATTCAGTTTTGGATCTATCACTTGTCTTCACCACTTGACACCATTATGACCGGATACCCTGACAATAATCTTGGCCTCCTACGTCTTGGTCTTGGTAATTGTACCGGCATATAATCACTACAATGTCTTAAATATCGCATATCGATTCTGTTGTTCATTCAACTTCAACTCCATCGAACATTCCGCAATTGTCTTCAGGTTCTACTAATTCATCCATCAAGTAACAATATGCTTCCTTGTAATGTCTGCAATTACCACAATGTCCTTTTTTAATCATAAATGTCTACCTCTTCTTTGTAATGTTTCTCTACGGTTTTCCAACATTCTTAAGTTCCATGCAATGTCTGTTACTACATCTGAGTAGTCTGCATCTTTGTAGTCTTCCAATACTGCTAATTCATTTAACACGGTTGTTAATCTCATATTGTAATGTTTCAATTGCTTAATCGGTTCAGTCATTCTACCACCTTAATAAATCCTTTTTTAGGCCAGTAACATTCTCCTTTTTCTACTAAATAATCCAATTCTTCTTTAATTCTTTCTATATTAA
>Ga0265298_10002874_pt1 | contig 23367 bp, 24 predicted proteins | sample AusTroGonzalo_MG_3_FD_193486 | JGI IMG/M metagenome (GOLD analysis project Ga0265298, IMG submission 193486) | Bovine rumen microbial communities from tropical cattle in Woodstock, Queensland, Australia - Gonzalo_01 | ecosystem: Host-associated > Mammals > Digestive system > Stomach > Rumen ...
CCCGATCCGCTGCCGGATCCCGATCCGCTGCCGGAGCCTGATCCGCTGCCGGAGCCCGATCCGCTGCCGGAGCCTGATCCGCTGCCGGAGCCCGATCCGCTGCCGGAGCCCGACCCGCTTTCGCTGCCGCTTCCTGATGTGCTCCCAGATATACTTTCACTGCCGGACCGGCTTTCACTTCCAGATTGACTTCCGCTTTCGGACTGGCTGCCTGACTGGCTTCCTGAAATACTTTCGCTTGCGGATTGACTTTCTGATCCGCTGCCGGATATGCTTTCGGACTGGCTGCCTGACTGACTTCCGGATAGCGATCCGCTGCCGGATATACTTTCCGATCGGCTGCCTGATATGCTTTCGGAAATACTGATCGATCCGCTCCCGGATGCGCTGCCGCTTTCCGACAAACTCACCGATGCGGAATACGATTTCGATTCGGAAAAAGATCCGCTGCCGGAAATGGATATCGATTCCGAAAAGGACCGGGATCCGGAAATCGAAGCGGATATCGAAACAGATTCGGACCAGGACGCCGATTCCGAAAAGGATCCGGACTTGGACCATGATTCCGAAAAAGACCGGGAAAGCGAGCCTGATCCGGACCAGGAAAGAGATTCCGAAAATGATCTGGAAATCGATCCGGATTCAGACCATGACGGTGACCATGAAACTGATCTTGATATAGATCCTGACGGCGGCCATGAAATTGACCTTGACATAGACCCGGAAGGCGGCCAGGAAACTGATCCTGACATAGAGCCGGACGGCGGCCATGATCCGGACCATGAAAGAGATTCCGAAAAGGACCGTGAGCCGGATAATGACGGCCAGGAAAACGACGGCCAGGAATATGACGGTTCAGGGGGTGGATTCGGGCCGCCGCCGCTGCCGGACCCGCTGCCGGACCGCGATCCGCTCCCGGACTGGCTGATGCTCCCGGACCGGCTCCCGGACTGGCTAATACTGACTGATCCGCTTTCGCTGCCGGAAGGACTGACCGATATACTTTCGCTCCATGACTGGCTGATGCTGCCGGACTGACTGATGCTTCCGGATCCGGAAGGTGGTCCGGATGACCACGATACAGATTCGGATTTCGACGGTGGCCATGAGACGGACCCGGAAAGCGATCCGGACGGGGACCATGACATAGATTTCGACGGTGGCCATGAGATCGATCCGGAAAGCGATCCGGACGGGGACCATGACATAGATTTCGACGGTGGCCATGAGATCGATCCGGAAAGCGATCCGGACGGGGACCATGACATAGATTTCGACGGCGGCCATGAGACGGACCCGGAAAGCGATCCGGACGGGGACCAGGACATAGATTTCGACGGCGGCCATGAGACGGACCCGGAAAGCGATCCGGACGGGGACCAGGACCATGACGGAGACGCTGACGGAGACCATGACCAGGACGGAGACGCGGACGGGGACCAGGACGGGGACCACGAAATCGACCAGGACGGAGACGCTGACGGGGACCAGGACCATGATCCGGATCCGGACGAACTGCTGCCGTATTCTTCGTAGATCCCTTTCCGCAGCCGGAGGATACATTGCTGCAGGCCGGTCGTTTTGCCGTCCTGCCAGAGAATTTCGACCGGACCTTCGACGTCGGACACCATGCCGCCGGCGGCGGTCGGTTTGGCGTAACAATGTTTTATGCTGCGGATGTTGACTTTTCCATGCGTGACGCCGATTGCCATGGCGCGGCCGATCTGATCCGGCGCTAAAGGTTCCTGCAGGATGCAGACTTTACAATTCGCGCGGACGTTCGGATTCGCAAAATTGGCGGCCGAAAAAATGATCGGCTGGAAAAAATAGCGGTCCGGGGATTCCGAGGTCGATTCCGGCAGCAAAGAAAGGTCGTAAAGGTATAGGCATGAAAAAATCGGAAAGGTTTTCTGCGTGATATTTTTGACCAGGACGATCCCCTTGAAAATTTCATCAGGCGTCAGGCGGGTCAAAGAAATGTTTTCGTGCCGCTTGACGTAATTTGCGGCGTCGATGAATCCGTTCCAGGTGTCCGCTTTGGGGACAAAAGGCTGTTTTGCGGTTACTTTATCCATGAATTACACCATGAGGACGCATTGCTGCAAGCCTTTGTCGATGCCGTCCCACCAGATGATCTGGATCGGGCCTTTTTTCGCGGATACCATGCCGCCGCTGGATGTCGGGCGGGCAAAACAATGATTCACGTCCTTGATATTGACTTTTCCATGCGTGACGCCGATCGCCATTGCTTTTCCGATCTGATCCGGGGCTAAAGGTTCCTGAAGGATGCAGACTTTCGAGTTCGACGGGATGTTCGGATCCGGATCGTTCGAGACGGCAAAAACGATCGGGCTGAAAAAGAATTCGTCGTTTTCTTCGTCTTCCTCGGGCAGGACGGACAAATCCGACATGTAGAGGCAGGAAAAGATCTGAAAGGTTTTGTTCGTGATATTTTTGACGCGGACGATCCCGGAAAAAGGTTCACTGTCCCGGTCGGATCCTAGTGTCATTTGTTCCCGGTTCCGGACGTAATTCGCGGCGTCGATGAAGCTGTTCCAGTCTGCGGCGCGCGGGATAAATTTCTGGCCTGTTCTGACTTTGTCCATGATTTCACTTCAGCGGGGTAAAGCTTTCATAGTCGTAGACGCGTTCGACGTAGGCGGCTTTGATTTCCTTGACCAGGGAATTGTTTTTGACGTTGTCCGCGTATTTGACCCAGAGATAATCCCAGCCGTTTTTGCTGGGGATGGTGATCGATTCGCCGACGTGGATATTGGTTGCGTTCATGCTGACGGCAAAGCGGAAAGTGACTTCCCATTTGTCTTTTCGAGCGGTGCCGCGTCGGGATCCGGAAGCGCCCATAAAAAGCAGTTCGCCGGTTTCCCATTGCCGGAAAGTATTGCTGTTGACTTTTCCGACCAGGGAAGCGATCTGCCGCTTGAAAGAGTTGGACATTTTGCTGTTGGTGTAATAATGTTTTTCGGTAAAGGAAAAAGAGCAGTTGACGATGTCCACGCCGTCGACCTGATTATCATCGTTGACATTGATCGCGCGCTGGAAATCAGGCGCGGGATTTTCGTCCGCGGAATATGATCCGATCGTCTCTTTGCTGTGCGTGATGTGTTTCGTGCCGCCGGAAATGTCCATGCTGAATTCGGGGACTTCGTCGCCTCCCTGGTCCGTTTCGTTTTCGGGGTCCTGCGGATAGGAGACGGCGACTTTCCAGATTTGTTCGGCGAGACGTTCTTCGATTTCGACGCTGTCGCGGCTGACGTCGCGGTTCTGGACCGTGATTTTGTCCGGAGTATTGCGCCGGGCGTAGTCCAGGACGTCGGTTTCGTTGTCGAAGCCGTGGACGATATAAAATTTTGTTGCGGACCGGAGATAGCCGTCATTGTCGATCTGCTGCTGGTGATTGCTCCAGTGTTCTTCGATTCTTGCGCCTGCGGGGTCTGCCATGATGATAGCTCCTTATGAAAATGCCAGGCCGCCGGACTGGGTGTTCCGGTTGATCTTGGACAGTATTGATTTTATGGTTTCGAGATTCTGATTGACCTTTTCGATGGGTTTCTGCGGGCTGATGGCATCGATGTCGGCAGCGTTGAAAATTCCCATGGATTTTTGCGAGGTGTTTTTTTCGACTTCCTGCTGTGAATTTTCGATCCGGGCTCGGTAATTTTCGATTTTTTCCATACTGGAATTGATTTCCTTCTGGAGATCTTCCAGATTTTTCTTTTCCGATTCGGAAATATTCGCGCCGCCGATGCTGTTCGGATTCTGTGCATCCTGGAGCATTTTCCGATAGGCGGCTTTTCTACCTTCAAGATCTTGTTCCAGGTTGGCAAAGAAATTGTTCAGGGCCGTGCGGCCGGAGTCGGATCTGTCTTTCAAAAGGTTATCGAATTGGCTGTCCTGATTTTTCTGATCCTGCTTCTGCTGCTGCCGGGCGGCGAGGTCGGGCAGGAAATCCAGATACTTCTGATTTTCCTTCCGGATCCGCTCCTGTTCCTTGTCTTCGGCCTGTTTCCGCTGGTCGGAAAAATCTTTCTGCGCCTGACCGATCCGTTTTTCCAGGGCGTCGAGCTGATTTTGTGCGGTTTCGGCGGCTTTCTTCGCGGCTTCGTAGGCATCTTTCTGGACCGGATTTGCGCCGGCTTCGTTGGCTTTCATGCGTTTCTGCGCGGCGGCGAGTTCGGCCTGCAGGTCGGCTTTTTTGAGGGCGGCAAGTTCGAGATATTTCTGCTTGACCTTTTCGATATCGGCAATTTCGCGTTCCAGATTCGACATTTTGTTCCGGGCGTTGGCTTCTTCGATCCGGGCGAGTTCCTTTTCGGCGGCGGCGAGTTCTTTCGTTCCGATCCGTTTTGCGGTCGGTTCTTCAGGAGCGGCGGTTACCGGAGTATTTTTTTCACCTTTGAGCGATTTGATTTTCTGTTCCACTTCGAGCCGTTTCTGGAGCTGCGCAATAATTTGCTTGATCTTTTCGGCTTCCTGGTCCATGCCGTTATCCTGTGCGAAAATCAGAGCTTTCTGCATGCGTTCGAGATCGGCGGTGTTGACGAAATCGGTCAGCTCCCATTTTCCGGATTCCTTTCCGAAACCCAGCATTTCCATGAGCTGGTATCGATTTGCCGATCCTCCGGAAACTGCGGAAACAGTTTTGTCCCACCAGTCGAATTTCGCATTGAAACCGCGGCGCATAGCGTCGGCGCTGGCCTGGTATTGTTTCGCTTCTTTTTCCAGGGCGTTGACCATTGACTGTTTTTCGATCTGGTTCATGCGCTGGAAAGCGGCGGTTGCGCCGGTCAATTTTCCGGTGACCGTGTCGATGGTGATTCCGAGGTTGGAATACCGGCGGGAAAGTTCTTCGATGATCTTCTGTGCTTCGAGCTGCTGCGCGGCGGTGAGTTTTCCCTGCCGTTCCAGGTCGATCAGTTTCTGGATCTGCGATTGTTCGGTCTGGATGCGTTTTTCGAGGTCCTGCCGTTCGGCGGTGTATTGTCCGGCCAGTCTGGCCTGGATGCGGGATTCTTTTTCCGCTTCGGCGGCGGCCTGTGCGGACACCAGCGAAACGGCCTTGTATGCGCCGTAGAGCGCGAGCATGGCGACGGTCACTGGGTTGGCTGCCAGGAAATTCAAAACGGAATTCAGGGCCATAGATGCGGCCGCTGCGGCTTTGGCTCCGACCGCTTCGGCATAATATCCGGCGGTGCGGATCGCGGACGCTCCGGCGCCGGCGCGGGCGGCGGCCATTTCGGCGACGCTGGTCTGCATGACCGCGGCGGCATGTTTCCGGCTGGCAGCGGCGGCAAATAGATTTGCGGAGGAAAGTTTACCCATGGCGGCGGCGTGGACTTTCGACCAGCGGATCCCGGTCTGATGCGCGGATGTGATGTTTCCGACGATCAGCGAATTCAGCGCGGCGAGCGGGGAATATAAAGTTTTTATCGCGCCGGCGGTCATGGAAATTGCTTTGATGACCAGACCGAAACCGATGACGGCGCCGCCTAATTTCAGGACTTCTCCGAGGGTTTCGGAATTCTGGATGACTTCGGTCAGGACGTTGGCGAATGCGGCGGCGCTTTCGATCAGCGGCCGGAAAGATTTGTCCATGATTTCGCCGATGGCGATACTGACGCCTTCGGCGGCGCTGGCCAGACGCCGGAGCGTGCCGCCGAGACCGCGGTCCATTTCGTCGGCGGTCTTCTGCGCTGCGCCGGAACTGTCATCCAGCTTTTTCATGAGCTCGTCGATCTTGTCCACGTTGACGGACAGCATACCGCCTCCGAGACTGCCGCGGGCGTCGAAAACCGTTTCCGCAAAATTGATTTTGTCGACATTGTTCAGGTTGTTCATGTATTTGGCGATGTCGATCAGAATATCTTTCAGGTTGCGCATATCGCCGGTGACCAGGTTCCGGGTTTCGATGCCGCATTGCCGGAGATAGTCGGAAACTTCGGTATCGGCCAGGCGCTTGAAAGATTTTCCGAGGGCGGTTCCGGCGAGGCTGCCGCGGATGCCCATGTTGGCCAGGATCCCCAGGTATGCGGCGGTGTCCTTGAGCGTTGCGCCGGCGCGGGCGGCATGCGGAGCGGCCATTTTCAGAGCTTCGCCGAGGTCGGTCAGGGTCTGCGCGGATGAATTGGCGGTGACGGTCAGAATGTCGGCGACGGATGAGCTGTCCGCGGCGGCGATCTTGAAAACTGACATGTTGTTGGCGGCGATCTGGGCGGCGGTTGCGAGGTCGGTTCCGGTGGCGCGGGCGAGGTCCATCATAGGCTTGATCGCCTGCTGGATCTGTTCGGGAGAAAATCCCATGCGGCCGAGTTCAGTCATGCCGGAAGCGACTTGAGCGGCGCTGAAAGAAGTTTCGCGGCCGAGGCGTTTTGCCTGTTCGGTCAAAGCGCCGAACTGTTCCGCGGTGGCGCCGGTGACTGCGGAGGTCAGGCGCATCTGGTCGTCGAATTGTGCAAAGGTGCGGGCGGCAGCGATAAAAGGGACGGAGATCAGCGGTCCCATGAGTGCAATTTTCGATGAAAAAGCATTGATTCCGGCGGCAAAGCGCTGGATTTTACTTTGTGCTTCGGCAATTCCCTTCTGCAGCTCGGCGTTGTCCATAGACAGCTTGACGAAAGCTGCGCCGGCCATGATCGATGACGCATTCCCTGGCATGATATTCCGCTCTCCTTTTTGTAATATATACGTAAAAGTGAAAACGGACGTGACAGACGTTACGGACCGGACGGACGGGTCGGACGGGTCGGACAATGGGGCGAATGGGGCAAATAGGGCGTATGGGGATGATGGCAGAAAATAAAAAAGCCGTCCGGGGTGAAGGGACGGCGGGGAAATGTAATTTCTAATAAATTAAATTTTATTCAGATAAAAATAGGAATTTTCAAATTTTTAAAACTTTTATCGCAAAACGGGCAGGATTCCATACTGAACATTGTGCTATCAAGCAATTTATTACAGTATGGACAGTTTATATGGTGTTTTTCCAAAAAATCAATTATTTTTTCAGCTTCTGCGTTGGTGATTTTACGTGGTAAATCGGCATGATATTCTTTAATTTCTTCTATATAATCATCATTTGCCGGAGATTTTGAAACTAAATATTCATACAATAAATCTTCATCGGTATCATCTATCAGAACAGGCTTTTTCTTTTTATTTTCTTCTTTTGCTTTATCTATTGCAGCTGAAATTGTTGAAAATGTTTTTTTGTTAATATCAATACCAAGATTAAGAGCATAAATAAATTGATTTTCAGTAGGGCAATCTTTTCCAAAACACATATTTTCAAATTGCGGATATTTCTGAATAATTTTATCCGGATCGAGCGTGAAAAGGGCTTTTTCTGCGGATGATAATTCTGCTTGATTTATTGATTTACAGCTTTTCATGGCTATAATATAATCCTGAATGGAATATATAGCGGCATTGCGTTTTTCAAGCAGAAAAGCGGTTTCATCCTGCGGGGGCAAATACCATTTTTCACCGCAATCGCATTTCACTTTTCTTCCGATGAAAGAATCGTCCAAATCATATTCCCGGCTGCATTTCGGACACTGAATTTTCATTTTTCTTTCTCCATGATCATCCGGGTATTGAATTCGATTCTGGCGAGATAATATATTATTGTTCCCAGAATATACGGGCCTATGGATGAAACCATAATTGCGAAAGAAATTACAATTCCGGCCGGTCCACCGCCTAAAAACGCACTGATGATTATCCCGAGAATTCCGGCGGCGATCATGAGTCCGGATAAAACATCACAAATCGAGACGATATAGGGCGGGTTAAAAATTATCGGCGGGGTAACATGGAATTCATATCCGCAGCTGCAGCGGACGTCCTTGTTATATAAATCTTCCGGGATTTCATATTCCTTCCGGCACTTCGGACACTGGATATTCAATGCTTTTTTCTTCATTTTATCACCTTTGTTTTTGGTTGGTGAGATAAAATACAGCTTTTTTTGGAAAAAGCAAGGGGAGAATGCGAACTTTGACGGATCCCCCTCCGCCAAAGCTACGGAGGACAAGCCTGACGGACCACGTAAACCGAGCTGGACGGGCGCGACGGCGTATTTCAATTGGCTTTGAAGCGGCGGCCGGGGGTGAAATGACGGGCGGCGGCGAAATGCTGCGAAGGTCGGGACTGCGGCTGTTGCTGCGGGGCCTGCTGTTTTTTCAGGTCGCGGATCAGTTCGGATGTCAGTTGGCAATTCCCTTTTTCATTCGCTGCGACATAGTTTCCGACAAGACAATCGAGCCAGTGGTTTTCGCGTCCGGGGAGAAGTTTCCAGACGTCTACGCGGCGGCCGCGGCCGGTCGTGGGTTCGGAAATTTCACTGCTGAGCTGTTCGGCCAGATTGCGGTGATGTTCTTCGTCGCTGCCGTAGATCGTGAGGCTGCCGGGATCTCCGGGGGCGGTCAGGAGACGTTCCCGGAAAAAGGATTTCCAGAAATTCGTATCGTAAAGGATGTAGCGGATGGAACGTTTTTTTCGGACGTTCGGGATCATCCAGTTAAAGCCGATTTTATCGCCCTGGTTGCGGCGGTATTCGGTAAAGGGGCGCTGGGAGGCGGTGATGCCCTGGCCCTTGCTCGGGAGCAGGATCGCGGCGTATCTGGATTCGCGGCAAAACTGAAAGACGGCGTCGGTGGAGCGTCCCCAGCCTGAATCGATGTAGGCGCGTTCGATGTGGAGTTCGGCGCCATCTTCGCGTCTCCAGGGACGGGAAAGGAGGTCGGTGCAAAGGTCGTTGAGGGCGGCGTAGATGGATCCTTCGAGGCCGGTGCCGGGATAGCGGCTGCCGTAGGTGGGATTGGCGTTTTTCAGGCTGAAATTGCGGCGGTGCTGGTCGGGGAAAGCGCCGTAGTCGATGATCCAGCCGGTGAAATCCTCGGACCAGGCGCATACCATATAGTAGAGCAGATTTTTCTGGACGTCAATAAACATGGTGACGGTTTCGGCCTTGAGGGGGACTTCGGCGCGGGGGCGGTTGTTGAGGCGGTCCCAGATCATTTGCGCGGTGATGCGGTCGGAGTCGCCGGTGTCGTCGGGCATGGGCTCGTTCTGAAATTCAGCGTAAAAAGTCTCCTTGTCGCGGATATACAGATTCATGGCATACTGGATGCCGCTGATTTCGTCCGGCTCGTAGCGTTCCGGCCAGGAGACTTCGGCGCCGGCGTCCATTTCGGCGCGGTGGGCGCGGTAAAATTCGGTCGCGTCGGAAATATCCTCGTTGATGCGAAGGGATTCGCGCCAGATTTCGCGGTATTGGTTCCATAATTCGGCGTTTTTCGGAAAGGATAGCAGCAATTTCCGGCGGCGGCCTTTCCAGGCGGGGTTGAGCTCGTTGTCGAGGACCTGATCGGCGAGGTCGCCGGGCCGGATGACGGTGCAGGTCATGAAAGCGGAAATTTTGACGCCGGGGCCGGAGAGACCGAGGATGTCGCCGAAAATCGTGCGGAGGCGTTTGCGGCATTGTTCGGAAGATTCGGCGCTTTCGCGGGTCTGCGGGTCGTCAATGAGCACGAAATCGGGGCGGATGTTGGTGCCGTCAGCCTTGATGGTTTTCATGCCGCGGATGCGGCCGGTGATGCCGACAGTGCGGATAATCGCGCCAGATGCCTGGCTGCCTTTGATGGTCGGTAGGACAATTTCCGTTGACCATGAGATGAGGGTGCGTTCGCCGCAGCAGAGCTGGCCGGCGGCGCGGTTGTTGATGCCGTTCAGGGCACGAATCGGAAAGCAGATCTCCGGAAAATCTTCGGCGAGCAGATCGTTGAATTCGATTTCGGCCTTGATTTCTTCCAGGATGTCGGACGCGGCGTCGTCGGAAGCACCGACGATGACCATAAAAAAGCGGTGTCCGTAAAAAGTTGCGAAAATTCCGGCACGCTCCAGGATGGAAGTTTTGCCGGTGCCGCGGGGCGCAGATTCAGCCTGAAAGCCGCCTTTGAGGATGCCTTGTTCGATTTCGCGGATAATTTCGATGTGGTCGCGGCTCCATTTTAGGGCGAAAGTGCGCGGGAAATAGGTTTCCAGAAAAAGGCGCAAATCGTTGCGGCATTTTTCGCGGCGTTCGGGATTTTTGATCTCCGGGATCCGGCCGATGTCGCGGCCGCTGGCGCTGGCTTCGGCGGCACGTTGGCGGGCGGCCTCCTTGATCTCTTCATAGGTTCGCGGCGTGGTGACGCGGGCGGTGTTCTCCTGGACCTGGTCAAAAAGCCAGGCGGCATATCGAAAGCCGTTGATCGTTTTTCCGTTCGGATCGGCGGCGATCCGGAAGCCGGCCTTTTGAAAATTTCGGGCGGTCTGATCCGGATCGATGACAGTGCCGAGGTCGTCGAAAGAGTTCAAATATTTTGTCAGAACTGAAAGCGATAGAGAATTAAAATTTGCCATTGTGTTTTCCTTGCAGCCAGGCGGTGAATTTGACAAAAGAGATGGTGCCGTCCGGATTGGTAGGAGCGCCGGCGGCGATCATGGAGCGGACCGTCGCGGCGGTGGCGGTGCGGCTGCCGGATTTGCGGAGCAGGTCGGCGAGCGTGTCCGGGGTCAGCGATTCGATGGATTTTTTCGGGGTGTCGGGGTTGTTCATGCTTCGTTATCCTTTCCGGGCTGGTCGGGCAGATCGGGCAAGCCGTCGTCGAATTCATCGTCAAAGGGATCCTGCTTTGGTATTTCAATTAAAGCAACCTTTGAAAATTCTTTATAAATCTTGGCCATTTGCGGAACGCCGTCTTTGGCCATACGGATCACGGCTTGTCGAATTTTCAATTTGGTTTGGAGCTGCCCTTTGCGGTATCGCTTGATGGCCTGCGCGTCTTCGTAAAATTCTTTTTCCGTAATTTCAACGATTTCACAAGTTTCGTCGACCGGCATTTCCGCGGCGCCGCAGTCTTCGATTGCCTGATATTGTTCTTCTGTCATAAGCGGACCTTGAATTCCTTACGCATCCGGTCAATTCTGCTTTCCTGAACATTGTGGATGTTGTGCCCGCAATGGCGGTTCTCAACGGTCAGGACGTGGCAAAGATAATTATAAAGCGCTGCCAATTGCTGATATTCAATGATTCCGTCTTCATGGACAAAGGTATTCGCAACCGCGATTTTTTCGATTCCGTCTTCCATTGCCTGCCGAACGCGGCTGAAGCATTCGGATTTTGCCCGTGGAAAATTGGTCGCATCGAATTTATAATGTCCTTCAATGTCAGTAAAATAATCGTCGTTGCTGAAAACGACGTCGGCAATGCCGGCCGCCAGCGTGCTTTTTCCGCTGCCGGGAAGTCCCCTGATAATATAAAGTTTTTTCGCCGTATCAATCGCCTGTTCCGGGGGGGCATGGTCCTTTAATCTTGTCGACGAAAGCAATTCCTTTTTTTCTAAAAACTTATCAAGCCATTGACGATGCATCCAATAGATTTCCGGTGAACATGTAATGACGCCGGCTTCGATGTTGATGTTATTGCTGAAATTGGCGCTGGAAACAACACTGACCGTCCATTTATCATTTCGAATCAGAAATCCTTTTGCATGGTTCGGATATAAAACGACCTTGTCCACCTTGGTTTGCAAAACGGACAATGCTTCGGCTGTATAGCGTTTCATTGCGCTGTGAACTAAAATTCTGAAACTTGTCAACATTCCGTCGCGTTGCATTGCTAAAATTTGCGTGACGGCCGGCATGGAAATGTTCCATGTAAAAGCATCAACGGCCGCCGGTCCTGTTATTTTCAGGACGTATTTCAGCAATTCATAGCATGACCAATTTCCAGCTGATACAAAATGCGTTGTCAATCCTGGCCGGATTTCGCCGATTGCTTGCCGCATAGTATTTTCTTTATCGGACCACTTCACTTCTTCGTTCAGTTCCGCTTCCTTTGCGGTAACGACGAATTTCGGATTATCGCTTGAAGTATCGAACATCATATTGTTATTTCTCCTTATTTTTAATTGATTTTCGGGGTCAAATCTGGCCAGGCGCATCCTTCGCCGTGGCCGCGGAATTGTTGCGGGGGGTGTGCTGGACGACGTGCGGAAAACGGGATAAAGATTCTTCGATCAGAGCAAGTTTCCGCTGGCGGCTCTGATCCTGCGATTTGGTGGATTTTTTTCATTGTGGTTGCTCTCCTGATGTTATTTTTTTCGATTTTGGGTGGCGCACGCTCCTGCGAAAAGAAAGTGTGTCATATTTTGGCATTACTTCCCCCGGAGTTTTCCCGAAATCCCCTTCCGGGAGGACCCACGACCTTCCCCGCTCCCCGCCGGTGTCCCCTTCCCCGGCTCCGGCGTGCCGATTCTGATCTTTCTGCGCCAGCTTGCCGTCACTTTTGCGCCGTCTTCCGTCAGTTCGCGGATGCCGATCTGGCGGGCGTATGGACGCATGACGGCGCGGATCCGGGCGAGGACTTCGGACGTGGTCAGATGGCAGCGGCGGGCGGCTTCGGTGATCTTGCTTCCGGACAGGATGACCATGCGGCAAATTTCCTGATCCGTCGGATCCTGGATCGTCTCGATGAATTCTTCGATGTCGGCGCGGACACTGACATCCGGGGCGATTTCGTTTTTCGCCTGATGCAAATCCTCGGTCTCCAGGTTGATTTTTCGTTTGTTGCTGGTTTCGCGTCGGATGATGTCGATCTTGGCATAATGCAAAATTATATTGATCCAGGTCTTTTCGGAACTCTCCCTCGGATTATATTTGGAAATCTTCCGGAATACGATCAGTATCAGGTCCTGTTGATAGTCCTCGGTAAAAGCAGGCTGTTTCAGTGTCCGGGCTATCTCCAGCGCCTGAATATGCGCTTGCAGCTGAATGTATTGCAGATTTTTTTCGAAAAGGTCCATTCAATTCTCCCTTTGATATATATACGATTTTTCAAAAGTTCTAGGTTTTTCCATATACATGTAAATACCCACAAAAAGCTCTTTATACATATATGTATCTAAACCTATATAACTTTATATATTTTTATATATATCTCCTTTATTTTAAGGGTTTTAAAGGTTTTGGAATTGGTTCGGGATTTGGTTATGGCTTTTTTGTTTCGGTTATAACTTTATATTCTCGAACTTCAATTTTCCCATAACCATTTTCCGAACTTTTTCCGGAACTTTAATCCAGGATCCCCGGCGGCACGTTGGCGATACTGAATTTTGTTCCCCGGTTGCATCCTCCGTCGCTTGATTTAATCCAGCCTCGTTCGATCAGTTCCATGATGTATTTTCGCCTCAAATCACTATTGGTTCCGGTCCAGGCGGCATTCCGTGAAATAGTCTGGATTCCAGCTTTGCCTTGACCTTTGGCAATAATCCGCAGCATTACCCGCATGATCCGCTCCTGCTCCTTGGCCTGTTTCGATGCGGATTCGATGGGCGCGAGGAGTTCTTCGGCCTGCTTGAAAAACCATAAAACCATTTTTGCGGCGCCGGTCCAGTGCTTGAGCTCCAGCAGGACCGCGTCTCCCTGGCTCCGGGATTGGAAATCGACGGACAGCATGACCGCAAATCTCGGCATGTATTCGTTGACCAGACGGCGCCATACCGGATGCAGTTTTCTCGGCGAATACTGCTGAAACATTTCGGACAGTTCTTTCCCGTAGCCGGGCGCAACTTCCACACTTCCATGTTTCCGCTCGAAATACGGGATCAGTTCGTTGAAGCGCTGCAAAATTTTCGTCCGGTCGAAAATTGCCGGATCGCCGAAAAATTCGGGCATTTTGGCGTAAATGAATCTTCCCAGAAATCCGCTGGAAATGTCGGTGACATTGACCACATTTTCAAAAACTTCCGGCTGGATGTTGGCGATAATGTTCGGATAGCAGTAGTCGCAGGAGCTCGATCCGTTTTTCCCGCCTCGGCTGCTGAAATTGTGCTTGAAATATCCCTTTGAAAAAGCCTCGGTCAAAAAGCTGGTCGCCTTGTGCTGCCAGTGTCGTTCATCGATCCAGTTCATGAATTCGGAAATTGAGATCAGTCCGTTCGGACTGTTTTTCAGCGCTTCGGCGATACCTTCGGCGCTGCCGCTGGTTCCCAGATTCCAGTTCCTGGCGGTGGTGATCGCGTCCAGCAGATTTCCGATGTCCTTTCCGCTTGCGGAGTTGGCGGCGAGCAGCGCGTAGACGTTGCATACCTGGCCTCCGGCCGTGTTGATCTTGAGCCGGGCGCGGTCGATCCCGGTCGGCAGGAGCAGTCCATGTTTCATCACGTCCGGCGTTCCCGGTCCGGACAGCGCACATCCGACGGTCACGATGGATTTCAGCAGTGCTGCCTCGATGGGGAGCGCCGGGACGGTCACGCTGGCATAGAGCTTGGTCATTTCTCCTAAAAAAGTTCCCTCGATGACTGCCCGGATGTCGTCGCTGGTGATGTTTCGCCACGGCGCCGGTTCCGGCTCTTCCGGCGGCTCTTCCTCGTCTTCGATTTCCGGCGGCGGTGGATTGTTCAAATTTTGCGTTTTTTTGGGCAATGACTTTTCCGGTTGTTCGATTTTCGCTAAATTTTTGACATAATCCGGATCCAGCAGTTTCCGAAGTTCCTGCCAGTCTTTTCCCTTGCATCCGTTGTGGTGACAGGTGAAGCCGATGGCGCCGCTGGCCTGTTCCGTGATGACCGCTGACCGGTTCCGATGGTCCGGATTGAAGGGGCAAACCGGAAATACCCATTTGCGGCCGTTCTGCCAGGGTTCCGGTCCTTCCGCGTCGGGACAGTATTTTCGGATCCAGTTTTCCAGATCGAATTTTTCGGATTCGGCCGGCATGGAAACCTGATTGAAATTGATTCCGGAAAGTTTTGCGCTGGTCGCCGGCGCGGACTGCTGATATTCGGCGGGGTCGAATTCTTTCGGTTCTTCGATCCCGGCGGCGGTTTTCAAAAGTTCGGCCGGTACTTCCTGCAGGTCATCGGGGAAGCGGATGATCCGCGCGCGCCGGTGCGGCCGGTCCGGGATCGGATCGCCTTTGCAGTTCAGGGAGCCGGGCAGTCTCCAGATTCTCGCCGCGTTGAAAACCGTTTCGTCGATGTCGACCGCTTCGCTGTTGCACGCCTGGAGACTTTGCAGGATCCCTTTGCAGATCGTGTCGTCGTTGCCGGGCAAATCGATTTTATACATCAGTTGAGCGCCGTTGCCACTGTCGATTTCCACTGGAGCGGGAAAACCCATGGTGGCCAGTCCGTCTTTGATTTCGGCGGCCTTGTCGGCGGCGGCCTGGTGTTCGGCTTCGCTGCTGCTGATTCCGGTCGGACGTTTCGCGTCGCAGTCGATCAGGAGCCAGCGCCGGCGCGGGATGTCCTTGTCGGCGGTGCCGGGATCGCGTTGTCCCATGTCGCGGAAGCGGTTCGCGGCCCTGGCCAGGAGTGCCGGCTCGACCGGATTCGGAGTGTAATAAATCCCGCGGGCAAAGCGGATTTCCTTCTCGATCAGGGTCACGGCGTGATCGATATGGTCGTAGTCGAAATATCCGCTGGCGGTATGCGGGCGGGTATAGGTCGGCGTGCTCGCATCCAGTGCCCGGATCTCGAAGACGTCGCCCGGCTGGAAAATCTTCTTGAGTGCGTCGGCCGCTTCGGCCGCATTGAAAAATTCATGGTTCTTCATGACAGTGCTCCCAGAAAATCCGGCGTGTAGATTGAATTTTCGTTCTGTTCATTTTTGATTTTTCTTCCTCGGTAATAATTTTTGAAATCTTTTTTCAGTGCCATTTTGCCGCCTTTGACGTTGACGAAAGCGGCAAAATTCTGCTGTTCCCTGGTGGGTTCCAGATTCTCGGTGAAATCGCGGTAAGGCTGGGCGAAAGGTGTGACGTTGATTTTCAGCATTTCACGCAGCCGGATTTCCGCGTCTTCGATTTCCTTGACCAGCAGATAAATGAAAATCTGCTGTTTTTCGCTGTGCTGCCGGATCATGGAGACTGCGCGTTTTACCGGTTCGATCATACTTTTCTGGTCGCAGGAAAAACGGATATACCGGATCCATGCACATTTGGCCAGAGCTTCGGCGATTTTCGGCGTGACCAGTCTTGCATCCAGCGCCTGGTTGAAATCGATTCGGATTTTCAATTTCCGGATCCGGGCGAGCTGGTCGAAAATAAAATCTTCCGGCGCTGCCAGAAAATTGTTATCCATGAGGATGACTTCTTTTCTGCCTTGTGCCACTTTTTCGATGGTGGAGACCGGCTTAATTTTACCTTCCTTTTTCGGCACGATACACCAGGGACAATTCCGGATACAGCCGCGGGTCAGAAATCCGTATGACTGCAAATTTCCGGTTTTGGGATTTCGCATGACATTGTCCGGATAGATACTGAAATCCGGTTCGGATTCTTCGATTTCCGACGGCAATTTAGCCTGGTGGTCATATCCAGTGCCGCCTAAAATCGGCGGGGTGTGCCGGGCGGCAAATTGAAAATCCGGCGTGAAAGTAAAAACCTTGCTGGCGAAAATCAGATCCGGATCCCTGCTGAAAAGCGGGGAATACCATTCGACGCTGCATCCTTCCCGGCGGTAAAATCCGGCAATCTTGCAAAGTGCCAGATTCGGGAAATTGTGCCCGTCTACATCCACAAGAGCGATATTTTTCATTGCGGATCTTTCCCTTATGCGGCGAGGAAAGCGCGGTAAAGAGCTTCGGCCAGGACCGGCGGGACCGCGTTTCCGATTTGCTTTTTGATTTCCGTGTCTTTCCCGGCGAAAATATAATTTTCTGGGAAACTCGTTGCCGCGGCCAGTTCTTTGCTGGTCAGCATTCGGTGAGTGATGTCCAGTTTATAGCGCCGGCCGTCGGGCAGGATCAGGATCCGGCCCTGGACCAGTCCAAAGCGGTCATGGGTCGGGATGACCGGGACCGGCGCCGTGACCGGATGTGTTGCGCCGTTGCCGTAGTATTCGGCCAGAAATGGAGTTATCAGGTCGAATTTATCCATGGTCGTTATTGTCGGGACCGGGCGTTTTACTCCGGTATTGGTCCCAGGAGAATAATATGCGGAAATAAAAGGCTGAAATACTGACCAGTTGTTTCGCGTGGTGATCGTTCCTATGGGATCGGAATTCCCGCGGCAGCGGGCGGCGTCGGCAGGATCGCCGGGATGACTCATATCCATGATGACCGGGGAAATCATGCCGTAGCGGTTGCCGGTGTCGATGACCGGGATCGGATCATGGATCGCATGGTTCCGGTCTTCGCCGCCGTTGTATCTGGTCAGGAAAGGGGAAATCAGGGCGACATGTTCGCCTCCGGCCGTGATGGTCGGAAGGGGCGCGGTCAGCGGGATCGCGGTGCTGTCCAGTTGTCCCGGATCGGTTCCCCGCAGGATGATCAGGAAAGGTTCGGCCCATGCTCCCCAGTATTTCCGGATTCCGGCTTCGATCCTCCGCAGGGTATTGGCGCAAAGGGGCTTTTCGCGGTCGAAAATGCTTTTTCCTGGAATGCTCCAGTCGATGATCTCGGCGGCGCTGCGCCAGGGTTTGCAGGCGAAAAGGTCGGGCGTCCGGCTGTGCGTCGGTTCCGGCCAGATGATCTTTTCGCCGGCCGATTTGCGGACTGCCTGGATGATCAGACGTTCCCTGCTGGTGGCGGCGCCGTAGTCGGCGGCGTTCAGGATCGCGGTGTCAACTTTGTAGCCGGATTCCTTGATCTCTTTCAGCCACAGGTCGAAAAATTTTCCCTTTTTGCGCGGATCCGGCTGTCCGGCCTTGTAGGTTTTGCCTTTCCAGGTGATCGTGTCGTCCAGGATCGGGCCCCAGTTTTCCAGCTCCTTGACATTCTCCACATACATTCTGCGGCATTTTGTCAACCTTAAATACGGCAAAAGATACTCCGGCTGGCTCCGGAGCTGATTGCTGCGCGGCTTGCCGCCGGCGGCGTTGCTGTGATGGGTGCAGCTCGGAGACGCCCAGAGTACATCCAGCCGTTCCGGGTCGTCGGGGAAAATTTCATCCGGCAGAAGGGACTGGATCGGCGCACATGCCCGCCGGAAATCCGGCACGATTTCGGGGTGATTGTTCTGGATCGTCCGGATAGCGATTTCCCAGTGATTGAATCCGCGGCCGTCGTATTTTTCGCCGGCGGCATTGAGCGCGTTGATCGCGCCGGTGATGCTTCCCCCGCCTCCGCAAAATAAATCCACAAAACGGAAATTTTTCATTTTTTTTTATCCCTCGTTGATGTTTCCGATGATCGATGTGTTCGATGCTGATTCCTGGCTCAAGGCGGCATATCCCCAGCCGCCGATTTCCTTTATGACATACATGGCCGATTCTTCCCGCCACTGGACGATATATTTGCATCCGGGGGAAATGGCGTGAAATTTCAAAATGTCGCCTTTGAAAATCATTTTGCCGTCTTTGTCTTTCAGGCCGGTGCAGAATTCGATCCTGACATTTTCCGGCTGCAGAACTTCTTTCGGGGTCCAGATTTTTCCGGTGGTGCTGATCGCGGCGATCGGTTCATATTGTCCGGTTTTGAGATTCCAGATCCGGAAAAAGCGGTTTTCAGTGTTCATTCTTTCACCTTCTCTTTGTTTTTTTGCTAAAAAATTTTTACCCAACGATTTTTCTTGACCATAGAAATCTCCTGATTTTTTCGTTTCCTTTTTGCTGTGCTCCATGGCGATCCTCCAGCAGATACACTGTCCAATGTGAAACCGCTTGCTTTCAGTGATGATTGTGATTCGGTATGCAAAGTATAAGTATATACCCGTCGATATCCTAAAGCTTTGCTAGCTCTGCAACATGCTCCATAAAGGATCGAGCATGCATTTCTTGTTCCGTCTGTCGCAACACGGAGAATCTCAACCGTAAATCCGTCCGTCAAATTCCTGGCATTTGGAGTTCCGACAATCGCAACACCTCTGATCTCTCCTTTTTTATCGGAAACGGCACAAGCAAATCTGGCCACCTTTACCGGGCTATTGTGTCTATGCCATTTTTTTACAAAATCATTTGCATTTTTGATTGAGATAGGAACAATTTGCAGTTGCGCTTTTTCCTCCGTTCTCTCCGTTTTTTCCATGTTCATCCTTTCACCTCGATTTCCGGTGATGGTTTCATGTTTTCGACCTGGAGCTTGATCATTTTCACCAGGAATTTTTGCGGGACGTGCTGCAATTCGTTTTCCGGCAGGCTTTCAAGGAAATCCGTTACTCTTTTGATTCCGTCGGCAAATCCGGCTTTGTATGCTTTCCGTGTTTCAGTTTCCATTTTATACTCTCCTGTGTTGTGGTTTATTTCGGGTTCAGAATCTTGAAATGTTCGAAGAAAAAAACCTGGATTCCCAGATTATCGGCGAATTGTTTTTCCAGTCGTGCGCCGCGGGAATTCTTCCAGCCTGGCAGCATGACCAGAAAAGAGACTTTTTTGCTGATGATTGCCATGTCGCGGGCCAGATATAAGGTCCAGTCGTATTCCGGATCGCCGGTCAAGCCTTTCGGATCAGGAAGTTTCAGAGGATTGATCACTTTCGGATAATATTTTTTCAGCAGTTCTTCCGCTTCCTCGAAAGCTGCCCGGTTGTAATTCGCATATCCGGTCATAGGTCCGGAAATATAGGGGCGTTTGAGCATGGTCAGTCCTCCGGATCCGGATTATAGGTCTTATGGGGCTTATAGGGCTTATAGTGCTTATTTTCTGTGGTCATTTTTCTGCTCCTTTCACGTTCAGCAGTTCGGTAAATCTGTTGGCGGTTTCCGTCGGCAGTTCCGGTAGGATCTGTTTGATCAGATTTTCCATTTCATAATGGATTTTCAGCACGCGGTCCAGTTCGATGATTGCCAGTCTGTGAGCTTCCCGGCATTCCGGCCGGATTTTTACATCGCTGGTCGTGATTTCTGCCAGAGTGAAATTGCATCCGCTTCCTTCCTTCTCATAGCAGAGGTCATATTCATTGTATTTTGTGTAATAAAATCCGATCAGCTGCGTGATTTTCTCCGTTTTCTCCGTTCTCTCCGTCTTCTCCGTTGTCATTTCGTCACCTCGATTTCTGCGTTTACGTTGTCGATTTTCACTTTCTTTGTCACGTGAAATCCGGCCTGGATCGTGGTATAGTGCGCCGTGTAGATTTCACCGTGTTTCACGATTTTATGGACCAGGTAGCGTTTCGTTTCGCCGCTGACATGGTGGATGATCACTTCTATTTTCATGCGTTCTGCTCCTTTCTTGCCTTCAATTTTTCTCTATATTTCCGCTGGTATTCCCGGTATTTTTCGGGATTGTTTTCTTTCCATTGTTTCAATTTGATTTTCAGTTCCTCCCTGTGTTTTTCTGCGTATCTTCGTTTCTTTTCCCGGATCACGTTTTTGTTCCGTTTTCGGTATTCGATCCCATATCGGCTTAAATTCTCCAGGTATTCGGCCCGGTTCCGGTTCCTTTTTGAATATATCCTGGCCAGGATTTTATCCCGGTTTTTCAGGTAATATTCCCGGTCCCATGTCCGCTTTTTGATCTTTCTCCGGAATTTTGCCAGATTCAAATCAGAGCGGATTTTTTTGATCTTCTGATCCGAAAATCCGACGATCTTGTGAAATGTCCGAGAATCGTTCAGGGATCTCAGGAGAACTTTCAGCGCGATTACGGCGTAATTTTTATAAAACCCGTGGATCTGAACTTGACTTTCCCATTCTTCCAGGTAATCTTCTTGGATCATAAATCACCTTTTTTTGAAAAACCTATGCTGATGATCTGCTGCATTTTTTCCGGGTCGGTGATCTCCACGATTTCCCCGCCGCTGCCGAGGTGATGGATTGTCCGGAATACATGCCAGACTTCCATGGTCAGCGCGTTTCCGTGTATGACGTAGCTGCTCGCGTTGAAAAAAAGCATGTTCAGCGCGGCCACCAGACAGACATTGTGGTCCACGTCGATCCCGCAAAAACAGATTGAATCCATTTTCGAAAGCGGGATCCGTTTCAGGGACGCGATAAAGGCCCGGCCGCCGCCGCAGGACGGATCCGAAATGTAGCATGGATTTTCCGGAGTATATTTTTCCCAGTCCAGATTTTTCAGCAGCAGGTCGGCATTCAGCTGACATAGATGCCATGGCGTAAAAAACTGTCCGATCATGGAATTCGATGCGTATTCTTCCCAGAGTTCGGAAATACATTCCCGGTTGGTTTCCCGCATGTATGCAAATATGCAGTTCATCATCTGCGTGAATTTTTCCGGTTCGTGCGGCTTGTATTGCCTGACGATGTCCATGTAATCTTTCTCCCGCGGATGATCCGGTGTCTGATCCGAAAGAAAACTATCCATCATCAGTTGCAGGAAATCCGTATAGACCTGCCAGTGATTCCGGCCGATGAAAGAATCTACGGTTTCATGAAATTTTCGGATATATTGATTTTGGGAAAGAACTCTGGTATGGATCGCTCCAGTGTGTTTCGTTGCCATGGGTTCACCTCAATTCAAGAATTTTGCATGGTTGGCTTTGAGCGATGCGGTATTGATTTTTGCATAAATCAAGGTCGTTTCGATCTTCTCATGACCTAACATCTGTTGGACCTGTTCGATCGGCATTCCCCGCCGCAGCGCGTAGGTCGCTGCCGTATGCCGGAAGCGGTGCGGGTGCACATGGTGAACTCCGGCCCGCTTGCCGATTTCCCGCAAAATGATTTCAAATCCGCTGATTTTCAGCGGCACGATTTTTTTCTTGCTGTTGTTCGGTGTTCCGACAAAAAGCGCCGGACAATTATCCGTCCTGCTGTTCAGATATTGCTTTAGATAAAGCATCGCTTTCGCGTTCAGATACACCAGTCTTTCCTTGCGGCCTTTTCCCATGACTTTGGCGCATTGTTCCGGCAAATTCAGCGCGGACAAATTCAGCGTTGCCACTTCTGCAACTCGGCAGGCCGTCGAAAAAAAGAATTCAAGCATGGCCCGTTCGCGGATCGTTCTGCAGGCGTTCCGCAGCCGTTCCATTTCTTCTTCGGAAAAAGGCATTCTGACATGTTTTTCGCCTTTGATTGGTTTTACGTGGATCATGGGATTGTCTTCAATCTGTTTTTCGTTGAATGCCCAGGTGAAAAATGCGGACCATTGCCGGCGGTAGTTGTTCGCATTGACCGCCGTCCAGCCGTTCCGGGCAATTCCTATTGCCAGCACGCAGCGGATGTCGTTCGCGGTTATTTTGGTCAGCGGTTTTTCGATCATGCGCCGGAGCATCCGAATTCCGGTTGAATAGGCACGGAGCGTTCCCCGTGTGCATCCTTCGACCGCTTTTACTCCCAGAAATGTTTTGAAAAGTTCGATGTCGCTGTGATCATACGGAACGATGGCGCCGGTCTGCTCCGTGATCGCATAATCTTTCAGGATCAGCGAAAAATTCCGCAGGAATTCATCCCGTTTCATCCGGTCGTCGATGGTCTGGCCGGCCAGCAGCTGGACCCGGCTGTATATGTCAAGCATTTCCGTTCTCCTTGTCCTTGTATTGTTCCATGTCGAAAAGCGTCGGCGCTTCGATCTCCCGTTCTGCGGCGGTGCAGTACATACAGCTGTCCTGCCAGTATCCGGTGTTCAGTTCGGATCCGTAGCCGCGGCGGTTCAGTTTTATGGCGCAATACGGCACGGTTCCGATTCCGCAAAAAGGATCGAAAACCAGTTCGCCGGGATTGCTCCAGCGCGTGATTACCCGGTCCACGATGTCAAATTGCAGGGGACAGACGTGTTTTTCGGCGCCTCGCTGGCTCTGATTGCAGTTCAAGGTCCGCATCCGGCAGACGTCGTCCCATACCCATGGCGTCCTCGCCGGGATCCTGAAAGTTTCGAAGGTCGCCGGCAGCCGTCCGCGTTCGTCCATGGCGTTGGCCGCGGCCAGATGTTGTTCGTAATCGTAGATCATGGTTTCAGCGCGCTTGCTGAAAATGGCGTTTACCGTGTCCAGGTCGTAATTTTCAACTTCATCCGAGGTCAGCAGCCGGTTGCCGCTGCTGTTCCATTTTGCCCGAGCATCGATCTGCCATTGACCGCGGGTGTATTCGGTCTTGCTTTTCATGACCGGCAAATCGGCATAGCCTTTGCTGTGATCGGTCGGCAGTTTCCGGAAAAGCAGCAGATATTCCGGGCAGCCGACGCCCATTTTGGATCCGTCCTTGCATTGTTCAGTCCAGCCCAGGCGGTAGGTCTGATTGTTTTCCCGGACTACATCGGTTTCAATGGTGATCATGCCGAAAAACTGAAATCCATGCTTCATGAAATGAAAAGTCGTGGTCATGTGGAAAGGATCCAGCGTCGGAAATCCGGCGCCGGTCACGTTTCCGAAAAGGATTCTGTCCTTGACGTGGATCGCGGCGACTCTTCCCGGTTTCAGGATCCGCAGCAGTTCCGGCGTCAGGAAATCCATTTGCTGAAAAAAGGTGTCGTT
>Ga0265298_10002875_pt1 | contig 23365 bp, 17 predicted proteins | sample AusTroGonzalo_MG_3_FD_193486 | JGI IMG/M metagenome (GOLD analysis project Ga0265298, IMG submission 193486) | Bovine rumen microbial communities from tropical cattle in Woodstock, Queensland, Australia - Gonzalo_01 | ecosystem: Host-associated > Mammals > Digestive system > Stomach > Rumen ...
TGTCCGGCATGCAGCAGAGCGGCAACATCAACCTGCAGCGTTCGGCTGCCGGCTGCGAGGGTAAGGTGTACCTCACCATCCCCGAGGGCCGATCCGGTTCCGGCAAGGTGCAAATCACCATCAACGGTGCCGTCCGTGAGTACGATGCCGTGACCGAGAGCGAGACCCCGCTCAAGACCGGCACTTCCATCCGCGTGGTAGACGCCCTGGATGCCAATACCTTATTAGTAGAAGAAAGTAATACATATACCGTATAATTATGACTCAACTGTATCTGATCCTCATTATCGTGGCCGTGGTGTTCGTCACCCTTTCGGCCATCCTCAAGCGCTATCGCCGCTGCCCCTCCGACAAGATCCTTGTCATCTACGGTAAAACCGGCCGCAACGGTGCCGGCTCCATTTCTTCGGCCCGTTGTATCCATGGCGGCGCCGCCTTTATCTGGCCTGTCTTCCAGGATTATGCCTTCCTGGACCTCAAGCCCATCTCCATCGAATGCAACCTCACCAACGCCCTGTCCAAGCAGAACATCCGCGTAGACGTTCCCTGCCGCTTTACCGTGGGTATCTCCACCGAGCCCGAGAACATGACCAACGCCGCCGAGCGTCTGCTGGGTCTGAGCGTAGACAGCATCCAGAACATCGCTACCGATATCCTCTTTGGTCAGCTCCGTCTGGTCATCGCTACCATGGATATCGAGGAAATCAACGCCGACCGCGATAAGTTCCTGGCCAACGTTTCCACCAACGTGGAGGCCGAGCTCCGCAAGATTGGCCTTAAGCTCATCAACGTGAACGTAACCGATATCCGCGATGAGTCCGGCTATATCGAGGCTCTGGGTAAGGAAGCCGCCGCCAAGGCTATCAACGACGCTAAGAAGAGCGTGGCCGAGCAGAACCGTTACGGTGAAACCGGTAAGGCCATGGCCGACAAGGACACCCGTATCAACGTGGCCGCTGCCGATGCAGACGCCGTGAAGGGTGAGAACAGCGCCAAGATCGAGATTGCCAACTCCGATGCTCTCCGCCGTCAGAAGACCGCTGAGGCCGATCGTATCGCTGTGGCCGCAGAAAAGGTGCAGGCCGCCAAGGCTCTGGAAGAAGCTTACCAGAGTGAGCGTGACGCCGAACTCGCCCGTGCCGAGCGTGAAGAGGCCACCCAGAAGGCCAACATCGTTGTGGCAGCCGAGATTGACAAGCAGAAGAAGATCATCGAGGCCGAGGCCGAAGCCGAGCAGATCCGCCGCAAGGCAAAGGGTGAAGCCGACGCTATCTTCGCCAAGATGGACGCCCAGGCAAAGGGTATGCTGGAAATCCTCACCAAGCAGGCCGATGGTTTCAAGAACCTGGTCAACGCTGCCGAGGGAGACGCCCAGAAGGCCGTTCTCATGATGATCGCCGACAAGCTGCCCGAACTGGTGAAGACCCAGGTAGAGGCCGTCAAGGGCATCAATATCGACAAGGTAACCGTTTGGGACACCGGCAACGGAACCGACGGCAAGACCGCTACTTCCAACTTCATTTCCGGTATGATGAAGAGCGTACCTCCGCTCGATGACCTCTTCAAGATGGCCGGTATGGAGCTCCCGTCCTACCTCAAGGGTAAGACCCCGGAAGAGCAGCCCCAGCCCGAAAAGTAAGCGCCTATGCCGATCATCACCAATATTGATGTAATGCTGGCCCGCCGGAAAATGTCATCCGGCGAGCTGGCCGAGAAAGTCGGCATCACCCCCGCCAATCTTTCCATCCTCAAGTGCGGCAAAGCAAAGGCCATCCGGCTCAGTACCATGGAGGCCATCTGCAAAGCCCTGGACTGCCAACCGGGAGATATTCTGGAATATCAACCTGAATAGTAAACCTGCATAATACAAAGAACGGGTGGCGATGAGCCACCCGTTCTTGTTGTTAAAGCGCAGTGTGTTAGTGAGTTAGGTGCCAGCGCCGGCTACAGAAGTTTCTTTATGGCTTCTATCACCTGTTCCTGGGCTTCGGGTTTGAAACCGTGTCCCTCGCCGGGCAGGATGGTGAGCGTGCAGTTTTTGAAAGCCTCCTGAGCCCGCTGGGCATAGGAGATATTCACCACCTGGTCCTGGTCTCCGTGGAAGATGGCCACAGGGCCTTCATACTTGGCAATGGTACCGTAGACATCCAGGTCGTACAACCCTTCCAGATAGGGATGCCCCAGTTTCATTCCCCAGAAGTCCACTTCTTCGGGCATATCGGCCACGGACGGATACATCTTTACCCAGTCGTCTTTGATGCAGTACGCCGGGTAAATGAGAAGCAGGCGCTCCACGCGGTCCGGTCTTTCGGCCGCCACCAAACTGGACACCATACCGCCCTGGCTTTCTCCCATCAAGGTGATATGCTTGGGATCGATATAGTCCTCCTCACTTAACTGGTCCATCACGGCTTTGAGGTCCTGGGCCTCTGTAAAGATGGACATCTCGGAAGTCTTACCTTCCGAACGGCTGAAGTTGGAGCCGCCGCAGAAATCGAAGCAATAAACGGCGTAACCCAGCGGGGCCAGGGCCTCCGCATAGGCCTTGCCAAACAGGTTGGTGCCGCCAAAGCCGTGGGAAATGATCACAAGGGGAGCCTTTTTGAGGCCATCGGGCCGATAAAGGATGCCATACACTTCCTTCTCTCCACTGTGGAGTTTGAGCTCCTCAGTGCTGAAGGTATAAGTCCGAGTGGCACAGGCTGTCACCACCAGAAGCGCAATCAGAATCAGGATTCTTTTCATAGCACTACAAAAGTAGTAAAAAATATAGACAGTTGCCTATAGCCACTGGTGAGTTGAGTGCCAGGGCGGAAATGCGGAGAAATTTTGTATATTTGTAGTTCAAGACTAATAGCTATGAATACACACGTGGTAATTATGGCCGGTGGTATTGGAAGCAGGCTGTGGCCGCTTTCCACTCCGGATGTTCCCAAACAGTTTATCGATGTGCTGGGCGTGGGCCGCAGTCTCATCCAGCTCACCGTAGACCGCTTTGCGCCCGTCTGCGCCCCGGACCACTTCTGGGTGGTCACAGGGGAGAAGTACGTGGACCTGGTGAAGGAGCAGCTGCCCGCCATCCCGGAAGACCAGATTCTGGCCGAACCTGAAGGCCGCAACACCGCCCCCTGCATCGCCTATGCCTCGTGGAAGATTAGCAAGAAGGACCCCGATGCCAACATTGTGGTAACCCCGGCCGACGCCCTGGTTCTCAAGACCCAGGAGTTCGCTGATACCATAGCCAAGGCCCTGGCCTTTACCGAGGAGCGGGACGCCATCGTAACCGTGGGCATCACGCCTTCCCGTCCGGAAACCGGTTACGGCTACATTCACGCCGCCGAGGCCCTGCACGGCCAGCTGGTAAAGGTGAGTGAGTTCAAGGAAAAACCCGATCTGGATACCGCCTTGGCCTATCTGGAAGACGGCCACTACTTCTGGAATGCCGGTATCTTTGTTTGGAACGTGGGTACCATCATCCGGGAGCTCCGGGCCTATGTGCCGGAGATTGCCGCCGTGATGGATGAACTGGCCCCTTCCTTCTTTACGGAAAAGGAAACGCCCGAACTCCGCCGCCTGTTCCCCACCTGCGAGAAGATTTCCATAGACTACGCCGTGATGGAGAAGTCTCCTTATATCTATGTAATTGCGGAAGACCTCGCATGGAGCGACCTGGGTAGCTGGGGCTCCATCCAGACCCATCTGAAGGCCGATGAAGACGGTAACGCCGTGGTAGGCAAGGATGTACGTCTGTTCGACTGCCAGAACTGCTTTGTGCACACCGCCTCGGAGAAGACGGTAGTGGTGGAGGGCCTGGACGGATACATCGTGGCCGAGTCCAAGGACCGCCTCCTGGTATGCCGCCTTTCGCAGGAACAGCACATCAAAGAATTCAGCGCTTAAGTTTTTTAAAAAAGTTTCCCTTTAGGTATTGCAGATTCAAAAAAAGGTTGTACCTTTGCAATCCCGTTTACGGGAAACCTCAAAACGAGAGACTCGTTAGCTCAGTTGGTAGAGCACAACACTTTTAATGTTGGGGTCTCGGGTTCGAGCCCCGAACGGGTCACAAAAACCAGACTGAATGCGCTCTTAGCTCAGCTGGTAGAGCAGCTGACTCTTAATCAGCGGGTCTAGGGTTCGAGTCCCTAAGAGCGCACGAAAGGCAATCCGGATGGGTTGCCTTTTTTCGTGCGTTTTTTGTATCTTTGTGAGGTATGCTTAAGATACTGAAAGCGTCGGCGGGCTCCGGCAAGACATACAACCTGGCACGGGAATACATCCGGCTTATCGTGGGGAGTGATCAGCCCGACGCATACCGCCACGTGCTGGCCGTGACCTTTACCAACAAGGCCACGGACGAGATGAAGCGCCGTATCCTCAAAGAGCTGTACACTTTGAGCAAGGACCCTGAGAAGTCGCCGTATTTCGAAGACCTGGTACCGGCCGTTCAGCCCAACGCCCAGGCCCTGCAGCAGCGCGCGGCGCAGCAGCTTTCGGCCATCCTCAATGACTATTCGGCCTTTGCCGTTTCTACCATAGACCGCTTCTTCCAGCAGACGCTCCGTGCGTTCTCGCGGGAGATTGGCCAGTTTGCCTCGTATCAGGTGCAGGTGGACCGTGAGGCCCTCATCACCGAGAGTGTGGACCGCGTGCTGGACGGCCTGTCGGAGAAGGATACGCCGCTTCTGGACTGGCTCACCCGCAGCGCGCAAGAGAACCTCCAGGAAAAGGGCCGAATAGGTCTGGAAGACGGCCTAAAGACCATAGCCAAGGACCTCTTCCAGATTCCGGAAGGGGAGATCCAGTACAACAAGCAGGCGATGGACCAGCTTCGCGCCCAGTGCGAGAAGATAGTCAAAGCATACCCCGAGAAACTGAAGGCGGCGGTGGAAGCCATTCAAAAGGCTCTGGAGAGCGTGGGCGTGGATTTTTCGGATTTTAACCGGGGCTTCCTGAGCGCCATCACCAAGAACCTGGACGGGGTAAGCAAACCTACGGATGCTTTTGTCAAAAAGGCCCAGGACCCCGAGCAATGGTTCGCCAAATCCAAGGCCCATCTCCTCCCGTCGGTGCAGCCTGCTCTGGAAGGGCCTCTGACGGCGTATCTGAAGCTCTTCGGCCAGCCTTATCAGGAGTATATGACGGCGCTCATTCTCAAAGGGCAGCTGTACAGTTTGGGCGTGGCGCGGGAGCTGAGAGATGCTTTTTCGCAGATTCAGCAGGAGAAGAATGTACTCTCGCTGGACGATTCCAATACCATCCTGCACCGCATCATTGACGGTACGGATACCCCGTTCATTTACGAGAAAATGGGCGTGAGGTACGAGGATTTTCTGCTGGATGAGTTCCAGGATACCTCCGATATTCAATGGGATAACTTTAGGCCGCTGGTGCACGGCAGCATAGACAGCGGAAACGATTCGCTGGTGGTGGGAGATGTCAAACAGAGCATCTACCGCTGGCGGGGAAGCGACTGGAACCTCCTGGGAACCCGCCTGGAAGAGGAGTTCCGCCAGCCGGAGGTAAAGGTGCTGGACGGCAACTACCGCACCTGCAAAGCCATCGTGGAGTTCAACAACGGCTTCTTCAGTGACCTGGCCACCCGCCTGGACGAGCGCCTGGGCACCACCCGCATATCCAAGCTGTACGCAGACGTAAAACAGAACGTAAACGTAAAGGAGACGGCCCTCGGCTCCGTGGAAGTAGAATTTACGGACAACCAGATGGAGGAGATCCTCAAGACGCTCTCGCAGGTACATGACAGGGGAGCGGAATGGGCCGATATCGCCATCCTGGTGCGCGGAAACGATGACGGAGCCCTGATAGCAGGGGCCCTTCTGGAGGCCGGCATCCCCGTAGTGTCCGATGATTCCCTGTACGTGAAATCCTCCGTTACGGTCCGGCGCCTGGTGTCCCAGCTGTCGCTGGTAGACAGCGTCCCGCGCGAAGGAAAACCCGACGTAGCCGGCTACATGGCCCGCTCGCTGGAAGTGGAAATCCCCGCTCAGTACCATTCCCTGATGGAACTGGCCGAGGCCATTCTCCGGGATTTGCAAAAGGCCGATCCCGCCAAGTTCGAGGCCGAAGTTCCCTACATCCAGTCCTTCATGGATTATCTGCAGGAGTGGACCGCCACCGGCGGCAACCGGCTGGATGCGTTCCTGAGAAGCTGGGAAGAAGCCAGTCCCAAGATTTCGTCGCCTGCGGCCGGCAATTCCGTGCGCGTGATGACCATCCACAAGTCCAAGGGCCTGGAATTCCCGTTTGTGGTAGTCCCGTTTGCCGATAAGATAACGCTGTACAAGGCACCCGTGGCCTGGGCCCGGCCTTTGGTGGAAGGTTCTTCCTTAGAGAAAGAGGCCGAAGGACTCTTCCGGGTGCAGCTGGACGGAAAATCGGCCGATTCGTTCTTTGCCCAGCGTTACCGTCAGGAGAACGAGCTGCAGGCCATTGACAATATCAACGTGTTGTATGTGGCTCTTACCCGTGCCCAGTACGGGCTCAAGGTGATTGCCGCCGCGCCGCCCCAGACGCTCACTTACAAGAACCTGTCGCACTTCCTGTACGACTATGTGGGCTCTGCTTCTTTCAGCACCGGCGAGCCTTACGACTTCTCCCGCCTGCCGCGGGCTTCGGCCCAGGTGGAAGAGCTGCCGCTGGGCTACGCTTCCTATCCTGCTGACAGCGGAAGCCGGCTTCGCTTCAGCCCTGAAGCCGCGGATTACTTCGGCCCGGATGGCCTTACCGGCCCTGCCGCCTCCAGCCGCATCAGGGGTAATGTGCTGCATGCAATTCTGTCCTCTGTGACGGTCCCTGAGGATCTTCCCGGGGCTGTTGAGGCTGCCATTCAGAACGGCGACCTGCCGCTTTCCATGAAGTCTCAAACGATTGAGCTGCTGTCCGGCCGCCTGGCTTCCGTGGCAGACCGCAAGTGGTTCTCTCCGGAAGTCCGCGTTCGCTCCGAGGCCTCCATCCTCGTCCCCGGCGGAGACGAGTACCGCCCCGACCGCGTAGTCCTCTTCCCCGACTCCTCCGTCGCCGTCATCGACTATAAATTCGGTAAGCCGGAAGAGAAGTACAAGTTCCAGGTCCGTCGCTACATGCACCTCTACAAACAGATGGGCTACGCCATAGTTAACGGCTACCTATGGTACCTGGAAACCGGTGAAGTGGTGGAGGTTAAATAATTACATTCCCAATAAAAGAGCGGGGGCTATTCCCAGCGCTGTGCAGAGAAGGCGAGCTACACGTAGCGTGGGCTCGGCCCGGCCGGTGACGTAGTCGTTGATACGGGAGGGACTGACGCCAATCTGTTGAGCCAGTTGTTTTTGCGTCATTCCCTTCTCTTCAAGGGAGAGTTGAATAATCTGGGCCGGTGTGGGTTTCCCGATGGGATAATGCTCTTTTTCGTAGGCAATTACAGCATCGGACATAATGGCCAGTTCCATGGAAAGAGGGTCGTTGGCCGGGGTGTCTTCTTTCACCAGCGGCAATAACTCCTCTACACGCCTGAGAGCGTATTCGTATCTCATTTTATCCAAATCCTTCTGTTTCATATCTCCTTTGCGTTAATTGATTCGTATTCTTTATGTGTGCCCACAAAGCGGACAAAGACATATCCCATCACGAACTTGATAACAACCACCAGCCTATATTTATTTCCGCTGATGTTGAATACATAGTGTTGGTTTCCTACGGCATCCACACTACCAAAGTCCTCTTTAATCTCTGCGAATGAGTGCCAGTTGGCCGCCTCTGTAATCTCATACCACCTCTCCAAGGCCGCTTCCGAGTCTTCTCTTCCAGGAGTCTCGTAAAACTCTTTCAGCTTTCTATGTGACACAATCCGCATAGCCTTCCTTTTTGGCAAAGATAGTGGTAAAATTCTGAAATCCAAAATATATTATATATTATCTATTGAATTTCGGATTTTTTAGGCCGGGCCCCAATCATGAGCATGTGGAGCATATATCCTTGTCTCGGAATTGGGCGCCGGCTTGCGTAAGTATCATTGGTTGTTCCTAAAAACATTTAAAAATCAATTACTTGCAAAAGCAGTTTGGAATAACTAAATTTGAGGCTAAGTAACCGCATTGTTTAACACTTAGCCTTCTGATTCTATGAGACTACGTGCCCTTCTTTTAGCGTCTGCCGCTCTTGTAGTGGCCTTTTCTTGTGGAGGGTCAAAGGAAGAACCGGATCCCAAGCCTAATCCTCAGCCCCAACCGCAACAGCAGCAGATTACTGTCCCGGCCGAAAGCCAGGCGGTATTCAATTCCGGCTTAAGCCTCACTTCCGGCACTTCCGGAGAGGGTGGCAGTGCCGGTCAGGCCCAGACTTCAACCGTGAAGTTTACGGCTACGGCCAGCTGGAGCGCCGACGTGAACGATACCCGTTCATCGTCCTGGCTAAGTGTGCAGCCCACCAGCGGTGGTGCGGGTGATGTGACCATGACGGTCACGGCCCAGCCTAATACGGGAACCGAGTCCAGAACTGCATCGGTCTCCATCAAATGCGGCAACAACACCAAGACTTTTTCCGTAACGCAGGAAGGTGTTACAATTATTGCTGTGGAATCCGTGACGCTGAATAAGGAAGAGCTTACTTTAGAACCGGAAGCGTCAGAGACCTTGACCGCAACCGTTCTTCCTGAGAATGCTAATGATAGAACCGTTACGTGGACAACTAGTAATGCCGAAGTCGCTACTGTGGAAGGAGGAAAGGTTACTGCAATTCAGGAAGGGAAAGCCAACATTATTGCAAAGGCGGGAGAGATGACTGATACATGTACCGTGACGGTGAAAAGAGCGGTAATCCCCGTTATGTCTATTACTTTGGACAAGGTCTCTATTACGTTAGAGGAGAATCAAAGTACCTTGTTGACAGCTACTGTGTTACCAGAGAACGCTACGGATAAATCTGTGACTTGGACTACTTCAAATTCCGAAGTAGCAACGGTAAGTGACGGGCGTGTGACTTCTGTTAGCGAGGGGGAGGCTGATATCACAGCACAGGCAGGCGAACAGACGGCAACCTGCAAAGTTACAGTTAAAAAGGTCGTTGTTGCCGTATCTTCTATATCTTTGAATAAAACGAGCTTGCAAATAATAAAAGGACAGAGTGAGACATTGATTGCCACGGTTTCACCGGATAATGCCACTGACAAGACGGTTTCATGGTCTAGTGATGATGCAACCATTGCGAGTGTCGATCAAGAAGGGAAGGTAATGGGGTTGAAGGGTGGTGAGGTGACAATAATTGCCAAGGCTGGCGAAGTTTCAGCCACTTGTAACGTGACGATTATTGTCCCGGTAGCGTCGGTTTCTCTGAATAAGACAGAGTTGTTTATAGAGACAGGTAATACTGAAACTCTAACTGCAACAGTCCTGCCGGAGGATGCCACGGATAAGTCTGTGGTATGGACTTCTTCAAATGCCCAGATTGTTTCTGTTGAAGGAGGAATTGTTAGTGCCCTTAAAGCTGGAACTGCCGCTATTACTGCTGTGTCGGGTGGTATTGCTGCAAGTTGTGTGGTTTCAGTAAAGGATTATGTCTTTGAAATAACACCTAATCAGGTTCAGCTCCAGGCAGATGGAGGAAGCTTTGAAGTGAAGGTAAATACTACCCATGCGTATGAGGTGTCCTCGAAGCCTGATTGGGTAACTGCAGTATCGGTTGTTAACCAGGTACACACTTATGAGGTAGGGGAGAACCCTTCAATGGAATCCCGTTCCGGGGTTATTGTTTATTGCGACGATAAGGGTACTTGTATTCCTTGTAGTGTTACCCAAGATGGAAAATCAGCGACCCCTTCCGGGCCATTCTCAATAAACCCTTCATCTGTTGAGTTAGAATCATCTGGCGGTGAGTTTGCCGTAACGGTTACTTGCCCGACTACTTACAGTATTACCAGTATGTCTGACTGGATTACTGAAAAGTCAGTTAATGGCAACGCCCATTCTTTTGAGGTTGGTTCAAATCCCTCCGGTTCTGAAAGAAGCGGTGTTATTGTCTTCTGTGATGATGCTGGAAATTGTATCCCCTGTAATGTCTCTCAAAAGGGAGATTCTTCGGCCCAGAGCGGTCCCTTCTCCATTTCTCCCACCTCAATTGATATAGATGCTTCCGGTAGTGAGTTCGATGTGACGGTTACTTGCTCCACAAGTTATGAGATTAGCAGTAAACCCGATTGGATAACGGAGAAGTCCGTAAATGGGAAAATTCATACTTTTGAAGTGGGAATCAATGCCGAAGCAAACGATCGTAGCGGCAATATTGTCTTTTGTGATGACCAGGGATCTTGTATTCCGTGCATTGTTAGGCAGAAGAAGAGCGATGGAAGCTCCGATGGCATTAATTGGGCTCTGGAGTTTTATCATCGGTCTTTCTTTATGAAGTTCACCGCTACTTGGTGTGGTTGGTGCCCTCTGATGGAAAAAGCATTGCTTAAAGCCCAGGCGGAAGAACCGAATAAGATATTAGCGGCCAATTTCCACGAGGCTACCAGCAATCTGGCCTTCTACGGGACTGCTGCTTTAGGACGTACTTATATGATCTCCAGTTTTCCCACCGGAGTTATGGACGCCAGAGAAATAATCCGCAATAAGGAAGAGCCGGATGCTACTGATATTTTGGCGGCACTGTATAGACGTGAGACCAAATTGCCCGTAGTTACTACTGTTGGCTGGGAGTCTTCCATTTCAGGTCAACAGCTTTCCATTAATTTGGACGTTTATGTCAAAAAGGCAGGCTCTTACAAGGCGACTGTTCTTCTTGTTGAAAACGGTATTATTGGGTACCAGGTGGTACACGATGTGGGTGAAAAGAACGATTATGAGCATAATAACATAGTGAGGATGGCTGTGTCGGGCATTCTTGGAGATGGCTTTACAGCCGCAAAGGATAACAGCATCTTTAAGAAAGCTTATTCTGTGACTATCCCTGAAGCTTACATAAAGGAGAATCTGATGATTCTGGTTTATGTCCAAAGAGCTTATGGAGAGGGCGTTTCCAAGATAGACAGCTACGATTATGACACCTGGTTTGTAGATAATTGTAATTCAGGAAAAGCCGGAGAATCGCTGACACCTGAAGTAATCTATGTGGACGGAGCGGGAGGAAATAATGAAGGGATTGAAATTGGTGATATTATTAACTTTTAAAGACGGGCATTATGAATAAGATAGTTACTATTATCACCGGCGTAGCATCCGTGATGCTTTTGTTCCAGGGTTGTGCCCGTGAAATTGATGATCCTGTCTCCGGACATAATTGTTCTACTACGCTTCAAGCAAGAATGGAGCTTGGACAGTATACAAAGACCACGCTGAGCAAACCTCAAGACGGGGTGAGTTATCCGCTGTGGGCAAGTAAGGATACGTTGGCTGTTTTTACAGAAAAAGGTCAACGTCCAACTCCTTTTTTACTCAACTCTGGAGCCGGGACCACATCGGGTTCGTTTGAAGGGGCTTTGGTTGGAGACCATTATTATACGCTTTTCCCTTACCGTTCTAAGGTAAGATGGGACGGTGATAAGTTGGTTTTCCGTCTCTCTGATGTTCAGATTTATCAGCCGGACTCTTTTGCTTCCAGTGCCTTCCCGATGATTGCAGAAAGTGAAACCAATGAGCTGCAATTCAAGAATCTGTGCTCGATTCTTCAGTTCTCCATTACGGGTGATGCTATGGTGAGGAGTATCACGTTGACTTCGGAAACACATTATCTGTCTGGAGAGGTAAGTGTTGAGTTTCCAGTTGGAGACAGTCCCGCCATTTCTTTCCTGGAAGGGGGCAAGAAAACGGTTACTCTCGAATGCGGGGCCGTCAAACTGAGCAAGGAAAAAGCAACCGACTTCTATATTGTGATTCCGTCAGGTGATTATGACGGACTTACGATTTCTGTCGATGCAATTACGGACTCGGTTACCAAAACAATCTCACATGAGTTTGCGATTAAACGTTCCGAGTTGCGCCCTATTGCACCTTTTGCCGTGGAGGCTCCTCAAATTGACCTTGATAACCTTCCTGATAACCAGATTTGGTATAAGACCAAGAGCGGAAGGGCGATTACTTTTGATTATAATACAACTCCTCCATTTGATGTCAAGATTATTTCTAACACATATCAAGGGGAGTATGGTATCATTGTTTTTGATGCACCTGTAAAAATCATAGATAGAGGGGCCTTTGATCATGACGGGGAGGATATTGTTGAGTTACATCTGCCTGATTGCGTTGAAGTGATCGAATCGTATGCTTTGCCGAAGCTCGAGTCTTTCCGCGTCCCTGGAAGCCTTACAAGGTTTTATAATTATTGGAATTTAAGTGGTAAACGCATTGGGCGTATCTATGGCCCTCTTGTTGCTTCAGATGGTAAGAGTGTTGTTAGGGATGGAGTCCTTTTGGCTGTCCTGGATGGAGATTGGGAAGAGTATGTGACGCCACCAGAAGTGAAACAAATGACGGAATATTGTTTAGGATATACATCTATCAAGAGTTTGGTGATTTCAGAAGGAGTTGAAAAGATTGAACCAATCTACATCTGGGGAGATGGTATTTGGGTATATGCGCCTGAACTTGAGACCGTTACCCTTCCGGAAAGTCTTACGTATATTGATTGTATGATGTCAAATGCTCCTAAACTGAAAGGCTTTTATGGCAGCCCCAGATGTACCAGTGAGGACCATCTTTGCCTAATTAGTCCACGAAGTGGGACTTTGGTTAGTGTTGTTGAAGGAGTTGACCAGGAGACCCTTGTAATACCAGAAGGGGTAACCTTTTTTTGGGCTTATATAAATAACTGGCCGAATCTTAAGAAAATACGCATCCCGGCATCTATGGATAATATTCTACATGGCCGAATAATGAATTGTCCAAAGTTTGAAGGATTTCAGGGACCGGGCACGTCTGAAGACGGTCGTTGTATTATTGAGAATGGAGCGCTTATCTACTTCTATGGTAAGGGGCTGGAAGAGTATACCACTCCGAGTGAGGTAAAGACTGTTCGTAAATTCGTTTTTGAGCCAGGGCTAAAAAAACTGGTTATTAATGAGGGCGTTAAGATTCTTGATCCGCTTTGCTTCCAGTATGCAACGGATCTGAAGGAGTTATGGCTGCCTTCGAGTATTAGAATAATCAGTGATAATATTTTGCGGGACGATGTTAACATAGAAAGTGTTTATTTGCCGTCACTGACGCCTCCGGAGGTATATGGCCCTCCTCATACCGTGACGCTATCAAAACTGAAGCTATATGTGCCTGAAGAAGCCCTTGAAGCCTATAGAAGCAACGAGCAATGGGCATTGTATTGGGGAGAGTATCTGGAAGGATATCATTTTGATTCTCCCGAGAATCCAGAACCGGATCCCGTTGATTATTCTCAAGATGGCCTTGTGACTGTATTGCAGACGGCTACTGAAGGTAATGGAATTGATCTTGTTCTGATGGGTGATGCCTATACAGATAAGGACATCGCAGACGGGACTTATTTAAAGAAGATGGAGGCTGCCGCAGAAGCTTTCTTTGAACTTGAGCCGTATCATTCGTTCCGTCATTTATATAATGTGTATGTTGTCAATGCGATCTCTCCTTCCGACTTTGTATGGTCTGACCCCACGGTATTCGAGTCCAAGGTTTTTGACAATGCGGTTTATGCTAATAATGATAAGTGCATAGAGTACGCGTTAAAGGCAATTCCGGATGAACGCTTGGATGAAGCGAGCATTCTTGTAGTTGTTAATACCCCGTACTCTTTCAAAGATTTGAGATCTGGGGCAACGTCTATGTGGACGAGATCCTCAACTAGAAAGACTGATTATGGCTCGGGTATCGGACTGGCTTTTGTAACCAGTACTTTTGAATTCAATACCCTAGTCCATCACGAAATGGGCCATGCGTTTGCTAAATTGGATGATGAGTATATAAGTCGTGCTTGGAATGATGAGCCCATACCGAACGATGTAAAGGAGAGAAAGCAAGAACAATCCAGAGACTACGGCTGGTGGAAGAATACCGACTATACTCCGGATCCAACCAAAGTTAAATGGGCAAAGTTCTTGTCTGATGCCCGTTACGAAAACGAGAAACTTGGGGTGTTTGAAGGTGCTGGCGCCAGCTATTTGTATGGTATTTACAGGCCCTCTTATAAGAGTACGATGAATGATAATGTTGGCGGATTCAACGCTCCTAGCCGTGAGGCAATCTACTACCGTATCCACAAACTGGCCTATGGCGATGAATGGCAGTACGATTTCGAAGATTTCGTCCGTTGGGATCAAGGTGCCAAGAATATCCATCCCACGTCGGTCGGAGATGGCGGTCCCACGTTCAAAGAATACGAAATCCGTCAGCCTCTGCCTGTGACCAAGTTCAATCGTGAGGAGTGGACCGTGACCGAGATGATGGACTAACCCATGATCCGCCATACCCTCGTGTTATTATTGCTTGCGCTCGTCCCTTCGATGGGATGGGCGCAAGGGCAATGGGGGAGTCTGTCGGGCGGGGTGGAGTCTAACTCCATCCTATACAGGGACGGGACGTTCCGGTCCAACAATTACCTCAAGTTGGATTATGTGAACGGGCGTTTTTCGGCCGGTGTGCAGGCCGAATATTACCCCACGCCCCTGCTGGGGTACGATGTAAACCTCAAGGGCATCGGCCTGCCGGGGAAGTATCTGGCGTGGACCGATACCAACTGGAGCCTTACCGCCGGTGATTTCTACGACCAGTTTGGAACCGGCATCATCTTCCGCAGTTGGGAAGACCGCGCACTGGGCTGGAACAACTCCCTGGGCGGCGGCCGATTCACCTTCAAGACACCCAACGATGTCTTCGCCCTCAAGGTGCTGGGCGGATTCCGTCGCAAGCACCTATGGTACGGTTCGGACAAACTGGCCGGGGCCGAAGCGGGCCTGCATCTGGGAGGATGGAGCCTGGAGGGAAACGCCGTGCTGCGTCACGGCGGGGAAGGGACGCAGTGGTCCTGGTCGGCCCTGACGGCCTACACGAAGGGGGGATTTTCGGCCCGGGCCGAGTATGTGGGAAAGCAGGGAGGAAACGCGCAGACGCTGGAATTGGGGTACGCCCGGAAGGGTTTTTCTTCGGCCTTTACTTTAAGGCGGCTGCAGAATATGGAAGATGCAATGGCTCTGAATTACCTGCCGTCGCTGAGCCAGGAGCAGCATTATATGCTGGCCTCCCTCAATCCGTACACCACGTTTGCCGATGGAGAGCTGGGCGGCAATCTGGACCTTTTCTACCGGATCAAATCGTGGAAGTTCCACGTCAACGGCTCTTACATCCTTTCCCTCCCGATAGCCTTGGTGAATCACGAGCACTGCCGCCTGGCCTATCGTGACCTCAACGTGGAGGTGGAAAAGCGATGGAACAACCGCTTTAAGACGGTGGCGTTCGTGAGCATTCAGGAGAACTCTCCTTCGCACGGAGAGCGGAAGGCTACCAACGCCCAGAACGTGTTTGTACTGGATGGCGTTTACAGGGTGGGGAAGAAGCTCTCCGTGAGGGCTCAGGCGCAGTATCTGTATTCGCAGGAGCTCACCCGGGACTGGATGGCTGGAATGATAGAAGTGTCGTCAACCTCCGGATGGAGCGTGCACGTGCAGGATATGTACAATCACGGCGATACGAAGGAGCATTATTACGATGCCGGCGTCTCCTGGACCCGCAGCGGTTTCAAGGCCGATCTTTCCTACGGCCACCAGCGGGCAGGGATGGTGTGCTCCGGCGGTGTCTGCCGCTGGCAGCCGGAGTATGAAGGCGGAATGTTGAGGCTGACTTATACTTTTTAGGTATGAAGAAATGGACCCTCATACTCTTGCTGGCCTGTCTGTCCTGCGTGGGGCAGAAAGAGGACCCGGAGCTCGTTCCGGACCCGGAGGTGCCTGAGGTTCCGCAAGGTGAAGCGGAAGGGACGCGATTCTTCCGCCGGGTGTTGGCGCTGGAGTTCACCGGAACCTGGTGCCAGTATTGCCCCAGAATGACGCAGGCCATGGAAGATGCAAAGGAGCTTCGGCCGGGCCGAATTGTGGATATCGCCGTCCATTGCTACGACGCTTTCTCTCCCCCTGTTTCAGACAATTTCGCGGCGGAGTTTAAGATTACCTCTTTCCCGTCGGTTGTATTGGACATGGACGCGCAGACCGTCTTTGGCCGTTCGGAACCATCCCTTTTCGTTTCTTATGTTGATAAGGCTCTGGAGACAGAGGCCTGCGGGTTGGCTATGTCTTGTGCGGAAGGAACCCTCACGGTCAAAGTGAAGGCGGTGCAGCAGGGAACTTACAGCCTTGTAGTGGCGGTAGTGGAGGACGGATTGGTGGCCGATCAGTCCGGTTACGGTGCCAACTACGTGAATACATCCGTGCTCCGAAAACTCTTGGTCTCCGGAATCAAAGGAGACAGTCTGGGTACGCTTGCCACCGAGGAGGAAAAGGTGGTCGCCTTTGAAGTGGATCCAACAGAAAACCAACGTTTTGTAGCTTTCGTTTTACTCAACGGGAAGAGCGTGAACGCACTCTCATGCAAACCCAAAGAAAACATCCCCTACTACTATGAAAAAGACGATCTTTAGCCTGTTGTTAGGATGCATTATAGCCGTTTCGGCCCTGGCTCAGAACACTTCCACTGTCGAATTGCAGACCCTGGACGGCGGTAAAGCTACGCCGGCCGAATGGGTGGACGGAAAGACCCCGTATGTGGTGTCTTTCTGGTTTGTTACGTGCAAGTACTGCCTGGAAGAGATGGATGCCATCAGCGAAGTGTTTGAAGAGTGGACGGCACAGAAGCCCTTCCGATTCATAGCCGTTTGTACCGACGACACCCGCTCGCTGGCTAAAGCCAAGGCGCTGGTACGCAGCCGTGGATGGGATGGTTTTGACTTTGTGTTTGATGTCAATAAGGAATTAGCACGGGCCATGAAGGTTACGTCCTGCCCCTATGTGTTTCTATACGACAAAAACGGGAAGCTGGTTTACTCCCATCTGGGCTATTCTCCCGGCGATGAAGAGGTCCTCTTCCAAAAAATCAAAGAACTCTAGCACTTTCGGTGCGGTAGACGTGCATGAATCAAGGACGTTAACCGCGAATAAGCCGTTTTACGTTGTAGACGTCCCATATTCTGGGACGTCTACTGCAAATGGGGGTGTTCCCAGCATCGGATGGCCCTCAAAACCGCAAATGTTTTTTTCAAAGAAAAACATTATCTTTGTATGCTTAACAATTAGTGTGTCTATGGAAGCGTTAGAAAATTCTATTAAGCTTTATTACAATACGGAAGTAGAGAAACTGCAGATGCCGGAGTACGGGAGAAACGTGCTCAAGATGGTGGAGCAGCTTAAAGATATACCGGACAAGGCCAAGCGTACGGAGCAGGCCTATGCCGTGGTGAAGGTGATGGAGAGCCTGAACCCGCAGGTGCATCAGCAGGAGAATTTTGCCCAGAAGCTCTGGGACCACCTGTTCATCATCGCGGGCTACGATCTGGATGTGGATTCTCCTTTCCCCAAGCCGGAGCCGGATGTGGTGAACAGCCGCCCGGATCCCATTCCGCTTAATACCAAGCCCATCCGAGCCCGTCATTACGGCCGAAATATAGAAAGCATCCTGGACCTCATTGCCAAAGAACCTGAAGGTGAGGTAAAAACCGCCATGATCCGTTCTCTGGCCATCTACATGCGCCAGCAGTATCTCATCTGGAACAAGGATACGGTGGCCGATGCCACCATCTTCCAGGACATCGAGCGCCTGTCCGGAGGCCGCGTGAGAGTGCCGGAGGGCATTGAGCTGTCCAAGATATCGGCCGATGCCAACTTCAACCGTCCGGGTATGAACCTGAACTTTGGAGGAAACAAGGGCGGTAAGTTCAATCGCAATTTCAGAGGTAAAAAAGGCAAGAAATAATGAATCCCGTCAAGAAGTGGTGGAATAGGCAGAGCGAGCGGAGGCGTGACGGCCTTCGCTTTGTGGGTATTGCTATAGTGCTGTTGCTCACGGTCATGGTCTCCATTTCCGTGATCTCCTACGTCCTTACCTGGCAACCGGACCAGAGTGCTCTGGCTTCCGGAGAGAACGTGCAAAACGCTGCCGCCGAGGGCGGTCTGTCCCTGGGCCACTTCCTGGTAACGGAGAGCTTCGGCCTGGCTTCTTTCTGCCTGGTCATCTTCCTTCTGGGATGGGCCATCAAGCTCATCTGGAGTGCTTCCGGCATCCGTGTGCGGAGATGGTTCTTCGGCCTGCTTACCCTTACCTTCCTTCTTTCCTGGATTCTTGCTTTTGTAGATATTTTCATCCCCTGGAACTACCTCTTTGGCGGTGGAATGGGAGGCCGCGCCGGTGCCGCTCTGGTGGGATGGGCCGTGGCCAAGACGGGAGTGATTGTAACGGGCCTGGCCCTGTTCTTCCTCCTGGTTCTGTGGTTCTTCTTCATGAGCCGCCGCTTCTACGACTGGCTTATGGGCCACAAGCGCGAGATTCCCGAGGTGGACGAAGCCTCCGAGATGCCGGTAGAAACCAATGACACGCTGGATGAGATGGCCGATCAAGTTGGCCATGACGAGGAGGAGCCAGTTGTGATTGAACCCGAACCGGAACCCACGCCTATGTTTGTAACCTCGCCTACGCACGAGATTCCCGGTCGGGCCGGGAATGACGAGGAACAGGCCGAGGATGAAGCGGGAATCAACGTCGTTAAGGACGATACCTTGGAGCAGGAGGTGAAGGAGCCTCTGAAGCCCATCGACAACCGTCTGGATCCGCCGGACGGCCTTCCCAAATACAAGACCCCTGAGCTGAGCATCCTGGGAGATTACGCCAACGCCCGCCACGAGGTCCAGCAGGAAGAACTGGTGCGCAACAACACCAAGATCCGCAACACCCTGGCCAACTACAAGATCCAGGTGCGGGACGTGACGGCCATCGTAGGTCCTACCGTTACCCTGTACAAAGTGTACCCGGCCCCGGGCGTGAAGATTGCCGCCATCAAGCAGCTGCAGGAAGACATTGGTATCAGCCTGGGAGCCCGCGGCGTGCGTATCACCACGCTGTCCGACTCTGTGGGCATCGAGGTGGCCAACGACGTGGCCTCCATAGTGCCGCTCAAGTCCCTCCTGAACGACGCCTCCTTCCGCGAAAGCAAGGCCGAACTCCCGGTAGCCATAGGTTACACCATCTCCCAGCAGGTGAAGGTCTTTGACCTGGCCGACGCCCCCCATCTCCTGGTGGCCGGTGCTACCAAGCAGGGTAAGTCCGTGGGTTTGAACGTGATTGTGGCCTCTCTGCTGTATTCCAAGCACCCGTCCGAACTTAAGTTTGTGTTCATCGACCCCAAAATGGTGGAGTTCTCGGCCTATGGCAAGCTGCTGCACCATTATCTGGCCGTGCTGCCCAACGCCGCCAGCGAGCAGGACGAGAAAGAGCGCGCCATCATCAAGAACGCAAAGGACGCCGCCGCCGTGCTTCAGTCTCTGTGCATAGAGATGGACGCCCGCTACGAACTCCTGTCCAAGGGTATGGTGAACAACATCAAGCTGTACAACGCCAAATACAAGGAGCATCATCTGAGGGCCGATGAAGGCCATCACTTCCTCCCGTACATTGTGGTGGTGATAGATGAGTACGCAGACCTCACCATGTCGGTGGGCGCCGGTCCGGAGTCCAAGGCCCTGGCCCGCAGCATCACCACGTCGGTTATCCGCCTGGCCCAGAAGGGCCGCGCCGCCGGTCTGCACGTGATCCTGGCCACCCAGCGTCCTACCGTGGATGTGATTACCGGTCTTATCAAGGCCAACTTCCCCATGCGTATTGCATTCCGCGTAACCTCCCGCATTGACTCCTCCACCATCCTGGACCAGCCCGGCGCCGATAAGCTGATAGGCCGAGGAGACATGCTGCTCTACAGCGGTGTGGAGATGGAGCGCGTGCAGTGCGCCTTCATTGGCAACGACGAGATTTCGGATCTGACCAATGCCGTGGGTAACCAGATTGGCTATCAGAAGAGCTACAATACCCCGTATTATCTGCCCGAACCCGCTCCCACGGAAGGGGAGGAAGGCTCCGGCGGAATGGTGGATATGAAGAGCCTGGACGAGCGATTCGAGGAAGCCGCCCGCACCGTGGTGCTCAATCAGAGGGGCTCTACCTCCGATTTGCAGCGCAAGCTTGGCATGGGATATGCAAAAGCAGGAAGAGTAATGGATCAGCTGGAAGCCGCCGGCATCGTAGGACCGCAGAACGGGGCCAAGCCCCGCGAGGTTCTGGTGAAGGACCTGGCCGAGCTGGACGAGATCCTGCAGCATTTCCTCAATCAATGAGAAGATTCTTAAGCATACTCTTACTTTCGGCCCTCTCCCTGGGCGCCCGTGCGCAGGAGGGGATTCCTCTGCTGGACAAGGTGGAGGGGCACCGTGTTACGTTCCATTATACCTACTCCCTGTCCCAGAAGGGGGGAGACTTTTCCCAGATTACGGACGGAGACGTTACCCTGGAAGGCAACTGTTACAAGCTGCAGGGCCTGGGGATGGAAGTGATCAGCGACGGCACCACCCGCTGGACCCTGGACCGCGAGGCCAAGGAAGCCATGGTAGAGACCGTAGAGAAGGAAGACCTCTTTACCAATCCGGCCCTCTTCATTGCCTCTTACAAGAGCCACATGAACCAGTTAACGGTGAATGGACAGGGTAAAGACTGGCTGGACGTAACGTTAAAATTGGACGAGGACAACAGCGCCCGCTTCCTGCTTAAGGATATTGTCTTTTTGCCTCTGGAAGGAAAAAGCGACTTCTCCGTGGAGGAGAAATCGCTTCCTGGTTTTCTTATTACAGATTTGCGTTAGTCTCTAACGCAGCGTACACTCATGGCCAGGGTGTTCTTGTCTCCGTGGCCCACCTGAATGGAATTTTCCTTTTCGTAAATGTAACGGAACTCGCCCAGGTTCTCCTCATTATCGTCTGTGGTCCAGAAGCAGGCGTAAGACTTGTAGCCGTCTTCCGGGGTGCTCTCCAGGGTGAAATCACGGTAACCTACAGGGAGTGCGCAGAACTGGATCTTGTTGGTGATAGGAACCTGGGGCCAGTAGGGCCACATATCCTTTTCTACAAACTGGGCGTTGACCATGGCGTCTCCGGCTACATTTCCGATGCACTTGTCAAAGTCTTCTCCGGAGGGGAGATGCCAGCCGGCGGGGCAGGCGGTCTGGGCTTCGGTCCAGGTGTAATACTGGCCGAAGACGGAAGCGAGAATCTCTGAATTCTGGAAATAGGAACCGGAGTTGGTGCCAAACAGGTTGTTGGCCATCCAGGTCTTTCCTCCCAGTTCTACGGTAAGGAAAGTATTGCCGGCAATCTGAACGGCGGGAAGATCCGGGAGACCGGTGAGGGCCGATGCGGGATCTACTACTGTAAAGCTGAGCGTGGCGGAAGCATTGTAGTGGCTGTCTCCTCCAAAGGCATAGCAATACAGAACGAAGTTGCCGGGCTCAGCTGTAGTAAATTCATAGGTGGGGTTGGAAAGCTTCACATTGGTGGTGGTGGTGTCGCGGTCACTGGAGCCGTTGAGCACAAAGTAGATGCCAATGGTTTCCGGGATGGCCTTGCCGTCCGAAGAGACAAGACCGCTCACATCCGGGGTAACGTGAAGGGTTACTCCCACTCCCATAAAAGTAGTATGGTCGCTATCCAGAACAAGCCCGCTGAGGGTGGGCTTGGTAGTATCGTCTTCCTTCTTTTTGCAGCTAAATGCGGTAATTAAAAGAAGCAGTAAAGCGGCGCAGAATAAGGTTTTTTTCATCTTTTTTCGCTTGGGTCCGACAAATATCGCTATTTTTTTATAAATTTGCACAAAAATCTTGCCAAGATATAAGACTCGCTATGAAAAAGCTTTTGTTCATATCGACCCTCTTGCTTTTCGTACTTTCTTCGTGCGGAGTGCAGAAGGATGAATATGTGCAAATTAGCGGATATGCACAGGGTAACAGCTACACCGTCAAGATCAATATGAAAGGTGTGCAGGTTCCTGTGGAGACGGTAAGAGACAGTATCGACGCCCTGGTGGTCCAGATTGACACCACCCTTTCCGGATACAATAAGAAATCTCTTCTGTCCCGTTTCAACGCAGGAGAAAAGATTCCCTCCACTCAGATGTTCCTGGATATGTACCGCGTGGCTTACCGCCTGTGGGAGCGTTCCGGAGGAGCCCTTGACTTTGGCGCCGCTGCCTTGTACGACGCCTGGGGCTTCGGTTTCCGCAACAGCACCTTCCCCACGGACGAAGAAGTGGCCCGGCTCCTGGAGCAGTGCGGTATGGGACATCTCCCGGCAGAGCTTCCGGTAACTGACGGCTACATCGATCCCGCCGTCATGGGTTATCCCCGGCTCAACTACAACGCCATTGCCCAGGGATACAGCTGCGATATCATTGCCAAGTACCTCTATAGCTTAGGTGTGAAGGATATGCTCATTGACATCGGAGAAATCTGGTGCGACGGCATGAGTCCCTCCGGCAAGCCCTGGTCCGTGGGTGTAGACCGCCCCGTGGACCGCGTAGACGGAGAAGAGACGGAGGCCGGCCTCAGCGGTGTCTGGAGCTCGGAAGGAAAGCCCGCCGGCATTGTGACTTCCGGTAACTACCGCAAGTTCTATATCCGGGACGGCCGCAAGTACGCACACACCATCAACCCCCGTACGGGTTATCCGGTGCAGCACAACCTCCTCAGCGCCACGGTGGTCTCTTCCACCAATGCCGCAGAATCCGATGCTATTGCCACCTGGTGCATGGTAACCGGACTGCACGGCGCCCAGGTACTCATTCTGGGAGACCCTAATCTGGAAGGCTATCTCATCTACACAGACGACAACGGAAATATGAAGGAATGGGCTTCTCCGGGCTTTGCCCTCCAGAACTAATTACATTCCGGAAATCACTTCCAAGATAAACACTAACAGACGGCTCAGGCTGTCTGTTATTTGTATAAGGAAGCGGGGACACAGATGCACCGCGTCCAGGATCAGGGCCGATACCGCCGAGGTAAGCAGTCCCGTTGTAAGGGGAATGCAGAGAAGGTTGGTAAGGAGGAAGTGCCGGGGGAAGCTATGGAAGCGATACCACGCCAGCGGACCGGTAAAGACCTGACAGGAGATGGCAAGGGCCGATGCCTGCCAGATGCGCCGGAAAGGATCCCACTTGCTGCTGGAAGGATACCAGCCTTCCAGCACGGGATAGAGGATGAAGATACCGGCCATGGCCAGATAAGACAGCTGGAAGCCCACCGTGCGGATTACGGAAGGATCCAGTACCAGCTGCACCAGAAGAGCCAGGCAGAGCACCCGGGAGGGCTTCCGGGGCCGGCCGCTCACCCGCAGCAT
>Ga0265298_10002879_pt1 | contig 23361 bp, 20 predicted proteins | sample AusTroGonzalo_MG_3_FD_193486 | JGI IMG/M metagenome (GOLD analysis project Ga0265298, IMG submission 193486) | Bovine rumen microbial communities from tropical cattle in Woodstock, Queensland, Australia - Gonzalo_01 | ecosystem: Host-associated > Mammals > Digestive system > Stomach > Rumen ...
AGAAAGGAGGGTCGCTTGCCTCCTCTGTACACCCGCAGGGGCTCGAACCCTGGACACCCTGATTAAGAGTCAGGTGCTCTACCAACTGAGCTACGGGTGCATCTTTTTCGTTTTGCGGGTGCAAAGATACACACTTTTTTCCATTCCACCAAACTTTTTGGTGATTTTCTTCCAAAAAAGTTATTGTCTGGTGGTGTGGAATCCGTCAATGTTCTCATAACGGCGCTGCATCATCCGTTTATAGATTTGCCGGATCCATATCGGATGAGTGACGATGAAGGCCAGTCCTATCAGTGACATGAAGATGAAAGTATAGGTGGGTCCGACTAGCAGAAAACCGATGGTAGCGATGGCCCCAGGGGCGAACAGCGACAGCAGTTCGATCACCAGCTGCATACCATTTTCGAAGTTTCCTTTGGCGGTCACCTTCTGCTGCAGGGGCAGCGTCTGTTTGTTATATACCGCTAACTGGAAGATGACAAAATGCAGTACGCCCGCCGTCAGCAGCATATATGCCACGAGCATCAGCAACGTGAACTTTCCGGTGAACACCGCAGGCAGCATCACCAGGAAGGGGATGAGAAGCACGGCACTGTAGAACCAGAACTTAGCCTTCAACAGGGCGATGATATTCTCGCGGTGCATCATCAACAGGTCGATGTAGTTGCCTTCCTGTCCCATGATTTTGATGAGTGCCGTCACGCTATAGATGGCAAAACAATAGAGACACCAGAAGTTCTGCATGTACACATTATCATATATAGATGTGTACGCGATTAGCATCGAGAACATGACAATCAGCGACAGGCTCATGATGCAGCGTGTACGCATTGTCTTGTTGCGGAGGTTTGACTTTACCTCAATCTTCAGGTATTCACCCACAAGTCCGAAACGGTTCAGGAATGCAAACTGAGACACATGCTTCAGCGCCCGCTCCTTCTTCTTCGAGATCTCCTCATACACATACTTAAACTGGAAATGTCGGTTCACCATAAACAGCAGTGCTATCACGATGACGACGGCCAGTAGGAACCACCAGGCTCGTCCTGCCTCTGCATAAGTGTCAAGCAGCCGTCCCGCTGTCTTCTTATTAGGGTCAAGGATCCAGGGGATGTATGGGATGGCATACACTACGACACTGGCCAGGAACCACAACACATTGCGGTTGATGAGCGTACGGAAGAACAAATACACCTGACTGTTCAGCATGATGATCAGCAGACAAGCCACCAACTCTAACATAACGGGCCAGAAGCCGGCACCTGCAAAGAGCAGGATGATGGAGTAGGGCACGAACATACAGAGCCAGAGGAAGTTGTAGCCGCTCAGATGCGACGACAGCAAGAAACACTCGATGGCAGTATAGCGGGAGATTGGCAACAGAATATAGGGCTTCACCATCATACCCGGCGTAGTTTGGACCACAAAGCGGAACAGGTAGTCGATGACGAGTATCAGCGGCATGAACGAGATCATCCGTCCTGCCTCACCTTCGGCCGTCATGGCGATGATACTACCATAAAGAATCATATAGAGCGCCAACATGGCGGCACCGAAATAGGTCATCACCTTGGCCCATTTGTTCTGCTCGAAGATCGGACTGCGCTTATAACTCAGCATCGTGTTTTTCCGCAGTAGCCTATACAATTGAAGTCTATTCATCTGTAAACTGTAAACCGTAAACTGTAAACTATCTCAAGTCTATAATCTCAGCGTGCGGGAAATCCTTGGCGTTGAAACGGAACATCGCGTCGTTGGCAGACTGTTTCTTCAAGTTGCTGATGTCGAAAACAGTCCACTTCTTCCCCTGCAACAGTTTCACCTGAGTGGGATGGTTCGTTTTCTTGTCAATTGTAATAAATAGTTCCTTGATCTTATTGCTGGCCGATGAGGCGGTCAGATGGACTACATGATTGTTGCCGTTGCTGTTCAGCGTGGCGTCGTAACCCTTTTTGTACAGATGGAGGAAGTTGTAGGGGTTGATGGTCTGTAACTGTGCCTCTGTAGGGTTGACGATGTTCACCTCGTCGTTGTCTTTCACATAGGTCCATTGTGTCTTCCCGTCGAACCATATGCTGGCTTGTGGGGTGGTGGCGTGGAACTTCTTGCCCTTGATGATGATGGTGCCGCTGGTCGATCCCATGCTCCCCGTCATCTTGAAGTCTGCCTTCACGCCATCCTTCATCGTCACGGTGGCGGCAGCCTTGTCAAGCACGCTCTTGGCCGTCTGGGCCTGCAAAGGCGAAAGGAGCCACAGATTAAAAAAGAGTAATGCTCCTGTCATCATAGCCCTCACCCTTATGATATTACTTATTCCCATAATCAAGCTATTTGTTTTCTTGTTAATAAATTTTACTTGTAAATCTGTGTTAATCTGTGGCTATTCCCTTTACCTCAGGCTTGCCAGCAGATTATTCAGGCTGTTCTCATCCTGGATCATCACCTCACGGGGCTTGGAACCCATAGCGGCACATACGACACCAGCTTTCTCCAACTGGTCCATCAGACGGCCAGCACGGTTGTAACCGATAGCAAACTTACGCTGGATGAGCGACGTTGAACCACTCTGGTTGATGACAATCAGACGAGCGGCATCCTCAAACAGCGGGTCTAAGTGCTGCATGTCCACATCCTTGTCGCCACCGTCGCCCATATCTGCCTCTGGCGTATCAGGTTCTGGCAGTTCGAAGGCCATATTATAACTCTGCTGTTCAGCGATGTATTCGTTGATGCGCTCCACCTCAGGCGTGTCGACAAAGGCACATTGCACACGTATGGGTTCTGCACCACCCAGATAGAGCATGTCACCCTTACCGATCAACTGCTGGGCACCCGTGCGGTCGAGGATGGTCTTCGAGTCGATGCCAGCACTCACTTTGAAGGCAATTCGGGCGGGGAAGTTTGCCTTGATGTTACCGGTGATGATGGTGGTCGTAGGACGCTGTGTAGCAATGACCATGTGGATACCCACGGCACGGGCCAGCTGGGCGATGCGGGCGATAGGCAGTTCAATCTCCTTGCCGGCGGTCATAATCAGATCTCCAAACTCATCGATGATTACCACAATATAAGGCATATAGCCGTGACCACCGCGAGGTGGAATCTTCCGATCGATGAATTTACCGTTGTACTCCTTGATATTTCTGGCACCCACCTCTTTCAGCAGGTCGTAACGGGTATCCATCAGCTTGCAAAGTGAATTCAGCGTGCGTACTACCTTCGTCACGTCGGTGATGATGGGATCAGCATCGTCGTCGGGCACCTTCGCCAGGAAGTGGTTGATCAGCGGATTGTAGATAGAGAACTCCACCTTCTTCGGATCCACGAGCACAATCTTCAGCTCGGCAGGGTGCTTCTTATATAATAAAGAGGTGATGATGGCGTTCAGACCGACGGACTTACCTTGTCCCGTAGCACCGGCTACGAGCAGGTGGGGCGCCTTGGCGAGGTCGAACATGAATACCTCGTTGGTGATCGTCTTACCGACGGCACAGGGCAGTTCCATTGTTGATTCCTGGAATTTCTTTGAATTGAGGATCGATTCCATCGACACGATCGAGGGCTTTGCATTAGGAACCTCGATACCGATGGTACCCTTGCCTGGGATAGGGGCGATGATACGTATGCCAAGGGCTGAGAGGCTCAGGGCTATATCATCCTCTAGCGAACGGACCTTCGAGATTCGGACACCGGGAGCCAGAGTGATTTCGTAGAGCGTGATGGTTGGACCCACCGTCGCCTTGATGCTTGAGATCTCTACGCCGAAGGTGCGCAATACTTCCACGATGCGGTTCTTGTTAGCCGTCTGCTCAGCCATGTCGATATACGGCTTACCGTCGTTATCGTATTTCTTCAGAAGATCGAGGGTGGGATAGTGGTAGTTCTCCAGATCACGTTTAGGATCGTAGGGTTCCATGTCTTCCAAGGCTGTAGCTACCGTCTTTTTGTCAGCAGATTCCTCATTATGCATGGCCTCTACGTCAAAGTCTATGTCTTTGTCGATTTCTCCGGTTTTACCGGATTCTCCGATATCATAGACATTGTCAATAACCTCGGCAGAACCGTCATTTTTGAAATTAACCACCTGCTCAACAGGATTATCAAACACGGTAGGCCCATCGTCTTCATCATCGTCTTTCTCCATCAGGTTTTCGTAGGAGTCGGGCTTCTCGTCTGGATTGTTGTTTGCAACTACAAATTTAACCTTATCCAGGAACTTGCTCGGATTCAGTAATTTTCGGACTATCAGGATGGTTTCTGCACTAAGGTATGTCAGGAAGGCGATGGCCGTCAGTCCGAGGATGGCCGTCAGTCCTGGAGTACCCACGAGATTGCCGAGGAAGTGACAGACGTAAAAGCCGTGGTCTCCTCCTGGACTGTAACAGGTCTCCGAGAACAATGGTGCCAGTAGCAGCGACATTGCCACCGAAGCCCACACCATGAGGATCATCAGCGAGAAGAACCACTTCCATAGGTTTACCTTGTAGGCTCTGGTCAGGTGCACACCCACTAAAAGCAAGAACAGCGGGATGAGAAATGCCGGCAGACCGAAGCACCGCTTGATGAAATACCAGGAGCACCAGGCACCGAAACTGCCGCAGGTGTTCATGAACTCATGGTTCTGGTTCAGGATTTCACCTTCTCGCGAATCCTCGATCATGCTCTGGTCGGCGGCTCCCGTCGAGAGATACGACACGAACGCTAGCGACAGGAACACTGCAACAAGTACCACTGCGATGCCAAGGGTGAAATTGATTGTCTCGTTGTGGAATATTTTGTCAAAGCTCAGCACACTCGACAGACTGCTGTTACTGCTGCTCTTTTGCGACTTTTTTTCTTTCTTTTTTTGGGCCATATTTTGTCTCTTTTCGATATTTTGATGCAAAAGTAGTCGAAAAAACTTAGATTTCATCATAAAATGCTTTTTTTTTTGTAATTTTGCACCAAGAAATGAAAAAGTTGATATATAACAAGGTCGATAAGACCATGATTTCGCTTCTTAAGCGGGTGGAGTTCTACGGGAAAATCTATGTCGTGACATCTCCTGCCGAAGCGGAACATGTCGTTGACTATCTGTTGTCGCAGCCCATCCTCGGATTCGATACTGAGACGCGTCCTGCCTTTGAAAAAGGCAAGCATTACTACTGTTCTTTGCTTCAGGTGTCTACACGCACCGACTGTTTCCTCTTCCGGCTGAACTTCTTAGGTCTCTGTCCTGCCATTGTGCGGCTGTTGGCCGACAAAGAGGTGACTAAGGTAGGACTGGCATGGAACAATGATATGCTCTCCCTCCGACAGCTTGGCAACTTCGAACCGGGCCGTTTCATCGATCTCCAAGACATGGTGCGCGAGTTGGGCATCGAGGACCAGAGCTTAGTGAAAATCTATGCCAACCTCTTCGGCGAGCGCATCAGCAAGGCCGAACGCCTATCTAACTGGGAACGGCGCGAGTTGACAGAGAGACAGATGGAGTATGCAGCCATCGATGCCTGGGCTTGTGTACGTATTTATAATGAAGTGAACCGGCTGCTGACCACCCGTGAGTTCGAGTTGGAGTTCAAGCAGGAAGAAAATAAGAGTCAAAGCAATGAGACAGGTATATCTTAAACGAGGCAAGGAGGAGAGTCTGCTCCGCTTCCATCCCTGGGTGTTCTCCGGGGCTATTCAGCATGCCGACGATGGCATCGCTGAGGGTAATGTGGTGCGTGTGGTCAACAGTCAGGGCGATTTTATCGCCGTCGGACACTATCAGATGGGGTCCATCGCCGTGCGCGTGCTCTCCTTTAACGACGAATCCATCGACGAAGTGTTCTGGAGCCGTCGGCTGACATCGGCTCTGCGTGTAAGACAGTCCATCGGGCTGGCAGACAATCCTCAGAACAACACCTACCGTCTCGTTCATGGCGAGGGTGACTTGCTGCCGGGACTGGTCATAGACGTCTATGGTCAGACGGCGGTTATGCAGGCCCACAGCGTCGGCATGCACATCAGCCGCGACGCTATCGCCCGCCAGCTGGTGAAGGTGATGGACAGCCGTATAGCCCATGTCTATTATAAGAGCGAGACAACCTTGCCGGGTAAGATGCGCACTGATGAAACCGAACTTTCCGATGACGGCACGCTGAGCTACTTCATCTACGGCGGCTCTGAAGACAATACTGCGATGGAGAACGGGCTCCTGTTCTATGTCGATTGGCTTCGCGGACAGAAGACGGGCTTCTTCGTCGATCAGCGCGATAACCGCCTGCTGCTTGAGCGTTTTGCCAAAGGAAAGCGGGTACTAAACATGTTCTGTTACACCGGTGGATTCTCGTTTTATGCCATGCGGGGCGGGGCAGAGCTTGTCCATTCCGTCGATAGTAGCGCAAAGGCTATTGAACTCACCAACCGCAATGTAGAACTGAACTTCCCCGGCGACAAGCGTCATCAGGCCTTCTGTGAGGATGCTTTCCGATACCTCGAACAGGCTGGCAGCCAGTACGACCTGATTATTCTCGACCCGCCAGCCTTCGCCAAGCACCGTGGCGCTTTGCATAATGCCCTGAAAGGCTATACTCATCTGAACTTCAAGGCGTTCCAGAAGATCCTGCCCGGTGGAATCCTCTTCACGTTCAGCTGTTCACAGGTGGTCACGAAAGACCATTTCCGCAATGCGGTCTTCACGGCAGCTGCCCAAGCTGGCCGTCAGGTGCGCATCCTCCATCAGCTGCATCAGCCTGCTGATCATCCGATCAACATCTACCATCCCGAAGGCGAATACCTTAAAGGCCTGGTGCTCTATGTGGAATAGGGTAGAGACGTACATCAGAAAAGAGGGGTTGCTATCCCGCGAAGGCCTGCATCTCGTAGCCCTCAGCGGTGGTGCCGACAGCGTCGCCTTGCTGCGCATTCTGCTGGATATGGGCTATCGTGTTGAGGTTGCCCACTGCAACTTCCACCTGCGTGGCGAGGAGAGCAACCGAGATGAGCAATTTGTTAAAAATCTCTGCCTAAATCACGATATTCCGATTCACTTAATCCACTTTGATACAATCGAATACGCCTCATTGCATCAAGTAAGCATTGAGATGGCGGCACGCGAACTCCGTTACCGCTATTTTGACCAGTTACGCCAGGACATTGGAGCCGAGACCGTCTGTGTGGCCCATCATAGTGATGACGCTGTGGAGACCTTTCTGATGAATCTCCTCCGAGGCTCGGGCATCCACGGCCTGACGGGCATCCGTCCACGCAACGGCTACATTATCCGTCCTCTGCTCTGTGTCAGCCGTCAGGACATCCTCCAATACCTTGATAGCATCGGACAAATCTACGTCACCGACTCTACCAACCTCGTCGATGACGTCCTCCGCAACAAGATCCGTCTCCGTCTGATCCCTATGCTTGATGAAATGAGTCCTGGGGCTTCCGATAATATCGCCCGCACCGCCACATACCTCTCCGAAGCCGAAAAGGTTTATAACGCCTTTTGTAGCACTTGGTGTCGCACACGGGGACTGTCCCCTCTGTGCGCAGTTCACGAAGCACAGGGGGACAGTCCCCTGCGTGCGACGGAAGGGAACGTATCGCCGCTTTCCTTGCCTATTTCAGATCTCAAAGACTTTCCTTCCCCTCTCTGCCTCCTTTATGAATGGCTGTTACCCTTGGGCTTCAACCGTACTCAGATTGAACAGCTGCTTGTAAGCCTCGATGGCAGTTCGGGCAGTAAGGAGTTCACTTCCCCCACGCATACCCTCGTCATCGACCGCGACCGCCTTGTCGTCGAGGCCGTTTCCGAACCCATGCACCCTGTATCCATTCCTGAGACCGGTAACTATCGTACGTCTGACGGATGTCTTCTAAAAGTAGAATCATCATCAGATGTAATCGTCTCAAAAACACCTGATTGTGCTACGGTAGATCTATCAAAGGTTCAATTCCCGTTAACCCTTCGTCCTGTCCGCGAAGGAGACGCGTTCTGTCCTTTCGGCATGACGGGGCATCGTCTTGTCAGCGATTACCTCACCGACCTTAAGCTATCCGTTCTTGAAAAGCGCCGACAACTCGTCATTACTGATGCTACAGGTACCATCCTTTGGCTCGTCGGGCACCGCACAGACAACCGTTTTCGTGTCACCAACGACACCAATAACATTCTCCGTCTGACACTTATTTAAGTTGCTTTTGTGACACTCAAGGAAAATACTTTATAGCCGTTTCTATCAAGCGGCGGTCGGCCATGAAGGATGTATAGGCTGTCTTCACGAGATCCCAGTTTCTGGTAAGGAGTGCAACGCCGATGCATTTCTTGATAGTTGGCCAGAAGGCTTTACGGTTGGTTCGCAGATAGTCACTGACGATATCCTCGTCGCTGACGCCGTAAGACTTCAGCAGGGCCATGCTTACGATGCCAGTCCTATCCTTGCCCGCCGTACAATGGAAGAGCGTGCATTTGCCCATCTCCGCGTTCTTCCTCAGTATATCGACGGCTTTATTCAGCTGACTGCGACTGTATGCCTCCGTGACTGTATCCTTATAGAGCGCGTTGAAGTCGGGCACCATCTCCTTCAGTTTCTCGGGATTTTTGCGCAGGTTACGGATAATAGTCATCGCGTCAGATCCTATCTCGTGGGTAATGCCGAGGGTAGCATCCTTGAGGATCGGGATCTGCAGGAATTCCACGCCTGGTGGGATAGGGTCGGGGTATTCGGCTGATTCGATAGGCGTACGAAGGTCTATTACGCAGGCGATGCGGTGCTTCCTGCATAGCCTCGCACACTCGTCTTTCGTGAGGATGCTGAGTTTACCGCTACGCAGATAGAGCCCTTTGGGGATGACACCTCCTGCAAAAGACTCTCCTCCAAGGTCGCGCAGGTTCAGTTCAAGTCGTTTCATGATCCAATGGTCAGTTTCTCACCGTCGATTCCTACCTTGACCTCGCCGCCCTGTTTCAGACTGCCGAAAAGTATCTCCCGCATCAGCAGGGGTTTCAGCCGCTGGGCGATGACACGATCCATCTCGCGGGCGCCGTACTCACGAGTGAAGCCCTCCTTCAGCAGCTGTGCGAAGGCCTCGTCTGTGAGGTTCATCGTCACCTGCTTGGCGGTCAGCTTCTCCTGCAGTTCTCCGAGTTTCTTGCGCAGGATCAGCGTCGCCATCTGTTCGTCCATATCGTTGAACACTACCGTGCCGCTGAGGCGGTTGATGAATTCTGGCTTGAACGTCTTCTTCACTTGTTTCAGCATCGCTTCGCCACGCGACACCTTGCCCGTGAATCCGATGTTAGCCTGTGCTGCGAACTGCGCTCCGGCGTTGGAGGTCATGATGAGGATCACGTTGCGGAAGTCGGCCTTGCGGCCCTTGTTGTCCGTCAGTCGTGCATAGTCCATCACCTGCAGAAGGATGTTGTAGATGTCCTGATGGGCCTTCTCTATCTCGTCGAGCAGTAGCACGCAATTGGGTGTCTTTCGGATAGCGTCCGTCAGCAGGCCACCGTCTTCATAGCCCACATAGCCCGCCGGCGAACCGATCAGCTTCGCTACTGTGTGCTTCTCGGTGTACTCGCTCATATCGAAGCGCTGCAGGGTGATGCCCAACTCCTTCGCCAGCACTCGTGCCACCTCCGTCTTGCCGACGCCAGTAGGCCCTACGAACAGCAGTGAGGCTAACGGTTTGTTGTCATCAAGCAGACCAGCCTTCGACAGCTGTACCGCCTCTACCACCTGTTGGATGGCATCTTCCTGACCGTAGATTTTCGCGAGCAGTCTCGGTGCCAGCGTTTCTAATTGGCTGTTGTCCTCGTCTTCCTTCATCGCCAGCGCATCCACCTTGCACGTCTTTGCCAGAACCTCGGCGATTTCTGCTTTTGAAACTATATGTACATTATGCATTGTGCATTGTGCATTGGCTGCTGCTCCGGCCTCGTCGATGAGATCTATCGCCTTGTCTGGCAGGAAACGGTCGTTCACGAACTTATAGCTTGCATCCACCGCGTAGTCGAGGGCAGGCTCTTCGTAGGTCACCCCGTGGAACTGCTCATACTGCTCCCTCAGCTGTCTCACGATATGCTTCGTCTCCTCAGGCGTCGGCTCAGGGATGTCTATCTGTTGGAAACGCCTCACCAGTCCCTTAGAGCGCGAGAAATGACGGTTGTATTCCTCATAGGTGGTCGAGCCGATGAACCGGATGTTGCCCGACTCCAGGTACGGTTTCAGCATGTTCGATGCGTCCATCGATCCCTCGCCCGTCGCTCCGGCACCCACCAGTGTGTGTATCTCGTCGATGTAGACGATGTTCTTATGGCTTTCCTCCTGTATGCCGTCCATGATCTGCTTGATGCGGTTCTCGAAGTCGCCGCGATACTGCGTGCCAGCCAGCAGCGTGCCGATGTCGAGCTGGTAGATGCGGCTGCCCTTCAGGCGCTCGGGCACTTGTCCTTCCAGAATCATCCTCGCCAGTCCCCACACGAGGGCGGTCTTGCCCACGCCGGGCTCACCCACGTGCAGCGGATTGTTCTTGTCGCGTCGGCAGAGCACCTGGATAGTTCGTTCCAGTTCCTGTTCACGGCCTATCAGCGGGTTGTGCTGCTGGTAGAGGTCGTTCATGCAGGTCACCAGCCGTCGCCAGGCTGATTCGTGCTGTCCTTCGCCCGTGTCTTCTTCAAGATGGTCGTCAAACTCATAGAAGCCGATTAACTGACTCATAAAGTCACTTTCCCTGTCGCCCAAAGCCTCTTTCAGCAGATAGCATGCCCATGACTCCTTCAGGCTTAGGATGCCCATCACGAGGTGAGGCAGGTCGAGTGCCTTTGCGCTGCTGTTCACAACCTGCTGGCAAGCAAACTCGATGACTTGTCCCATCTGTACCGATGCCTCAGGTTCGTACTCTTTGTCTTCAGGTATCGTCTCGACGTCCTCCAGCTTCTCCTCGAGCCGCTCCACGAAATTATCTATCGGATAGAATATATTGAGCGCCCTGTTGAAGTTGAACTCGTCTGTCAGTACGAACAACAAGTGTTCGGGCATCACGAACTCGTGTCTGTACTCCTTACAGCACGCCATCGTTTCTTGCAGCGCCTTTGCCGCCCGGTCTGTCTGTTTTATCTCAGCCATTTCTTTTCTTTTAACTCTGTGTAATCTGTGGCTCTTTTCACTCTTTTTCCGGCTCAACGGTCAGTCTCAGCGGGAATCCTGCCTCGCGGGCCATACCCGTCGCCTTCCTCACCTTTGATACTGCCACATCGTAACTGTAGATACCCACTACCGCCTTGTCCGAGTGGTGCACCTGCAGCATCAGCTTCTCAGCCTCTGCCTCGCTCTTCAGAAACACCTGTACCAGTATCTTCACCACGAACTCCATCGTCGTGAAGTCGTCGTTGTAGATGGTCACCTTATAGCGTCTCGGCTCCTTGAGGTCTGTCCGTTGCCGTTCCCGCGTTGCTGATTGTTCCTTTGCCATAGTTCACCTTTTAATAATACTGATATACTCCTCATAGGAGATGTGTCTGCCGCCCATCGTGCGCAGGTGGGGTGTTTCAAACTGACAGTCGATGAGCTTGCCGCCCAGCGCTCCGAACATGCGTGCCAGATGGATCAGTGCCAGCTTCGACGCACTCGGCACAAGCGAGAACATGCTCTCGCCGAAGAAGCTCGCACCGAGGTTCACGCCGTAGAGGCCGCCCACCAGCCGGTCTTCCTGCCACACCTCCACGCTGGCGGCAAAGCCCTGCCTGTGCAGCTCGGTATATGCCTGGATGATGTCGGGTCCCAGCCAGGCGCCATCCTCCTCGATGCGGTCTTGGGCGGTGGAGCAACCATGTATCACACCTTCGAAATCCATATTGACTGTCGTTCTCAGCGAGTGCTTCTTGATCAGCTGACGCATCGAGTGGCTCACGTGGATCTCATCAGGGAAGATGACGAACCGCTGCAGCGGACAATACCACCACGGCTCATTTTGGTCTCGGAACGAGAACCAGGGGAAGAATCCCTTGGAGTAGGCGAGTAACAGCCTGTCTACGCTGAGGTCACCCCCCACCGCCACCAGTCCGTCTTCCTCACCCAGATGCGGGTCAGGAAACCACAGCCGATTGTCCAACTGAAACACTGACATATTTACTTTTTCTGCTGCAAAGTTACGATATTTTGCCGAAAGTGCCGCTGCGGGCAATCTTAAATTCATTTAAATCCGCCACAAAAATGGTAATTATTCTCGGAAAAGTCATTAACTTTGTGGCGACTATTGAACATTATTTAATATGAAAAGGAACTTAACCATTGTGATGCTCCTCTTCGTGGCCCTGACTACCTGGGCGCAGGGAAGCACCGCACTCGACCAACTGAAGGCCGACCCGAAGAAATCGTACGGAACAGACTATCCGTACTTGTTTGCCACCCCCAAGCTGACGAAGGCACCGAAGGGCTATAAGCCGTTCTACATCAGCCACTACGGCCGTCACGGCTCGCGCTACTATTGGAATGCGCTGCTCTATCAGGAGATGGCCAACCTGCTGACGACGGCCCACGACCGCCATCAGCTGACTCAGGAGGGCGAGGCCTTCTACGGACGCTTCATGGCAGCGAAGGATGAGTTGCAGACGGGTGTGAGCGAACTCTCCAACCTCGGTTGGGAACAGCACCAGCGCATTGCCCGGACGATGTACAACAACTTCCCCGAGGTGTATAAGAAGGGCGGCAACGTGTTGGCCATCGCCTCGCTGTCGGGTCGCTGCGTGCTGAGTATGTCGGCTTTCTGCCAGGAACTCGTACAGTGCAATCCGGCAATCGAGATCCGTGAGCAGTCATCGCGATTCACCCTCGACGGCGTTGTGCCTACAGACCGCCAGAACCCCGTGAAACACAATTTCCCCAAGTCTACGCCGAAGTTCGAGAAGAACAGGGATAAGTTCGTCTACAACGACAACCTGCGTGACAAGGCTATCGCCCGCGTGTTCACCAGCACCGACTCGCTGCCAGGCAAAATGCACCACATCGGCAGCAACCTCATCAACCTCTACACCTCGCTGCCCAGCATCGGACACGAAGGGATGATGGGCAATATCATCACCGACGAGGATATGGTAGACCAGTGGGAACTCTCCAACCTCGGCTCGTACGCCTGGGTGTTCGGCCCGCAGAACGACATGATTCCCATCCTGCAGGACATTATCAAGAAAGCCTCCGACGTGATTGAGGGCCGTACGGACCGCGTCTCAGACCTGCGTTTCGGTCACGATACCTGCATCGGTCCGCTCACCGTGCTGATGGGCATCAACGGCGCCGACAAGGATCCTGAAGACCCCTACGAGGTGAAGAACATCTACCAGAACTGGCAGACGTGTAAGGCGTCGAACCTTCAACTGGTGTTCTACCGCAGCAAGCGTGCATCGGACGACATCCTCTTGAAGGCTCTGCTCAATGGCTCTGAGGTCTCGCTACCCGTACCCACCGACAACTATCCTTATTACAAGTGGTCGGACTTCAAACAGTATTACCTGAATAAAATCGCTGCAATACCAACGGAGAAATGAACGACGAAGGATTTAAAATGTATGAGTTGGCAGGGAGGCTGTTCCCCATCTGCCGCAGCATCACCGGCGACGGGTTCCGGCAGTCGCTGGATATCGTCCGTGAACAGGTGCCAGAGATGGTGGTGCATGAGGTGCCGTCGGGTACAGAGGTGTTCGACTGGACGGTGCCCCGCGAGTGGAACATCCGAGGTGGCTGGATCAGGAACATGAAGGGTGAGACGATCATCGACTTCCGCGACAGCAACCTCCATGTGCTTGGCTATTCCGTTCCCATCCACAAGACGGTGAGCCGCGAGGATCTGCAGGAACATGTCTACACGCAGCCAGATCAGCCCGACTGGATTCCCTACGTCACCTCTTATTATAAGGAGCGCTGGGGATTCTGTATGAGCGAGCGGCAGAAGGAGCGCCTCACCGACGACGAGTATGAGGTCTGTATCGACAGCACCCTCGAGGATGGTTCGCTCACCTACGGAGAATTGATTCTGCCTGGTGAGACCAAAGACGAGATATTCTTCTCCACCTACCTCTGCCATCCCTCGATGGCGAACAACGAACTCTCGGGACCCTGCCTCATGACCGCCCTCATCCGCTATGTCAAGAGCCTGCCACAGCGACGTTACACCTACCGCTTTATCATCATCCCTGAGACCATCGGATCCATCACTTATCTGAGCCGTAACCTCGCAGAGATGCAGGCACATGTGAAGGCCGGCTTCGTGCTGAGCTGCGTCGGCGACAACCGTACCTACTCGATGGTGTCGACGAAATACGAAGACACGCTGGCCGACCGCGTGCTACGCAATGTGCTCCACTACCACTATCCCGACTACATCTGCTACTCATTCATGAAGCGCGCCTCCGACGAACGCCAGTACGGCTCCGCAGGTGTCGGACTGCCTGTCTGTGCCTTCTGCCGCAGCAAGTATCATGAGTTCCCGGAATACCACACCTCTGCCGACAACATGGACTTCATCAGTCCCGAGGGCCTGCTGGGCTCCTACGACGTGATGGTGCAGGTGATTGACGCCCTCGAGCACAACCGCCACTACGTGATGACCTGTCCTTGCGAACCCCAGTTGGGCAAGCGAGGACTCTATCCCACCATCAGTCAGAAGGGTACCTACGACGCCGCCCGTGCAATGCAGCACTTCACCGCCTATGCCGACGGCCGTAACGACCTCATCGCCATCAGCGACATCATCGGTGTACCTGTTCAGAGGCTTATCCCCATCGTGCAGAAACTGTTGGAGCATCATCTCATCACCTTTGACTGATCTCTCAGACGATGAAACGTGCGATAGTCATAGGTGCCTCTTCAGGCATCGGGCGTGAGGTGGCGCGACTGCTGATTGGTGAGGGTTGGGAGGTTGGTGTGGCTGCCCGAAGGGAGGCGATGCTTAGCGACCTTGGTGCCGCCGCCACAGCTTGTATCGACGTCACTGCCGATGATGCTACCCAGCGGCTGCAACAGCTCATCGCCGACCTTGGAGGTATGGATCTTTTCTTCTATGCCTCCGGTATTGGTCATCAGAACCGCCAGCTGCGCGAGGAGATCGAACTATCCACCATGCAGACCAATGCCTTGGGTTTCACTCGCATGATTGGTGAGTCCTATCGTTACTTTGCCGCTCGTCAGGAGCAGGGTGGGGAAGAGATTGCCGACTGGGCACACATCGCCGCCATCACCTCCATCGCAGGCACTAAGGGTCTCGGTCCAGCACCCGCCTATTCCGCCACAAAGGCGATGCAGAACGTCTATCTGCAGGCCCTTGAGCAACAGGCCCGTCAGCGAGGTCTCCGCATACGCTTCACAGATATCCGCCCTGGATTTGTCGACACAGCCTTGCTTGCCGGTGATTTCCGTTATCCCATGATGCTCCGTCCGGAAAGTGTCGCCCGCGACATCGTCAACGCTATCAACTCCCACGCACATATCCGCGTTATCGACTGGCGTTATCGCATCCTTACCGCTTTTTGGCGCCGTATCCCCCGCTTCATCTGGCGTCGGCTCCGCCTGTAATTTGTCAGCTTCGCTTCTCCTTCAGAATGCCGTGACGATAGGCGTAAAGGAGATTCTTGAGGTCTGCTACCTGAGTGCGTAGCTCTTCACCTTTGTCGGTATCGGCGACGAGCATACGGTGGGCGGACATCTCTACGATCTGGGTAGTCGACTTGATGTCGGTCTCACGGACGATGGCATCGCGGGCAGAGGTGAACGGCTCGTGCTGTACGAGCTGGAAGCCGCGTGAGTGGTATACAAGCGTATAGCCGGCGATACCTGTCTCGTTGTGATAGGCTTCAGAGAAACCGCCGTCGATAACCATCAGCCGTCCGCCAGCCTTGATGGGGTTCTCGCCCTTGGACGCATGTACGGGCACGTGGCCGTTGATGATGTGTCGGTTCTCGCCCTTCACCTCGAAGGCGTCGAGGATGCGGTCACAGATTTCGGCAGAGTCGCGTAGTTTGAAATAATTGCCTTTCTCCTCCTTGTAGGTCTCCTTGTCTTTGAGGAAATAACGCTCAAAGGTAGCCATCTTCGACTTGTCGAACAGTGGGGAGTCCTTGCCGCACCAGAGGTAGAGGAAGTAGTCGCGGGCATAGTCGCGCGGGAACACCTGTAACTCTTTATCGGCACTCGACTCAAAGGCAGCGCGGATCATCATGCCGATATTGTGCATGAGGGCCTTGCCGCTGTAACGGTGGCCGGGGAATATCTCGACTTCCTTGAGCGAACAGTCATCGTTGAGCGGGATGGAAGCGTGGAAGAGGAGGTTGGAGTTGGTGACGGTGTACATGCACCCGTGAGAGAGTAGCGTGCGGATGTGCTTGTGCAGCTTCTCGGAGATGCGGAAGGAGTGGTGTAGTTTGTCGATGAGATCCTTCTCCTCAGCGGTGAGGGTGTTGGGCGAAGCGGGATCGACGGTGGGGAAGTGGTAGCTCTTCATCTCATAGTTCTTACCGTCGAGACGGCAAAGTCCATGCTCATAGTCGATATGCTCCAGCAGACAGCGGTCGTCCATCTGCCATTCGGGATGCCGGCGGAAGATCTTTGCCTCCTCCTTGAACTGGATGACGGCGATGGCCTTGTGCATACGGGCTGTCAGCAGGAGTGTCTTCTCGTCGAGCTGCTGGTTGTCGTCGAGCACCTTGGGGATGAACTCCTCACAGGGGTCGTCGCCGTAGGTGTCGAGGGCGAAGGTGGCCAAGGGCACGAGGTTGATGCCGTACTCCTCGATGGTGGCGAGGTTGGCGTAGCGCAGGCAGAGTCGGAGCACGTTGCAGATACAGGCGTTGTTACCAGCGGAGGCTCCCATCCAGAGGATATCGTGATTGCCCCACTGGATGTCCCACGAGTGATACTGTCGCAACGTGTCCATGATCTTATGGGCACCCGGTCCTCGGTCGTAGATATCGCCCAGGATATGCAGCTGGTCGATGGCCAGGCGCTGGATAACGTTGCAGATGGCGACGATGAAGTCATCGGCGCGACCTGTGGAGATGATGGTATTGACGATGACACTGACGTAGGCGGCCTTGTCGTTATCACCCAGACTCTCGTGGAGCAGTTCCTCGATGATATAGGAGAAGTCGGGCGGGAGTGACTTGCGCACCTTCGAACGGGTGTACTTCGACGATACATCGCGACACACCTTCACCAGCTGGTGGATGGTGATGCGATACCAGTCGTCGAGGTCCTGCTCCTGCGCCTTGATGAGCTCAAGCTTCTGCTCAGGATAGTAGATGAGCGTGCAGAGTTCCTTCTTCTCCGACTCGCGGATGTCGTTGCCGAAGAGCTCGTTCACCTTACGCTTGATGTTGCCGGAGGCGTTTTTCAGCACATGCTGGAAAGCCTCGCTCTCACCGTGGAGGTCGGCGAGGAAGTGCTCTGTTCCCTTGGGCAGGTTCATGATGGCCTCGAGGTTGATGATCTCAGTAGCGGCTTCTGCGATGTTGGGGAACGACTGCGAGAGCAGCTGCAGGTAGTGCATGTCAGTATTCATATCCATAATCTTCAATATTCAATGTTCAATCTTCAATGTTCAGATGGTTGTCAAGTTGTCGGCGAATCTGCCTCGTCAGACGGTTGTCGGCCGGCGACAGCGGCATATAGCCTTCGTCGAGGGCCGTCTGTTCGTCAAGCACCTGCATCAGCGAACGGGTGAAAGCGGTGAGTTTCTTTTCTTCGAGACGCTCTGCCAGCTGGTCGTCGTCGACGGTATCGCGATAGAGCTCACGCGTCAGTTCGATGAGATGAAGCAACAGCGGCTGCTGGCGGATCTGATGGATGATACGCATAAGGTAGTCGGTCTCCTTTCCCTTATATTCGCCCACCTTCTCACGGATAGGTCTGGGTGCCTCGTAATGGTCGGGGAAGTAGGCGGCGATACGTGAGGTATCGATGGCTGGTACGTTGAGTCCGAGGATGCTGATGCCGTAGTCGACGTAGTTGCGGATGTTCTCGTGCTCGGCGTAGAGTAAGAGATGTCGCCAGTTGACTTCCTCGGATGGCAGCACTACGGTCCAGCGTCGGTCGCCCATAATACCGATCTTGATGATGGCGCGGAGCATTCTGGCTGTTGGCTCGTCCATGAGCTCGAGGGTGTTGGAATCCATCACCTTCTGATAGACGGCAAAGGTGGCCGTACACATCTCCTGAAGACTGATGGTGTTGGTGGTGACAGCGTTGTGTATCTCCTCCGTGCGACGGTTCCAGCCGAGCTTCTTGAAGTTGGTGAGTTCGAGCCGTCCTAAGAGGATAACAGCGTATGCTCTGGTGATAAGCTTCTTCTGCAAATAGACGGCGGGCATCTTGTTGTTCTTTTCCTTCGCCCAGGGCTCCATCTGTCCGTGAAGGGTGAGCACAAGCCGCACGCCTTTGTTGACGGCACTGAGGATAGCGCGGGAGACAGAGACGGAGGGACATCCGTGACAGTGGATAATATCGGGATCCTGTTCCTTCACCGCCTTGCGGATGGCACTCACACTATCGGCCATACCTATCGTCACACTCTGTCGCAGTCCGTCAGCCAGCATGCTGACATGACAGCTGATGAGCGCTTCGGATTTCGGATAGACAAACAGGACTTTCATAAGCAAATCGGTAGTCAGGAGACAGGAGTCAGGAGTCAGTTTGAGAAGGGTAGAGCAGGGTGGTGGACGAACGTCGCAGGAGGTTCTTCCACAAGATGCCCAAGCGGATGCCGAAGAGATTGAGGCCAGAGATCTTCTGCTCGAAAAGTTTTAACAGTTCGAGGCTGCAGTCCTTCCTGACGATGATGAAGTCATATCGGCCCCAGACGTAATTTCCGAATTTACATTCATGCACCTTCCTCAGCTTGCGCTCCAACCTGCGGATATGTCCAGCTGCCTCAGCTATCGTGTCGAAGGGCTGCAGGCGGATGTGCTTCTTCGTCACATAGCCCAGGGTGAGCTCTGCCTGCTGGTCGAGCACTTCCCCAACAGCCTTGAAGACATCCGTATCGGCTGGTGCTTTATTGGCTTTTGCGATGATAATGAACTCATGATGAGAGGCTTTGATGCCGATGTTCAAGGCAATCTTCCGACGATACGTCTGGGCGCTGGCCTTCGGCAGGAAGGTGCTGTAGAGATGCTTGTATTCGTTTTTCAGCAGTTTCAGCACATCAGGGGTCTCGTCTGTCGATGACTCGTCGACGACGATGACCTCATAGCCCGGCTCATACTCCTGTTTGAGGAAGGCGGGCAACTGTTCTTCCAGATCATGAGCCTGGTCGTAGACAGTGATGATGACTGAAAAAGGATGCTGTCCTGTACTCATATTATAAAAAAATTACACTTCATCACTCATATAGCCCTTGGGCAGACGGCGCAGATTATACTGCGACGCCATAATCTCACCATAGGCTCCGGCCGAGCGGATTGCGAGCAGGTCGCCACGTTTGGCCCGGTTGAGGTCGATCTGCTTCGCGAACACGTCCGTTGACTCACAGATGGGGCCGACGACATCGTAGGCCTCCACAGGTTCATCGCTGCAGATGTTCTCGATCTTATGATAGGCCTGATAGAGGGCTGGACGGATGAGATCAGTGAAGCCGGCATCGACGATGGTGAACTTCTTCACAGCGCCTTCTTTAATATATAAGGTACGCGTGATGAGTGAGCCGCACTGCGCCACAACTGCACGGCCGAGCTCGAAGTGTAGCGTCTGACCGGGACGAAGCTTCAGTTTACGGGCGTATGTGTCGAAGTAGGCCTTGAAGTCAGGAACAGGCACACGGTTGGGATGGGCGTAGTCCACACCCAGTCCGCCGCCAACGTTGATATGCTCCACACGGATGCGGTGACGGTCGAGTTCGTCCTGCAGTTCGTTCACACGGTTGCAGAGGGCTTCGAAGTCGCCCATGTCAAGAATCTGTGAACCGATATGGAAGTGCAGACCCACGAACTTCACGTTCGACAGTTTCTCAGCCTCACCGATCACACTGAGCATGTCGCGCATGGCGATGCCGAACTTGTTCTCAGCCAGTCCTGTGGTGATGTTCGCATGGGTATGGGCACCCACATTGGGATTCAGACGGAAGGCCACACGGGCTGTCTTGCCTTTTGCGGCTGCCAGTTCGTTGATGACCTCCAGTTCCGGGATGCTCTCCACGTTGAAGCAGAAGATATCGCTGTCGAGGCCGAGGTTGATCTCCCAGTCGGCCTTACCCACACCTGCATAGACGATCTTCGTCGAGGGGAATCCCGCCTTGACGGAAGCCTCGATCTCTCCGCCGCTGACACAGTCGGCGCCCAGTCCTGCCTCACGGATGATGCGGAGGACACGCGGGTTGGCGTTTGCCTTGACGGCGTAGTGCACCACGAAACCCTCGTGTTTCTGTGCCTCGGCGTTGATGCTGCGCAGCGTCTCGCGCAACAGTTCCGCATCGTAGTAGTAGAAGGGCGTCTCGATCTGCTGCAGCTTCTCTACAGGGAATTGTCCTTTAGCCATTATTTCTTGTAAAATATCGTATTACTGAGATTCTGCAGGGCACGCTTCTTGTCCTCCTCACGGATGAGGAAGGAGATATTGTAGTTCGAGCCGCCGTAGCTGACCATACGCACAGGGATATCCTTCAGCGCGTCGAGGGCAAGGGTCTCGAAACCGATGTTCGACCAGTCGAGGTCGCCGACGACACAGACGATACACATGTTCGTGTCGACGGTCACTGTGCCGTACTTCTTCAGTTCATCGACGATCTCACCCAGATGGGAGGAGTTGTCGATACTCATCGACACACCCACCTCAGAGGTACAGATCATGTCGATACTCGTCTGATAGCTCTCGAAGATCTCGAACACCTTGCGCAGGAAACCCGTTGCCAGGAGCATGCGTGATGACTTGATCTTGATGGCGGTGATGTTGTCCTTGGCGGCGATGGCCTTGATCTTGCCGTATTCGGTCTTGTTCGAGATGGTCGTACCCTCAGCATCAGGATCCATCGTGTTCAGCAGACGCACGGGGATGCCGGCATACTTCGCAGGCTGGATGCAGGTGGGGTGGAGGATCTTCGCACCGAAGTAGGCCAGCTCGGCAGCCTCCTCGAAGTGCAGCTGATGCACGGGATCGGTCTTGTCCACCACACGCGGGTCGTTGTTGTGCATGCCGTCGATATCGGTCCATATCTGGATCTCCTCAGCGTTGATGGCTTCGCCGACGAGTGAGGCGGTGTAGTCGCTGCCGCCACGCTGCAGGTTGTCGATCTCGCCATAGGCATTGCGGCAGATGAATCCTTGGGTGAGATACACCTGTGCACCCTCGTTGTCTGCGAGGATGGGCTTCAGCTTCTCACGGATATACATGGGATCGGGCTCGGCGTTCTTGTCGGTACGCATGAAGTCGAGGGCGTTGAGCAGCACGGCGTTGATACCCTGCTCCTTCATGTAGTTCACGACCATGTTCGTCGAGATGATCTCTCCCTGGGCGACGATGCTCTTCTCCTCGAAGCTGGTGAACAGCTCCTTGGTGAACGAACGGAGGAAGTCGAACTCACTGCGCAGGAACTCACGTGTGGCAGCCTTTGTCTCCTCAGTGCTGTAGAGCTCCTCGACGTGCTTGTCGTACTTCTGTTCCAGACGGTTGATCACCTCGTTGGCGCCGTCGGGGTTCTTCTTGTACAGGTAGTCTGAGATCTCCACCAGTGAGTTGGTGGTGCCAGACATGGCTGAGAGGACAACGAACACGGGTTCGCCAGACTTCGTGACCAGCTTGGTCACCTCTTTCATTCTCTGTGGGGTGCCGACGGACGTACCGCCGAATTTCATCACTTTCATAATTATGCTGTTTTTATATTCTATTTTTTCACTTTTTACTTATTCACCTATTCACCTTTTTACCTTTTTACCTTTTTCAGATTTCCATTCTCTGTGAATAGCGGACGGTGATCTCATCCGTATCCGGCGTATCGTCGAACATCACGAGGTTGTTGAAGTCGGAGGTGATCTCCTCCATCCGCTCGTCCTGACAACGGTAGATGATGCTGGGGTTCTCCTTGATCATCGGCAGGTTGTGGGTCGACATCACGACAGCCGTTCCCTTGGCGGCGATGTCGAAGAGCAGCTTGATGATCGTGTCCGACGTCTCTGGGTCGAGGTTGCCTGTGGGCTCGTCGGCGAGGATGAGCTTCGGCTTGTTGAGGATGGCTCGTGCGATGGCCACACGCTGCTGCTCACCGCCGGAGAGCTCGAAGGGCATGCGGTCGCTCTTGTCAGCCATATCCACAGCCTCCAGCACCTCTGTGATGCGCTCGCTGATGCCGTCTTTCTTCTTCCAGCCTGTGGCCTTCAGCACGAACTCAAGGTTCTTGTACACCGTACGGTCGGCCAGCAGCTGGAAGTCCTGGAACACGACACCCATCTCCCTTCTCAGGGCGGGAATCTCCTTCTGACGGATGGTCAGCAGATTGTGACCGAGCACCATCGCCTCGTCGGCCTCGTCCATCTCCAGCTCACAGTAGAGCGTACGCATCAGCGTGGTCTTACCAGAACCCACACGGCCGATGAGGTAGATGAACTGTCCCTCATCCACTTGGAAGTTCACGTTCTTCAGCACACAGATCCCGTGTCGCTGGTAGATGTTTGCGTTCTTATAACTGATCAGCATGGTCGTTGTCGTTTATTTCATTTGTCCCTTGGCTTTGGCCTCGCGGCGCTGTTTGTCCCAGTTGGGATCATGACGGCGGTGCAGTTCCTCCACGAGATCCTCGATGCGCAGGCCTTTGGCGGTCAGCAGCACGATGAGGTGATAGAGCATGTCCGATGCCTCGTAGGTCAGCTGTTCCTTCGTACCCGTGCAGGCTTCGATGACGGTCTCAAGGGCTTCTTCTCCCACCTTCTGGGCGATACGCTTCACACCGTCCTTGAATAGCTTCGTCGTATAACTCCCCTCCGGCATCTCCTCATGCCGCTTGTCGATAAAATCCTGCAACTCCTTCAGGAACATTAGACTATCTTTTTCCCCTCCTAACTTAGGAGGGGTAGGGGTGGTCTGAACAATGCTCTTATTCTCCTCCCCCCAACACGTATCCGTACCTTTATGACACGTTGGCCCGTGAGGATTGGCCCTCACCAGCAGCGTATCATTGTCGCAGTCCACCTTAATACTCACCAGGTTGAGGAAGTTCCCGCTGGTCTCGCCCTTCGTCCACAGACACTTACGACTTCGGCTCCAGAAAGTCACCTTCTTCGTGTCGAGGGTCTTCTGGTATGCCTCTTCGTTCATATAGCCGAGCATCAGCACGTTCTTCGTCTCAGCGTCCTGTACTATCGCAGGCACCAGCCCGCCGCACTTCTCAAAATCTATTGTCATGTCTATTTCTAAATTTATTTTTTTA
>Ga0265298_10002880_pt1 | contig 23350 bp, 7 predicted proteins | sample AusTroGonzalo_MG_3_FD_193486 | JGI IMG/M metagenome (GOLD analysis project Ga0265298, IMG submission 193486) | Bovine rumen microbial communities from tropical cattle in Woodstock, Queensland, Australia - Gonzalo_01 | ecosystem: Host-associated > Mammals > Digestive system > Stomach > Rumen ...
CCAATGCATTCGTATACTCATAAGTATACGTCCCATCCGTCCTATACGTCATATCATGCCACGTAAAGCTCTCACACGCCGTCTCTTCCTCCACATTGTGCGTCCCATAATTCACCGTCAAATGCAAAGTATCCACACTCGCACATCCCAATGCATTCGTGTACTCATAAGTATACGTCCCATCCGTCCTATACGTCATATCATGCCACGTAAAGCTCTCACACGCCGTCTCTTCCTCCACATTGTGCGTCCCATAATTCACCGTCAAGTGCAAAGTATCCACACTCGCACATCCCAATGCATTCGTATACTCATAAGTATACGTCCCATCCGTCCTATACGTCATATCATGCCAAACATAACTCTCGCACGCCGTCTCTTCCTCCACATTATGCGTCCCTTGATTCACCGTCAAGTGCAGCGTCACAGCACTGTCCGCTCCATGGATGTCGGTGAAATGGCGTTCATAGTTTCCGCTGGTCGTGAACGTTTCGTTATTCCATGTGAAAGATTCGCAAGCAGTTTCATAGATGTCATTCGTGGAAGAATAGTACACGGTCAAGTGCAGGGTGTCAACCTGTGTACAACCATTGTTATCCAAGTGTGCATAAGTGTAAGTTCCTGTTGTAGTGTATATTTCGCCGTGCCATCCGTATGAATTGTATGCAATTGTTGACATACTTTGGTGCTGAGGATGATTCACCGTCAAATGCAAGGTGTCCACGCTCGCACATCCTTTATCATTCGTATACTCATAAGTATACGTCCCATCTGTCGTATATGTCCCATCATGCCAAACAAAGCTCTCACACGCCGTCTCTTCCTCCACATTATGTGTCCCATAATTCACCGTCAAATGCAGTGTATCCACACTCGCACATCCCAATGCATTCGTGTACTCATAGGTATACGTCCCATCCGTCGTATACGTCATATCATGCCAAACATAACTCTCGCACGCCGTTTCATTCTCCACATTATGCGTCCCTTGATTCACCGTCAAGTGCAGCGTCACAGCACTGTCCGCTCCATGGATGTCGGTGAAATGGCGTTCATAGTTGCCGTCTATCGTGAACGTTTCGTTATTCCAAGTAAAAGACTCGCAAGCGGTTTCATAGATATCATTCGTGGAAGAATAGTACACGGTCAAGTGCAGGGTGTCAACCTGTGTACAACCATTGTTATCCAAGTGTGCATAAGTGTAAGTTCCTGTTGTAGTGTATATTTCGCCGTGCCATACGTATGAATTGTATGCAATTGTTGACATACTTTGGTGCTGAGGATGATTCACCGTCAAATGCAGGGTATCCACACTCGCACAACCCAATGCATTCGTATACTCATAAGTATACGTCCCATCGGTCGTATACGTCATATCATGCCACGTAAAGTTTTTACACGCCGTCTCTTCCTCCACATTATGTGTCCCATAATTCACCGTCAAATGCAGTGTATCCACACTCGCACATCCTTTATCATTCGTATACTCGTAAGTATATGTTCCACCTATCGTATACGTCACACCGTGCCAACTATAACTCTCACACGCCGTTTCATTCTCCACATTATGCGTCCCTTGATTTACCGTCAAGTGCAGCGTCACAGCACTGTCCGCTCCATGGATGTCGGTGAAATGGCGTTCATAGTTGCCGCCAATCGTGAACGTTTCGTTATTCCAAGTAAAAGACTCGCAAGCGGTTTCATAGATGTCATTCGTGGAAGAGTAGTACACGGTCAAGTGCAGGGTGTCAACCTGTGTACAACCATTGTAATCCAAGTGTGCATAAGTGTAAGTTCCTGTTGTAGTGTATATTTCACCGTGCCATACGTATGAATCGTACGCAATCGTTGACATACTTTGGTGCTGAGGATGATTCACCGTCAAATGCAGGGTATCCACACTCGCACAACCCAATGCATTCGTATACTCATAAGTATACGTCCCATCGGTCGTATACGTCATATCATGCCACGTAAAGTTTTTACACGCCGTCTCATTCTCCACATTGTGAGTTCCATAGTTCACCGTCAAATGCAAGGTGTCCACACTCGTACACCCATCCCCATTCGTATATTCATAAGTATACGTTCCGTCCGTCGTATACGTTTCACCATGCCAAACATAACTCTCACAAGCCGTCTCATTCTCCACATTATGTGTCCCGTGATTCACCGTCAAGTATAGCGTGTCCACACTTGCACAACCTTCCCCATTTATATACTCAAAGGTATACGTTCCACTCATTCTATACGTCCTACCACGCCATACAAAACTCTCGCAAGCCGTCACCGTCTCCACATTATGCGTCCCATGTTTCACCATCAAGTGAAGCGTGTCCGCACTCGCACAACCTTCCCCGTTCGTATACTCATAAATATACGTTCCATCGTTCGTAAACATCATATTATGCCACTTAAAATGTTCACAGGCCGTCTCAGTCTCTACATTGTGCGTCCCATGATTCACCGTCAAATGCAGGGTATCCACACTCGCACAACCCAATGCATTCGTATACTCATATGTATACGTACCATCCGTTGTATAAGTCTGGTTATGCCAAACAAAACTCCCACAGGCCGTCTCCGTTTCCACATTATGCGTCCCGTGATTCACCGTCAAGTGCAACGTGTCCGTAACCGGACATCCATCAGTTCCGGTATACTGGTGAGTGTAGGTACCAGATTCATCGTATAAAGTGCCGTGCCAGGTATAATTGTCACAGTGTTCCACAGTATAGGCTTGGCCCGCAGGGTCACAAAGACCCGTCACCGTTATGCTGCCTTTCACCGGTGCCTTGCAACCATTGTTCCAGACCGCCCACACCGCATATTCATAATTTCCATTGTAGACAACATCATCGTTATAGGAAGTATTATTCGTAGTCGTCACCAAGGTTTCATCTCTATCTATCTGATAATATGACAGGTAAATAGGACTATCTTCAATGGTTCCCCTCAATGCAAAGCTCATATTATAAGATGCGCTAAGATACTCCTGCCAATTGTTGTCCCCTTGACTCGGAGATTTCGAGACAAGACCCTTTTTCGCCACATAAGGGGTACCCGTTCGAACAGGATGAGAATTTGCAGGAGCCTCCATATAAATACCAAACCATAATTCCTGGCTAGCATCAATAACAACAGGCTGTTCCAACGAAATCTCATTCCATACGTCATTCGTCAAAGAAAACATGTTCACACTCTGTTCCCTGATTTTTGTTCCGGAACGAAGATAGTTGTTACCATTCAGTCCCCCACCCTGATACACCACAATCTTATACATGGTGGCTTCACTACTTGGGATAAAGGAGACCGCTGTGAGACGTTTGCCATGGTAAGGGGCAAGATCATTCACATCGTATCGGTGCACCATGTACCTGTTGTTAGAAGAGGATGAGCCGAATGAGGTATTGACAGGTGTCTCACACCAACTAACTACTTGCTGATTAATGATTTGTTCAGCCGGCGCACTCCAATTCAGCATAACTTGGCTTCCGGATAGGGCCACCGAAAAATCTTGAGGAGGGAAACACTCCGCTGTCGTTTGCCCACTTAAGGGCACAAGCTTAGAAATCGAGCCAGAAGAAAGGGTTATCGTTCCTGTTTCATATGAAGCGATATTTGAAGACGGGGTATATTTCACATATAACACCCCACCTGTTACAGAGAGACTTTGAGTGGTAGAATAATTCACACCATCCGTGCTAAGGGTGAAGGGGCCGCTGACCGTTGCCGAAATTTGGGCAGGCAATCCGCTGCCCGACACATGCAACGTCTTGACAAATGTCCCAAAACCATTATTCGTAAAAAAATCAAGAACTTCCGGCGAAGTGGAAATGCCTGCCACATTGGTGAAAGACCTTTCCACTGACGCACTGCATCCATTGCTCCAATGGGCCGTCACCTGATAGAGATAGGTATTGGTGGAGGTAAGGACATCCTGCAGCGAAGTTCCAGTAGTATTTCCTATGACAGTGCCGTTCCGTGAAACCTCATAACCGGTGACGGATTGCACATTTTCCACCACACCCTTAAGGCAAAACGACAACGAGGTACTCATCTCGCCCCAGTTGCCCGTACCATTAGCATTATGAGTGGCGTAAACACATGATTTCTTGGGCACATTACCCATACTTATCGGTATAAACGCGACACCGGCGGGTGCCTCCGCATATATCCCAAACCACAATTCCTGAAAAGCATCCACCCAAACTGGCGTATTGAGTGTTATTGTATTTAACGTATTTGGAGTCAACGAGTTAATATCAATATCCTGTGATAAAACCAAAGTACCGGAATGGATATCGCCATCAAAGCTCCCTCCTTTATAAACCACCGCCTTATAAACCGTAACCCCACTTACAGGATAAAAGGAGATACTGGTAAGCGCCTGATTATGATATGCCACCAAATCCGAATCACAGTAGCGATGCACCATGCTGAATTTTATATCTGTTTGATAATAAAAGTAGGTATTTACAACATCCGAAGACCAAGTCAGCGTATGTGGATCAGGCTCCACTGCCACATTATCCCATTGAAGATTAATGTGTTGCAAATCCTGAGTGGAAATGGTAAAGTTCTGTGGAGCGATACAGAAAGAGGCGCGGACGGTCTGACCGACCAAGCGAATAGTATCGTGTAAGTTTCCTGATGACAGATAAATAGCACCGTAATCTTTCACGCCCACCGGACAACCTAAGTGACGAACATAGAAAATACCGCCATCTCTGCTTAAAGTGTCGGATGTATAAAAATTGCTGTTATCCGTACTGATACGGAAATTGCCTGTAACGGTTACGGTGATGCTGTTGGACAAATGGGTCGCCAGAACCAGAACCGATTGGTCTTCACAAACATTGCCCTCTTCTGTAAGGAATGACAAACTATGCGTAGCCGTATGTAACATAGGATGGGAGGCATCAATCCCTATGATAGCCCGTTGATTGACATTGTAATTGTGGGCACCCGGAGTCATATTGGTCAAAGCATAAAACCCGTCATAAGAGCCCCGCCATCCCCAATTAAAGTGGAAATAGTCCTCACTGTCATAGCCGTCACAAACAAAAGCATGGCCCCCACTGCCACTACCACAATAATAAACAGGGCGCATGTTGTTCAGCTCGTTTTTAAGCAAATTGACCCAATCCTCGCTTGAATAATTACTGCTACTTTTCAATTCCACCCCATTGAAGCCGAAATAGTTGTTCAGCGCGCTCACCGCCTTGACATCTGCAGCGCCACTGCCGGAGGGTCCATACATCATATCCACCGCCACGCCGCAATGATACATCAGCTTGGATACCTCATCAATTTGCGCTTGTGTGGCACCGTTCAGTGAATTCGGCATCAAGCTGTAGTCGTAGTTACCCGTACTAAAATCGGCACTCAAAAGACCGTAATTACCATACCCCATGCTTGCATTGTTGGCCGTATAGCTATGGCTGCCAATACCTGTGGAAGGATATGACCAATAGCGTATAATTTGGGACATAGCACAGGCCACGCACCCAGCATAGGCATGTCCTCCCGAGCCGGCCGCATCAACAGGGCACTGTGAGTTATAGGGATCGCTCTGGTCCCACTTGGTCGTCAACAGCGGTCCGACAATCGCTGAAGAGGTGGCCATAACAGACATATTGTCGGAGAGCAACTGCCTCCATTTCATGGCGGTCGCCTCGCACTCCTCCTCCGACACCATTTGATAGATGCTCTCTATCTCCTTGACATACTCGCCAAAGAACCACTCCGACTGTTCAGGGAGACGTTCTGCGACAAATGCCGATTCCGTGGAATAGCCCAGAACCGGTATCACACGAGTATCAGCCGACATCATCACAAAATGATTCCCGAAATTAAAGACGTAAAAAGCAGGTTGCCTTTCTCCCATATCATAGGCATGATTATCGCCAACATACTGTATATACGAAAGTTCCGCATCCTTCTCAGACACAGACCGACCCGTTTTCCAATTATAGAAATGAGTGGCGGCCCTTTTGGCTGTAAGGGAGTCCACAGGAGAGGCCAAAACCGGTCTAGCACAAGTTAATATACTGATTATCAATACGAATAATGCCGAGAGTATATTTCTATTTTTCATAATCATAAATTTTGTTTACCGTCGGCAAAATTAAAGAAAATATTGGTAAAATGGGCTTCTGTTGAAAATAATTCAACAAACCCCCAAATTGATGTAATTTCACAATTTAGGGGTTTCTATGGTATTATATGTACTGAAACAAAGCGTAGAGACGATGTGCACATCGTCTCTACAGGATGTAACGCCTCTGCTTTTACCGAAATCGCCGTACCACGGCTGCCACAATGCTGAAGAGTAACGCCGCAAAGGTCAGCACGATGGCGATTCTTGCGAGGTAATCCCCGTGTTTTACGTAAAAGGTCTTGCATGTTTGGGCGGAAACAATCGTTTGGATGGCCGTCCGCTCATTGTATTTCGTCCGCATCAGCACACTGCCGGTCGGGGAGATGACGCCGGAAAAGCCTCCATTGGCGGCGCGAAGCACGTAACGTCTTGTCTCGATGGCTCTTAACCGTGACATTTCGAAATGCTGCCGGTGGCCCGGACTATCATCCCACCAAGAGTCGTTGGTGATAACGCACAGCAGGTTGGCGCCGTTCTTCACGAAATTGGCGACCAGCTCGCCATAAACAGACTCGTAACAGATGGCTGCCCCGATGCGCATAGGTTTACCATCAACTTCGAACTCAAAGGTGCGCTGCTCAGTGTCGTTGCCCAACGAGGAGTTGGAACCGCCCAACTCGATGATGGCATTCTCAAGGAAACCGAAAACCTTCGGAAAAGGCATCTTCTCTACTCCTGGCACGAGTCGGCTCTTGTGGTAGTGGCTCACCAACCCGTTCTTGTTGTAGAAGCCTGCCGTGTTGAAGAATTCCATGAATTGTCCCGGAATATATTCCCGCGCCACAGGCGACGTTTTGTGATCGGAGATGCTCACGGTGGAGAGACCCAACACGAAGTTGAGGTTTGGATAAACTGCTGTGACACTGTCGAGTAAGGCGAAACCTTCAAAGCGAGTGTCGCCCTCCATAAAGGTATGTTTGCGCAGCGCCTCCATATCGATGGTGTGCGCGATGGCGGATTCGGGCGTGATGACGAGATTGGTCTTTTCGTTAATGTAAGGTTGCGCCACATCGAGAATCCGCTGGATCTCCTGTGTATTGGTAAGTCGGTACTCCTCCTCCCACGGGTCTGTGTTTTGTTGCACGATGACCGCCTCTATCGGAGTGTCATGTTCTAGGTGTGAATTTTCGTAGAAAAACATACCCATGGATATTCCGCATGGAATCGCGTAGGTAGCAGCCACTGAGATGACATATCTGACAATTCCTTTTCGATTGTGTTGCTGAATATGTCCGATAAGGCCTGAGAACATGAAGTTCAGCAGAATAATCCAGAGAGTGCCGCCCGCCGTGCCAGTGATGCTGTACCATTGCACAGTATCTGGTTCGCATGCGAACACGTTGCCGAGGTTGAGCCAAGGCCACGTCAGGTCCCAGTTGAGATGCAGGAACTCGAAAGAAATCCAGAAGGCGATGAGCATAACAACCTGCAGCACACCGTTTTTCACCTGTTTGCGGCAGGCGTGCCACGCGGAGAAGGTGAGGGTCTGCAGCAGCGCGTTGGCAACGACGGCGGCCGCCGCGCCAGGCACCGTGCAGTAGGCAATCCAGTAGGTGGTGATGAGGTTGAAGACGAAGAAGGCTGGGTAGAACAATAGGATACCGCGCCCGAAGGCGTTGCGCTTGCCCTCCTGCAGCGAGATCTCGCTCAGCGAGAACAGCGGCACGAACGCGAAGAAGATGAGAAACGCGAGCCCGTGCGGGTACCACGCGAACGCGAGCAACAACCCGCTCAACACGCTGAGGGCTAATTTAATATACCATTTATTCGCTGCCATTTTTGTTTCACACGTCATACGTCATACGTCACATGTCACACGTCAAATATTCGCTATTCCCTCTTGCCTTTAAACGCATCAATTCCTTTCCGCAGGAACTCTATGTATTTGTCCTTGTCACGTTCGTAGTAGGTGGGGCCGGACAGCACGTTGCCGTCGGGATCCACCACGAAATAGCAAGGTTGGGAATTTTCGTGATATTTGGTCTGCTCAATGTAGCGGTTCTTGGCACCCAGCATGGTGATGGGATCGCCATCGGCTTCCGTAAGTTTACCCTTCTCATTGTCGGGCAGCGGAATCACCTTGTCGTCGGCGTACATGGTACAGACGATAACCTCCTCGGCGAAGATGCGGCGCACTTCCGGATCAATCCAGACAGCGTTCTCCACGTTACGGCAGTTGGTGCAGCCGTGACCGGTGAAATCGAGGAAGACGGGTTTGCCCTCCTTCTTGGCCACGCGCAACGCCTGATCGTAGTCGAAATAGCCCTTGATGCCGAACGGAATCTCCAGCTTGTCAGCATACATCGGTTCCTCGGTCCATTCGTACGTGCCAGCGTTCGCGTCACAGTCATTGCTCTCGGTACGCACGATGTGGGAGATATCAAAATCTTGGGTGGTCATCGGCGGGAGCCAACCGGAAATGGCCTTTAATGGGGCACCGAAGAGTCCTGGGATCATATACACCACGAAAGAGAATACCGACACAGAAAGCAGGAAACGGAACCAGCTCTTCTGTACGGGATAGTCGTCATCGTGTGGAAATTTGATTTTGCCAAGGAGATAAAATCCTAACAGTGAGAACAATACAATCCACAAGGAGAGATAGACCTCACGGTCGAGGATGCCCCAGTGATAAGTTTGGTCGGGCACGTTGATGAATTTCAGCGCGAAGGCCAACTCCACGAAGGCGAGCACCACCTTGAGGGTGTTCATCCAGCCGCCCGACTTCGGCATCTTTTTCAACATATTGGGGAAGAGCGCGAAGAGCGTGAACGGTACGGCAATACCCAAGGAGAATCCCAACATGCCTATGATGGGCTTCAGGAAGCCACCTCCGGCAGCATTGAGCGCCACCGCGCCCGCGATAGGCAACGTGCAGGAGAAGGATACCAGCACGAGGGTCAAGGCCATGAAGAAGATACCAGCCACACTGCCCGCATTCTGGCGTTTCGCGGAACCGTTCACCCAAGAGCTCGGAAGGGTGATTTCAAAGTAGCCCAACAAAGAGAGGGCGAAAATAAAGAAGATGACCGCGAAAAGGATGTTCGGAATCCAGTGCGTGCTGAGGACGTTGCCCAGATCGGGACCGAAAATCAACGACAGCACCAAACCGAAAAACACGAAAATCAGGATAATGAAGAAGCCGTAGAGCATGGCGTTTCGCTTGCCCGTGTTGCCGTCTTTGGAGAAATAGGAGACCGTCATCGGGATCATCGGGAAGACGCACGGCATCAGCAAACCTACGAGACCGCCCAACACAGCACCCAGGAAGTACATCAGCAGGGACTCATCCTCTTCGGCTTTGGCCGTGGGTTCCTCCACAGCAGGAGCAATCTGCGTGGCTTGCGTATCGGATTCAGCGACCTCGCTGTCACTTTCTTCAGGCTCTGCAACCTCTTCTACAACAGCGGCTTTCGCAGGGTGGAAATCCTTGACATCAAAGGAAAACTTCTCCTCAATGGGGGTACAGCGTCCTTCTATGCAAGCCTGTCCTTCCAATGTTCCTTTTACTTGAAACGGTTGGTCATCCTTCACCTTAATGCGCTGTTTGAAAGTCACTTGCTTCGAATAGAAGTTAGAATGTGCGTCCAGCAGGTCATCGTAATCACTTTGCGGGGTCGGTTCTGCCACCTTACCTATGCGCTCATATTTGGGCGATTTCGTGAAGTTGAACACCAACGGGTTCTCGATTTGGCCCTGTCCAGGCTTCTGGGCGTAAAGGTGCCAGTTGGGTTCGATGCTGGCAGTGAATTGCAGTTCCGCTACAGAATCATTGACTTTCACTGTCTTGTATGCCCATTTCACAGGCGCAACAGTCTGTGCGAACACAAAAATAGACAAACAAGTCAGCAGGCAGGTCGTCAAAAGGATGCGTATATTCTTCATATTTAAATATTTTTATCCATATTAAATAAGGTGGCAAAGGTACAAAATATTTGTTATCCTCGGCGGTATAGCGTAGATTTGACAAAAAACGTAGGGCTGTCGCATTGCGGCAGCCCTACATTCGTGATTTTCGTAAATATGTTCGCGATTATTTCTCCAGCCGGATTCTCGCATCCACGGCGGTGACGTAACGCGGGTTGCCCAACAGCGGGTTGAGGTCCATCTCCGCGATTTCGGGAGCAGCCTGCACCAGCGCACTTACGCGAGCCACCTGGTCTGCATAGAGGTCGAGGTTAACACCTTCCTGACCACGCACGCCTTGCAGAATCTTGTAGCCCTTGAGCTGTTTGAGCATCTCCTTGGCCTCGGCAGCGGTGATGGGTGCCAACGCGCTCTGCACGTCCTTAAGCACCTCAATGAAAATGCCGCCCAAACCGAAGAAAATCTGATGCCCGAACTTCGCATCCTTGATGGCGCCGATGTAAACATCAATACCGTCTAACATCGGGTACATCTCCACAGCGTAGGTTTCGGGGATGACAATCAAACGGTCAAATTCCTTGGCAACAGTATCCAAATCCTTGACACCGAGAGTCACGCCGCCCACATCGCTTTTGTGCAGCGGGCCGACAACCTTCATCACCAACGGAACATCCTTGCTGCAACCGACTTCCTTAGCGAATGCAAGTGCATCCTCCTTCTTGGAAACCTCCACAGATTTCTTGCGGGAGATGCCAGCAGCGTCCAACAATTCGTTGTAATCCGCAATTTCCATGTAGCCGTCCTTGCAGCGCTCCACCGTCTTGCGGATACGAGCCACGTCAATCTGAGGCAGCTCCACATGTTCGGGTTGCGGTTTCGGGGTGTTATAGACTTTGCAGATGGCATTGCCCAGCACGCATTCCTCAGGGAAGTTGATGCGGCCTTTGGCGATGAAATCGTTGATTTCGTCCTTCACGTTGATAATGGAAGGCAGCACCGGGAAGATGGGTTTCTTGCAGGTCTTCATCTTCTCATCCAGCAAGTCATAAACCTCTTTGTTGCTGAACAATCCGGGAGAACCGAAGATCACCACCGAGAAATCGATTTCGTCATATTCGTTCTCGACCGTGTCGATGATGTATCCGAGCTGTTCGGCTGTACCGGTAGCGAGAAAGTCGATGGGGTTGCCCACTGAGGAACCGCCGAACAACTTCGCCAAAAGGGCAGGGCTGGCAGGGTGATCCTTCAACGGAGGAACTTCCAATCCGCCATTGCTGAGCACATCGGTAAGCATCACGGCAGGACCGCCGGCGTGGGTGATGACGGCGCAACGTTTGCCTTTGATTTCAGGATGCATGAAGACGCCACACACGGTGGTGAGTTCCTGACGGTTGTGGCAACGCACAATACCCGCTTTGCGGAAGAGGGCATCCACGGCAGCATCGTTGGTCGCAAGAGCACCCGTATGTGAAGAAGCGGCACGGGAGCCAGCAGCACTGCCACCGCTCTTAATAGCCGCAATATGGCAACCTTTGTTGATGAGGCTGCGGCTGTGTTTCAGCAGACGTTGCGGGTCGCCGATCTTCTCCATGTAAAGCATGATGACATGGCTGGACTTTTCGGGATCGAAGGTTTCGTCCAAATGTTCGAGCACATCTTCAATACCCAGCTGGGCACTGTTACCCACTGCCCACACGCTGTTGAACTTCAGACCATTGCTCATGCCGTATTCCTTGATGAACACAGCCGTAGCGCCGGAACCGGTGATGAAATCAACACCTTTCGGGTCGAGTTTCGGAATCGGCGTGTCGAAGCAGCCGCTATAGTTGGTATTGAGGAAGCCCGTGCAGTTGGGACCGATAAGCGAGCCACCCACGCTGTTGATGGTGTCCACAATGTGCTTCTCGATTTCGGCACCTTCATGGCTCTCCTCAGAGAAGCCGGCACTGACGATGATGAATCCTCGGCAGCCTTTCTCCTTGGCCAGCACGTCAACGGTCTGGGCACAAAACTTAGCCGCGATACAGAGGATGGCACAATCGACCTGAGGCAGGTCATCGACCTTGGCATAGCACTTCACGCCCTGCACTTCGGTCTCTTTGGGGTTCACGGCATAAATCTGACCTTTGAAAGGACTCTCCAAAAGGTTCTTCAACGACTTGCCGCCGGGTTTGTGAATATCACTTGATGCACCGCACACCACGATGCTTTGAGGGTTTAATAATTTGGGGTTGATCATTATTGGTTTAAGTTTTAGGGTTTACGATTTGCGGTTTGCGATTAAAAGGTCAATGTCATAGTCAATGTCATAGTCAAAGTCAATAAATTCTCGCCAGTGCTAACTGCTAACTACTAACTGCTAACTATTTCAGTCCCAGATCTTTTTTCAATCCTGCGATGCGGTCGGCAAGAATCTTATCCACCTCCGCGAGGCTCTGTTCAGCATTCACCGTCTCGCATACGCTGAAATAGAACTTGATCTTGGGTTCCGTACCGGAAGGACGCACCGTGACCTTGCTACCGTCGGCGGTGATGAACTGCAGCACATTGGAAACAGGCAATTCAAGCCGATCGCTCGTAGTTTTCTGCACATTATAGGTGCGTTGGGTCTGGTAGTCGTGAATACGCAGGACTTCCATGCCGCCGAGTGTCTTCGGGGCTTGTTCGCGCAGACGGGTCATACGCTCCTTGATGGCCTGCATACCCGCCTCACCGGGCTCTGTCAACGAAACCATGTCCTCTTTGAAATATTGATACTGACGATACAAGGTCTCCAACTGCTCAATCAAAGAACGATGATAGACGGTTTTGTAATAGCCCGCCATTTCGGCAATGAGGCAGCAAGCGGAAACCGCATCCTTGTCGCGTACAAAGTCACCCACCAGATAGCCGTAGCTCTCCTCGCCGCCAACCAGGAACTGTTTCTTTCCTTCGAACTCGCGAATCTTCTCGGCAATGTATTTGAAACCAGTCAACACATTGAAACACTCTACGTTGTAGTCTGTAGCGATTTGATCGATCAAGTCGGTCGTCACAATGGTTTTGACCACGAAGAATCTATTGTCCAGCGGATTGATGCTGGTCTGGGAAAGCACATAGTGGAACAGCAGCGTAGCGGTCTGGTTGCCGTTGAACAGCTGATACTCGCCATCGGGACGACGGATCGCGATACCCACACGGTCAGCATCGGGATCAGTGGCCAGCACAATGTCGGCTTTCACCTTCTTGGCCTTAGCGATGGCCAGCTCCAGAGCGGCATGTTCCTCAGGATTAGGAGACTTTACGGTCGGGAAGTTACCATCCGTAACCGCTTGTTCTTCCACAATATGTACATTCTTAAAGCCAAAATCTGAAAGAGCTTGGGGCACAACGGAAATGCCTGTACCGTGCAGCGGCGTATAGACAATGCAGAGATCTTTCGACTCAGCCACCACTTCGGGATTCAAAGACAAGCGACGGATAAGCGTAAGGTACACATTGTCAATATCTTTACCTATGGTACGGATCAAATCTGGACGTCCATCCCATTTCACTTGTTCCACCGTCTTGATCTTGTTGACCTCATTAATGACATTCTTGTCGTGCGGGGGAACGAGCTGACCACCGTCATTCCAATACACCTTGTAACCGTTGTATTCTTTGGGGTTATGAGAGGCGGTGATCATGATACCGGCATTGCACTGCAGGTGACGCACAGAAAACGAAAGTTCGGGCGTCGGGCGCAACGAGTCGAACAGGTAGACTTGTATCCCATTCGCTGCCAAAATGTTGGCGGCAATCTGTGAAAATTCCGGACTGCAATTGCGCGAGTCAAAGGAGATGGCCACCTTGATGTCTTTCTTGAAGACTTTGATCAGATAGTTGGCCAATCCTTGGGTGGCGAAACCCACCGTGTATTTGTTCATGCGGTTGGTGCCTACGCCTAAAATACCGCGCAAGCCACCGGTTCCAAATTCCAAAGTTTTGTAGAATGCGTCTGACAACGCGGCAGGATCTTTCTCCTGCATTCTCTTGATCTCTTTCTTCACATCTTGGTCATAGTTTCCATTCAACCATGCATCGATGTGCTGCTGGGTAAAGTCTTTTGTCATATTGGGTGATATTTGTTATTAATTATTTACGATTTACGATTTACCGTTTACACTGTTGCCTATTGCCTATTGCCTATTGCCTTTTGCCTTTTGCCTACTAACTGTCCAATGCGTGCAGCGCAAAGCAATACGCCCCGATGGCAGTGGCGCGACTGGTGCCGAGCTGCGAAAGGGTGATACCCAACCGTTTCTGGGTGTCAATACGAACGCACTTTCCGGTTCCATACACCTCGATTTCCTTGGTCTGACCGTGCACGAACTGTTCGAATTCCTGCGGGTCCTCCAGATTGTAGATGTAGGAAGGCACGCGAGCAAGTGTGTTGCCATTGAGCGTGTGCATGGTGGCACGCACCTCACGAAGCAGCGACGGCATGTAGAACTTCGCCGCCTTGCTGACGCCGCCGCCCAAAACGATGATGCCGTCCAACATACAGGCAGCGTAGGCGATAGTATAGCCGGCCGCCTCGCCGAAACGGGCGAAAGCGTTGAGTGCCGCCGTCTGGTCCCCCGCAAGAGTACCCTCGGCGATGCGATAAATATCATACGAGTCTGTGTAGTCGGCTGCCTTGTCGTCTTTCGCAGCCTCCCGGTAATAGCGCAACACAGCTCGAAGGGAGACTCCCTCCTCCGCAATCAAATCCTGTCCCCATTTGCTGGGCGAGCAATAGATTTCGGAACAGCAGTTGTCGCCCATGAACATCTGGTTATGCGAAGTCATGCCAATGCCGAAGCCCGTACCGAGGATAAAACCGATCAGGTTATGGTACTGTTTCACCCCACCGGAATGGCGTATTTTCTCGTTAATCATCGGCAATGTGCCAGCCAGCGCTTCCCCGTAAGTGAACAAGTCCGCGTCGTTGTTGATGAACACCGGCAACCCGAAAGCATCCTTCAAGTATGCGCCCAGCGCCACACCTCCCTCGAAACAAGGAAAGTTGGTGAGACGGTCAGGGAAAACGCCATTGGGATAGTCCGCGGGACCAGGGAAAGCAAAGCTGATAGCCACCGGTTTTTCCGACAATTGGTCAATAACATGCTGGAATCCCGTCTTCAAATCCGCCAAAAGTTGAGGAAGGTCGTCAGGATGGGTGGGCAGTTCGAAAGTGTCGGTGACAGCCTCGCAGCCTCGCATCGCAGAGAAGCGAAAATGCGTGCCACCAGCGTCCAACGTGATGACAGTTCTGGGGTCGGTATTATACATACAGCTTGAAAAAAATTACGCTGCAAAGATACAAAATTTTCTTTTCAAAAAAAAAGACCACCGATTCGCATCAGCAGTCTTCTTTTTTGCACATAATCAGAAATTATCAGTTTTTGATACAGCGAACAGACAAACCGTCAGCCCTGTCTATCATAGAACTGTTCACCTGAAAGGTGGAAAGATTATAACCTAACGAAGCATATTGGCTCATCGTTGCGTTTCCAGTAGAGGACCACATCATAGCATTCACGCCAAAACTCATAGGAGTAACCGAAGTAGTAGAGTAGTAACGCGCATAACCGGCCGGCATAGCGTTAAAACCAGAATAATTATTCTTCTCCGGTTCGTAACCCGGTGTATTAGAATAGGTTGTAGAAGTCCATCCTGTAGTACTCGACACGGCTTTAGTAATCGATCCATAGTAGGGTGTTGCAGCAACATATTGTCTCAATGTGAAGAATTCTTCAGCAGCAGGAATGTGCCAGCCACTAGGACAAATACCCTGGACTTTGGAAGACGCTGTCGTACTCGTAGCATTACCCGTATTGTTGGCCGCTGCCGTCCAGTTGTAAAGCAGTCCATAGGTGGTTTGGTTGGCAGAGTTTCCATCTGGATAGTAGTAATATCCACTATACATATTACCACTTCCACTTCCAGTGCCACCGTATGTAATAGATCCACCGTTCGGATAATGCTTCGTCCTCATATTCTCCTTCATCCAACATTGGTCGCCAATCTCCACCGTATGGTACTCATTGCCGTCATAGTCAGTAACGGTGGATGTACCATTACAGGAACGAGGCACCAAAACAAACTTAGCGGCAAACCCTTCATAACTGGCATTACTACCATCGGTTCTGAAACGCAATGTGAGAGAATTGTTGGAGGAGCTGGGCGCAATCGGCGGAATAGTGCCCGTTCCGTTAAATCTATCCAAATACGAGGTTGAAGCTGTCGCAACCGAGCCGTCATAAACTTCAAGATAATCCCACCATGAAGTACCACTACTGTTGGCTTCCGTGGCATAGGTACCCTCTACCAACATCACTTTATAACCATAAGCATTGGATGCCACATTCAGATAACCATCCAGATTGTTCTCGCCATAATTCGCATCGGGACCTCCAATGTCATACACCCAAACAGGTGTGTTGACATCACTGATATAGATGGTCCGCTGACCGGTACGAGGAACAGCATAATAGTTTCCGCGCGTTACCTCCTCGCTAGCACTGTAAGCAGTACCGTTGACATTGGTGGCAAAAGCCCGGACATAATAGGTAGTGCCAGTCAAGAAAGTCGTTAAATCTTCGACAAAGGTGGTGCTAGTGCTTTCGGAAATCTTATAGCCGTCGCAGTTCTGGAGTGTCGGATCTGCACTCGTTCCCCAACAGAAGCCCTTAGCCAGTATAATTTCACCGCCATTATTGTTCACAAATGCCGTAACTCTCGGATAATTGACCTTGTCTCCAACATGAGTGTTCGTAATACTCACCACCGGAAGCGATCCTGCGCTTTCCAGCATACTGTCAATTATTTCTTGCATCTGGCCGACAAGCCCATCGGGCACATCACGCACACAGCGCACAGCAAGAGGTGAATTCTTTGCATAACTTGGCACATTAAGCACAGCTGCATCATAAAGCAACCCGAATGTTTCCCCCGCTGAGCTAGAATATTGAGTGGAAAGCCAAAGAGTGGCACTTTGGTTATACCCAGGACCGTAATTGGTGGCAGGTAAAATCGACAATCCCGTAGCGTTATTGGAGGCCAAGTCATTACCCACCGCACAGTTAACGCTGGACGTCGCCCAATCGGTATTGGCAGCCAACGCCTTTGCAATTCTGGACGTATTGCCAGAACACAAGTAATCACCAACACTTCCCACATAGTTGGTCAGCTGCGTAAATTCAGAGATGCTGGGCACGTGCCAACCAGAGGGACAGATGCCCTGTACGCCGGAAGGATTGGAAGTAGAACTGAATTGACCGTTCATCGCCACATCCCAAACGTACAAATAGCCGAACCTCGGTTCCCAACTGTTATCCGGACGCGACGGAACGAGGTATGAAATCGCACTTCCTCCAGGGGTATGCGTAACCCGAAGATTCTCTTTCATCCAACATTGCTGGCCAATTTTCACCGTATTGTATGCGTTTCCATCCACATCATAGACTTGGGAAGTTCCGCACGCGAACGCAGCATCGTCGTTACTCTGATTGGCCAACGCGTTCTGCAGATTGGCGATTTGATCCTGCTGCTGGGCAAGCTGTGCCGACAAGCTGCCCACAGTCTGATCAATCATGGCTTGAATTTGTGAAGCGTTATAGACGGTCGGCTTGTTCAAGATTTCCGCCACACCGCTCGTCGCGTTCCAGTCGGAATTCACCTGAGTGGCAAAATTGTTGGTCACTGAAAAAGTGGACGTTGTGCCATCCGTATAGTGAATCGTGTAAGTGTCTGTGGAACCGCTGCTGGTCGGACCTGTGATGGATTGGATGCCCACACCTTGCGGACCTTGCGGACCGGTTGCACCTGTAGGACCTTGCGGACCCTGAGGACCTGTTGCACCTGTGGCACCAGTGGCACCGGTAGCACCTGTTGCACCAACAGGACCTTGCGGACCTTGAGGACCAGCAGGGCCTTGCGGGCCTTGAGGACCCGTTGCACCCGTTGCGCCAGTAGCACCTGCGGCTCCCGCAGCACCGTTCGTCACCACAAATGTAGTGGTAGAACCGTTGGTGTAGTGAATGGTGTAGGTATCCTCCAGACCACTCGTCGTAGGACCTGTGATGGACTGGATGCCCACACCGGCAGGACCTTCGGGACCAGTAGCACCGGCGGGACCGGCAGGACCTTGAGGACCTTGTGCACCCGTTGCACCTGTAGCACCCGTTGCACCGGCAGGACCCTGCGGACCTTGCGGACCCGTTGCGCCCGTAGCTCCAGCAGGGCCTTGCGGACCTTGCGCACCCGCAGCACCGTTCGTCACCACGAATGTGGAGGTGGTACCATTGCTGTAGTGAATCGTATACGTATCCTCCAAACCGTTTGCCAACGGTCCAGTGATGGACACGATGCCCACACCGGCAGGACCTTCAGGACCAGTAGCACCGGCAGGACCGGCAGGACCTTGTGCACCCGTTGCACCTGTAGCACCCGTTGCACCGGCAGGACCCTGCGGACCTTGCGGACCCGTTGCGCCCGTTGCACCAGCAGGGCCTTGCGGACCTTGCGGACCTTGCGCACCCGCAGCACCGTTCGTCACCACGTAAGTGGAAGTGGTACCATCCGTATAATGAATCGTATAAGTATCTTCCAAACCGCTTGTCACAGGACCTGTGATGGATTGGATGCCGCGACCAGCAACGCCACCGCTTGTGGGCAACGTCACCGTGTTACCACCAGAAATGGTCAATTGATCACCCATAACCGTAAGGGTCTGAGCAACACCTTCTCCAGCAGGGCCTTGCGGGCCTTGAGGACCAACAGGACCTTGCGGACCTTGCGGACCTTGAGGGCCAGTAGCACCCGTGGCACCAGTAGCACCTGCGGCACCGTTCGTCACCACAAAGGTAGAGGTAGTGCCATCAGAGTAGTGAATCGTATAGGTATCTTCCAAACCATTGGCCAAAGGACCCGTAATGGAGACGATGCCAACACCGGCAGGACCTTGAGGACCTGTGGCACCTGTAGGACCTTGCGGACCCTGAGGACCAGTAGCACCAGCGGGACCGGCAGGGCCTTGCGCACCCGTAGCGCCAGCAGGACCGACAGGACCTTGAGGACCCGTGGCACCCACTGGGCCTTGCGGACCTTCAGGACCGGTAGCGCCCGTGGCACCGGCGGGACCGGCAGGACCTTGTGCGCCAGCGGCACCATTCATCACCACATAAGTGGAGGTAGTGCCATCCGTATAATGAATCGTATAAGTATCTTCCAAACCGTTGGACAAAGGACCGGTAATGGACACAATGCCACGACCGGGAGCGCCACCGCCAGAAGGCAACGTGACAGTATTGCCGCCGGAAATGCTCAGTTGATCGCCAATAAGCGTAAGCGTTTGGGTTGCACCTTCTCCAGCAACACCGTTCGTCACCACAAAGGTGGATGTCGTACCATTTGTATAATGAATCGTATAGGTATCCTGCAGACCGTTGGTCACAGGACCGGTAATGGACTGGATACCGACACCAGCAGGACCAGCAGGGCCTTCAGGACCCGTAGCACCGGTGGCACCGGCAGGACCTTGAGGACCGGTAGCACCGGTCAAACCTTGCGGGCCTTGCGGACCTTCAGGACCCGTAGCGCCCGTTGCACCGGCGGGACCGGCAGGACCTTGTGCACCAGCAGCACCGTTCATTACCACGTAAGTAGAAGTGGTACCGTCTGTATAATGAATCGTATAGGTATCTTCCAAACCGTTGGACAAAGGACCGGTAATGGACACAATGCCACGACCGGGAGCGCCGCCGCCAGAAGGCAACGTGACGGTATTACCGCCAGAAATGCTCAGTTGATCTCCAATAAGGGTAAGCGTTTGGGCAGCACCTTCTCCAGAAGCACCATTCGTCACCACAAAGGTGGATGTCGTACCATCTGTATAATGAATCGTATAGGTATCCTGCAGACCGTTGGTCAACGGACCCGTAATAGAAACGATGCCGACACCGGCAGGGCCAGCAGGACCAGCAGGACCTTCCGGACCGGTAGCGCCCGTAGCACCAACAGGACCTTGTGAGCCCTCAGCACCATTTGTCACCACGAAAGTGGAAGTGGTACCATCCGTATAATTAATCGTATAGGTATCCTCTAAACCGTTGGTCAAAGGACCCGTAATAGAGACAATGCCGACACCGGCAGCGCCAGTGGCACCCGTAGCACCGGTAGGACCTTGCGGACCTTCGGGACCAGTTGCACCAGCAGGGCCTTGAGGACCTTGTGGACCGACAGGGCCTTGCGCTCCGTCAACGCCATTGCGCAACACGAACGTTTGCGGAGTGCCGCCAGCAGGGGTCAGCACCAACACATAGCCTGTGTCCGTGGGGGTAATGGCAAAGGCCGGAACATTGCCAGCCTGAGCCGCATAGAGCGCGTAAGGAACACTCAGCATCTGCTGCACACTCGTCACAGAGTAGTTGCTTCCTCCGTTAGGATCGATCTCGCTCTTCAGATAATACGGACCGTAGCCCCAATCAATCGTAGCGAAATCACCCTGCGAGGCGTTCCCCGCCCCAATCTCCAAGGTCATCAAACCATTGGCGTTCGTAGAGACCGTCTGTGTCTCCACATAAACGGGCATTCCTGTAGCCGTACCCTGAAGCACGCTTATCCGAACACCCACATTGGCGTTCGTCACCAGTTGATTGGTGGCATTCCGCACCACCGCCTGGTAACTGAACTTCGCCGGTGCCTGCGCAAATACACCGATCACGCAGAACATCAGGAGAACGATAAAAATGGTAATCTTTTTCATTGGTATTTTATTTAATGAATACTAATATATTGATTGTCAGTATAATAAGAAGAAGAACAATACAGTAATAAACAATACTTTTTTGATAAATAATCAGCAAAAGTATGATTTTTCAAATAATAAAGACCAGTTGGCTCGTCCATACAAAACAGTTTCAAACAAACCAACAAATTGATTATCAATAAAATAAAACCAACGAAAACAAAAATCTACAACAAAAATACGTAAATTTACGTAGCCCCCTAACTGCTAACTCCTAACTGCTAACTCCTAACTCCTAACTTCTAACCACTCCATGGTCAAACACCCACCGGATAAGCTCCGAAGTACTGTTGAATCCCAACTTTTTGAAAATATTGTTCTTATGGGTTTCCACCGTTCGTGTGCTTATACTCAAGGTTTCCGCTATCTGCTTAACACTCATTCCTTTAGCACACAGCAGGACAATATCCAATTCTCGTCCAGTAAACACCTCTTCCGCAGGCCCTTTGGCCGTTGACACCGCCTGTATGATTTCCGCAATATCCTTTCCAAAATACTCAATTCCATTGCATACAGAATGGATAGCTGTTGTAAGTGTTGAAATATCAGCATATTTACTGATGAATCCGTCAATTCCCAACTCCACCAACTGCAGAATGGTCTCTTGGTTATTGTCCGCGGAGATGACCAGCACCTTGATTTCGGAACCACGCTGTTTGAGAAAACGGACCACCTCAATACCGTTACCATCAGGGAGCATCAGGTCAAGTAGCACCAAATCCAAAGCCTGAATTTGCTTGAGCTGTTGCTTTGCTTCCTGCACCGAGCCGGCTTCCGCCACAATCCGGCACTCTGAATTCCGGTTCAGCGCCATGGTCATCCCCATGCGAGTCAAAACTTGATCCTCTACTAATAGAATATTGATTTTGTCCATTTTTCGAAATGCTTGTTTCTATTCCTGAGAAGGTTTGGAATGCTGCTTGATCGTTTTTTCGGAAAGTGGGAGGGTAAGTGTGAAGGTGCTCCCTTTGCCCTCTTCACTGATGAAACTCAACTCTCCGTTAATCATCTGCGTCATCGCTTTGCACACGACCAGGCCCAATCCAGTTCCCGTCTCCTCATTCGTCCCTAATGTGGAAATCCGTTCCAAGTGGAAAACAGACTTCTTCACCTGTTCGGACATGCCCACCCCGTGATCCACCACGGAAAGCCGGACACGGTCATCCCCTTTCGTCGTCACAATTTCCACGGAGCCACCCGCTAACGAGAATTTCACGGCATTGGTGAGCAGATTGCGAAGAATGGTGTCCACACAATTATGGTCGGTGAACACATAGCAGGGTTCGTCCAGATCGGAGACGACACGGATCTCCTTCGCCACCGCCAACGGCTGCACAAGCTCGACATTTCGGCGCACCACCGCGCTGAGATCCAGACGAATAGGCTTGCAACTCATACGACCGCTTTCCAACGATGCCCAATCCAGCAGACTCGTCAACAGTTCACCTAAACGTTTGGCAGAATCATTCAGAGCCGTGATCTGCTGCTTTTTCATCACATCGTCCACCTCCTCATAATGTTCGCTCAAAAAAGCGAGAAGCTGAGACTGTGCCCGCACAGGATTCTTTAAGTCATGGGAGATGATGGAGAAAAAACGATCCTTAATGGTGTTCACTTTTGCCAATTCAGCATTGCGTTTTTTGCGGATTTTCGCCAGCTGATAGGCAAAAATGGCCCAAACGAAGGTCAGTATCGCGATACACAACAGGGTGATGGCTAAGATACTGCGGTTGCGGGTCTTGTCCCGCTGCTCGTTCAATTCCTGCTCTTTTTCCCTGACCTCAAACCGCGTTTGGTACTCGCCGATGATTTGCTGCTGACGTTCCTCATTAAGCGAATCCTTAAGCGAAGCAGATTGTTCCAAGTAGTCTAACGCCTTTTCGAAGCGGCCGGTCTCCCGGTAAAGGGTGCTCAACTGCCGCTGCATACGCCAAAGTTGCGGACGGAAGCCCGTGACTTTGCACAGCTGTTCCCCTTCACGTAAGTGCATCTCCGCCGATTCGTACTGCTTCAGCTGTATTTCACAGGCACCCAACTGCCGTAGCACAATGATCTTGTCCACGGTGTTGTCAGTCTGCTCAAAAATTTCCAACGCTTGCAAACAGGTATTTCGGCACTCCTCCCAGCGCTGCTGATGAGCGAGAATATCGGACTTCTGCGACAGCCGAATCCCAACTTTCCCGATTCTGCCAGCCCTGCTATCAATGTCAATGGCCTCACTGATGGCCTCCAACGCCTCCTGCGGACGGTCCATCAAAAGCAGAATCTCGCTCTTAATGCCAAGTCGGATGGCCAGTGCCTTGTCGTCTTTGCCCTTGCGCTCAATGGCGATGGAACGTTCACTGTATTCAAGCGCCTTGTCATATTGATGAGTGTGACAGTGGATGCCCGCCAACGAGTTCAGGGAGGTGCTGCGTATCTTGTCATCATTCAGCCGCTCGCCCAAATCATAGTCTTTTTGCGCATATTCGACCGCTTTGGCAAATTCCCCTTGTCGGAAATTGGCTAAG
>Ga0265298_10002882_pt1 | contig 23336 bp, 48 predicted proteins | sample AusTroGonzalo_MG_3_FD_193486 | JGI IMG/M metagenome (GOLD analysis project Ga0265298, IMG submission 193486) | Bovine rumen microbial communities from tropical cattle in Woodstock, Queensland, Australia - Gonzalo_01 | ecosystem: Host-associated > Mammals > Digestive system > Stomach > Rumen ...
CTTCTCTGCTCGTTCTGAAGCCACTTTTTGTTCGTCTAATAGGGTGTTGAGCATCTTTCCAACCGACCACGGCAATTGCCTTGTAGTTGTGCGATCCGACCTTTTGCACCGTTCCCTCACCGTTACCTCTGCGTTTCATGACAAGACCCCTCGCATGAAATCCTTAACTCTTTGCATCTGTCCGGGAGTCAGTTGCCGAGCAAGTGAATAGAACTCCTCGTCCAGAGCATCAGCCTTTTCGGTTGGTGCTTTTTCTTCTGTCCAATTAGGACGGACTACTTCTGCTCTTGTCATGCCCTTAACCTCAAGCAACCACTCATCGTAGTCGCGATAACTATCGTCTGCAAAGAACTCTGCATCGACACCGAAGTAACTAGCAAGTTTGAACATCGTTGTCATGTTGGGCATTGATCCGTTCTTCCACTTGGTAGGGGCAGACGAAGCAATGTCGCACTCTGCACACATCTTTCTTACAGAAATTCCCTTTTTAGCACATAACATGACCAATTTCTCGTAAAACATGGGTTGTTTTCATCCTTTTTCTCAAAAATTTCGCTAACTTTGTATCTATTTTTCAAGAAAAGGGTTGACTACTCAAAACCCTATATGATATATTGTATACACAAGGGTACAAAGTTAGCACATTTAATTGTTGGCACTATTAATGTACCATACCTTGCACCCTTTAGTAAATAGCAAAAGTGCATTTTTGCCTTTTGCAAAAAGGATTTGAGCGATGTTGATGACAGTTGGTGAGGTTGCCGAATACCTCAAGGTTAGGAAAGAAACGGTCTATGGGTGGATTAAGGACAGAGAGATCGCTGCCATCTACCTAGACCGAGCCATAAGGATAGACGAGAAAGACCTTGCCAACTTCGTCAACAGACACAGAAAGGATGCGAAGAGATGAAGAAAGAAACATTAACTACTATCTTCTATTGGGTTACCTACATGGTCTTATCTACGATTCTGTGGGTATTACTCTTGGAAAACTTCTGTTAGGGGGGGGTGTAATATGGCACATCTACCAGGGCAGGACACGAACATCAAGATGTTGTTCGGTTACAACTTCAAGGTGGCTAATCCGTGCAAGGATTGTGCCGACAGAGAGGTTGGTTGTCATGGCAAATGCGAAAGGTACAAGGCGTATCGCCATGAATTAGAACAAGTGAAACAGATTTACGGAAAGAGAGCGAGGGAACGCAATGCTAGGAACTAAAGAACTTTTGGACAAAAAAGGAAACATTGTCTGCAACAGAGGAGAAGATTGGTGGTGGGATGCACTCGCACACGCTGACGATCCGATTATCGAAATCGATTGGAAGTGGGAAGCCAGAGATAAGGCGAATGATGACTTGTTCTTCAAATTCATCGCTGAACATGACTATTGGGAAATGTTCAAGGAGTCGATGATGCAGTACTTCTCAACTCCACCTCATTATGAGAGTGACGATGAAGTCCTTGACTACCTTATGACAGAGGGAGTTGTCGAAACGGCAAAGGAATATGATCTGCACGATTTCTATATGGAGTTCATATGTGACGATGAAGACTTGGCAGAGGAGTATGTGGAATGGCTGAAATGAGTAATTTGGACATTGTCCGTGAGTTTTTCTCGATAGACTCACAAACTGTATGCGACTTGCCTTATGAGGAGTTTGTCAAGTATATGGAGAGATTCCACAAGGCAACTGACAACTTAACTTTCGCAGAAGAAACGATTTTATGCGAAGAGTTGGAAAGGAGAAGAAGTGCCAGTTATAGAACTTAACGAAGAGAAACATCAGTATTTTGTTGACGGCAAAGAAGTGCCGAGTGTGACACAGATATTAGACCTACTATCTTATGACACTTACGGACAGATAGATAAAGGTACTCTGGAGTACGCAGCTAGGCGAGGGAGCGATATCCATGAAGCCACACAAGACCTCGATTTAGGTTTGCCTTGCGAGGTAGACGGAGAAACTTATCCTTATCTGTCAGCCTACTGTGACTTCACCAGAGACTACTACGGAATATCTCATCACATGATAGAACAAGCCATTTATGACGAGGAGTTTGGTTACTGTGGCACGATAGACAGATTGTCCAGGGTCGGATCACAAGTATGGCTTATCGATATAAAGACGGTTGGTTCACCAAACAGACTCACTTACATCAAACTGTGCCTACAGACATGGATGTACAAACACGCAATCAATACCGAGTGCCACAGATACGGACTATTTCTCAAGAAAGACGGAACATACAAACTGTTCAACTGTCAAGAATGGGAAAAGAAAAACGGCATCGTGCCCAAAGAGATAGTTCCTCAATTGGTAGATGCCTACAAACTAATACAGAAACTGAAAGGAAAGAATTGATGTCAGAAAATTTAACACTCTATGAGAGTAAAGCTGCTATTTGCGAGGAGAAAGGTCGCAACTACATCATTAGAAATCCATTCAATGAGAGTGCGACAAAACTGATTAGGGGAACGGACTTCGCAATCATCCCCGGAACTACATCACCATCGCTCCTAAAGGGTGGGGCAGAGAAAATCGCTCTTCTGTTTGGAGTCATGAAACACATCGAGTTGGTAAACGAAATTGCCGATTACAAAGAGCCATTCTTCTACTACGCACACAAATGCGAGTTGACGAAGTTGGGTGCTGATGGCAAAGAGTATGTTTTCTCAACCGGATACGGATCATGCAACACAAAGGAAAAGGGATTCGGTCGTGCCGATGCCTTTACATCAGCCAATAGTGCCATGAAAAAGTCAGAGAAAAGAGCCTATGTCGATGCGGTCATCTCAATGGTAGGCATCAGCAATCTGTTCAGCCAAGACCTTGAGGATGGCAACTTCAACAAACAAGTCGAGAGCATGACATTTGATACCTCTAATCCAGAGGATAAGATTACCAAACCACAAGCCAAGAGATTGTTTGCCATAGCCAAGAATTATGGCAAAGGCAACGTAGAACTCAAGGCATGGCTCAAAGAGAAGTTTGATTTAGACTCCACAAACGATATCACGCAGAAACAGTATGACACCATCGTTGCTGAACTACAGAAAGAGGTGTGACATGGCATGGACTACAGTACCTCAACCGAAAGAGGATGAAGAACAGACCATTAAGCCTAAACAGATAACCGATGAGGAGATAAGAGAACTCATCAATGAAAAATTAAAGGAGTTGAGAAGTAAGTAATGCTGAATGTAAATGCAAAGTTCCACACAAGGATACAGAAAGGCATAGCCTTTGACCGTAAGGGTGTTCCAAGCACCAAACTCCGTTTCGCAGACAAAGATATGGACGGCAATTGGCAGAACATCACCTTTGTCACCGAGGGTTCATTCCCTTGCGAGAAAGAAGACGGATTTGAATTCGTAGCCACAGAGATAACTGGTATCTATGTCTACAAACAGAACGGATACACCAACATCAACGTATATGGCAAGGCAGATGTCTTCGACAGTAAGGGTCGCAAGATTAACTCCGTCAACCGAAAGGCTGAAGAGGAGTTCCGGGAAGTAACAGGATTGGCAGAGGATCTTCCGTTCTAGGAGAGGGGCAAAATCACCCCTAGAAAGCGAGTTTATTTTACCCTACAAGTTATAGATTTAAGACCAAAATTATTAGCATAGCACAATTAAGACATTTTGCAAAGAAAGAGAGAAACAATGAACCAAATGTGGAAGCCGATACCTGGCTATGAGGGGTTATACGAAGCGAGTAATAAAGGACTTATTAGGTCTGTAGAAAGAGACATTGTGCGTAAAAACGGACGTACATTTCATATTCAACCAACAGTATTGAGTCCTTATCCACAGTACTCAACATTGCGTGGAAAGAAGTACTTCATGGGATATCAAGTGGCACTACGCAAGAACAACAAATCGAAATCACATCTCGTTCATAGGTTAGTTTGTCTTGCATGGTACGGATTACCACCCGACTCCAAGTGGCAAGTCAATCACATCGATGGGAATAGGGAAAACAACAACAAAGATAACCTTGAGTGGACAACTCCAAGCTGCAATGTCCAACACGGATATGACAATGGGTTATTCAAAAGCAAAACGATTGAAATTGTTTTGACACCTACCGATGGCTTCTATCCATATCGTTTTCCGTCTGTAGCATCAGCATCACGAAAACTCCATGTTTCTCGCAACACGCTTATGAAAAACAAATATATAAACATTGACGGTCGTGATTACAAGATAGAAAGGAGAACCGACCATGTACCTAGAGGTACTTAACTTAAAAGAGTGGCAGACAAAAAAGGACATCATCGCACAGTTGAATGCTCTTGGAGTCGAGCCAGAAGAGGATTTAAGAGCGTTTCGCAATGAGGTGAAAGTCAACAATGCGAAATGGGCAAAGGGGCAGAGTGGGTATTATGTGGCTCACAGTAGGCTTGGGTACAAGTTAGCCACCGAGGTGTCAGAGATAGATAACTCGCTGACAGACCTAGAGAAGAGGGCATTGTCAATGATCCGTGACATCCGTAACACTCGCATGGCTATTGGACTACAAGGACAAGGCTCTTACAACAACTTGGCAGAGATACGCAAAAACAGAGGACTCACAGGCACGGCTCTTGTTAGGCTGATGAAAGAGAAGAACCCACAGTTTGACTCACCGACATTATCTCGCATAGAGAACGGCAAGGTATTGCCTACCCCGGAGACTCTCACACAGTTAGCCGAGATTCTCGATTGCGAAACTTGGGAAATCGTAAATCCACAGTACTTGATGTGAGGTAGTCATGGAAGAGAAGTTGAGATATATCGTAGTGCCTTTAGAGGTGTTCAACGATACAAGGCTCGATGCCACAGAAAAGATACTTCTCATGAGGATCGACAGTTTCTGCAAGTACGGTGACGGAGATGGGTGCTATGCATCAAACGATTATCTCTCGACATTCTGTGGATGTAGTGACAGAAAGATATCCCAATCACTTACAAAACTGAAGCAATTGGGATACATCGAACAGAAAGCCTTTAACGGAAGACAGAGGATTTTGTGGAGCAGACTCGCAGATATTTCTAGTCTGCCTAGCAGAATCTGCGGAGCAGACTCGCAGAATCTGCGGACAGAGATAATAGAGATTAGTAATAAGAATATAGAAATAACCCCCTATAATCCCCCACAGACTCCGCTATTTGACGAGACATCGTTTAACCGCTTTTGGGATGCCTATCCAAAGAAGAGAGATAAGGCTAACGCCATGAAGTCTTTCCGCAAGGTGACAGTTCCTGTCAGCGTGTTGATAGATGCTATCGAGAGACAGAAGAAGTCAGCCGATTGGCTCAAGGAGAACGGAAGATTCATCCCTTATCCGTCAACTTGGCTGAATGGCAGACGATGGGAAGATGAAGCCGATGTGGGATTCTTGCACGGTCATGTCCATGTCGATGGGAAAGACCCCGACTCCTACAAAGGCGAAACAGATGAAAAGGAGAAACTGAATCTATGGAAATAGAGAAATGTGCCGTGTGCGGTGAACCTCTATTCAAAGAGATTCCGATGTTTGGACAGACCAAGCTGCTACGAAGAGCGTGTGCTTGTCGCAGAGCCGAGTTGGAAGAGGAAGAAAAGGAAGCCGAGAGGTCGAGGTTGGTACACAGAGCCAAAGACATCCTTGAGTTAGGGTATCTCGACAAGGGTTATGCCAACTATACCTTTGCTTCCACAGAAGACAAGACATCGGGAGAGTACAGAGACTTCGTACAGTACGCAAACAATTGGGAAAAGGCTAAAGAGGTAAACCGAGGAATCTATCTCTACGGCAACGCAGGAGCAGGCAAAACATTCTACGCATCATGCATAGCCAACGAGGTTAGGAAGAGATACGGAGACTATGTGCTGATAGGATCATCCACAGAACTCATCGACTACATGACCAGAGACTATGGCAGAAACGATGAGGGCAAGGAACAGTTGAGAAGATATCCGTTAGTGGTGATTGACGATATCGGTGTTGAGAAAGCCACAGACAGTAGCTTAGCAACGATGAACGAGATTATCGACATTCGCTACATGGCGAGAAAACCCCTCATCTGCACAAGCAATTTCCCTTTGGAGAAACTTTACAACGGAACAGGAATATATGGTGACCGAATCACATCAAGACTAAAAGAGATGTGCGTTCAATACAAGATAGTAGGAAAGGACAGAAGACAGAATGGCTGACTATGGTGAAATACTCTTTCCGGGAGTCAATGAATTCTTGGGAAAGATAGACGAAATAACAGAAAGGATAGACAAACAAATGGCAAAGCAGAAAGAAACAGAATTAACCGCATTAGGAATCGTAGACATCCTCTTGTTAGTGAAAGAAGACGGAGAAAAGGTCGTGGCGATAGCACCCATTGGGTGTGGAATCCAAAAGGGTGAAGCCGTGACCTATGACAACGGAAACGGATTCGATGACGGAACTGTAATCGACATCGTGTGGGAAGATATCAACGGTGGCTTCATGAGTTTCATCAAGAACGCAATGAACATCGACAATCCGTACACCGTCATAGCCGTCCACAGAACGGAGAGTGTCGCATGGAAGTAAAGAAGAAGCACTCGCAAGGTGTTGAGAAGTTTGCCGACTCGACCAACACACAAGCAAGTGCCACTCCGCAAGAACATTATATCGCTTTAGAGGGGCAGTTGTCGTTCTTCGATCTTGAAGAAGAACAACAAGGACATGATAAGTGGGTGCGTAGGATCACCTACGATGAGACAAAACCCTTTCTTCTTAAAGTGCATTATGCTAGGCGAATGCCATGTATAACTGATGCTTTTGGATTGTTCATCAAAGGTGGGAAGATGATCGGAGTTGTCACATATGGGATTCCAGCTTCACCTTACCTTTGTATGAGCATCGCAGGGAAAGAAAACAAGGATCGCATCAAAGAGTTAAACCGCCTTGTGATCTTGCCAGAGTACAACGGAAAAAACTATGCATCGTTCTTAGTGTCACACTCCCTGAAGATGCTCGATAACGGTACGTTTGTCGTTAGTTATGCAGACACAGCTTGGAGTCATGTGGGTTATATCTATCAGGCAACAAACTTCTGGTACGCAGGGGAAAGTGTAAAGAGGACGGATACATATCAGCCTGAGGGATTGCACCCTAGAGCATACAACAAAGACAACCACAGTAACCTACGCCAGACCAGATCGCAGAAGCATAGATACATTTATCTGGTTGGCGATAAGAGAACCAAGAAGCAGATGGCAAAGGAATTGAAGTGGAAAGTGTCTAAGAATTATCCAAAGGGTGATGAAAGACACTACGATCCGACAAACCCTATACCAGTTAAGCCGATAGAGATTATAGGTGCAGAAGATGTATGAATGTTTTAATTGTGGGCAAAGATCAGTTATATGGCAAGGCGATTTTATGTTTGACGAATACGGTCGTGAGGGTTATGGCATAGTCCATACCTTGCATTGCACTAATTGCGGAGCGGACATCGAATATTACGTTCCGTTAGAAGAGGAAGATCAGGATGATAGTAGACGGCACGAAAGCGATATCACAGATAAAGGTATTGATAGATAGCACATGGCTTCCGGGGGAAGCGGTCAAAGCGTTTAATCAAGCGATAGCGATAATACAAGGGTGCGACTTGGACTCATGCGGTGACGGTCTGACCATCACATTAGAAGACGGCAACGAACTGTCACCCCATGTGTTTGAGGAGTATGAAACGATTGAGAATGCCACGGTACATCTCATGCGATGCGAGAACTGTGGCAAGGAAGAGATTTGGTGGTCTAGAACATGATAGGTTTTATAGTTGGATTTGTAAGCGGAATATTTGTAGTGGTGCTTTATGCGTGTGTGGTGGCAGGGAGCGATGACAGATGGAATTATTGATACAAGGGTTATGGGGCATCTTTAGGGTGCTAGGCTTACTGACAGCCGACATCATCTTGGTGTTGGCGTTGATAGGAATAATAGGTGCGGTGATAGGGGGTATAGGGAATGAGTAGGTTTAGAGATTGTCGTTATGAAGCAACGTGCCGTGACTATGCTTTGAACCATTGTGATGGTTGCAATGAATGGGAGTGGGCGTTTAACAAACCAACGCAACCAACAGTAGATGCCGTTGAGGTGGTAAGATGCAAGGATTGTATTTATCAAGCAGAATGTGCATTTACCGAATGGCTTGGTAGAAACGGGAACGGGTTTTGTTCGTGCGGAGAGAGGAGATAAGATGGAAATACCTAAATATTTTTACTTCCGTGCGAGAGTGATAAATAAAGGAACATCTATTGAGGTGGAAGATGCGAGTGATGTGGATGTGGTTGAGGTAGTGCGGTGTAAGGATTGTAAACACTATCTTAAATCATACGAAAAATGCGAATTGGTAGACACAAGATTGCATTTCTACGAAACGGACAAAGTGTGGACGGCGGATTGCTTTTGTGCTTGGGGAGATAAGAAAGATGAATGACAGATACATAAACCTAGAAGACCTATTGGTATGGTCGGATGCCGAAATGGAGTACGCCAAGTTGGTGGGAGACTTCGACAAGGTTAAGTTCCTATCAGCGTTTAGGGAACAAATTGACAAGATGCCCTACATCGAAGTTCCCCAACCGACACCGACTACGACAACGATTTACTATATGCACACAGGAGAGAGGGAATGAGATTGATTGATGCAGATGAGTTGATTGAAAGAGCCTACCGAGAGAGGTTGGATAGTAGAGAGTTAATAGCACAGATGATTGAGCCCGCACCGACTGTTGCGGTGGAAGACGATTATGTGGCACTGAAAAAAGAACGCGACTATTGGTATAAACTCGCCAAATCATATGAAGACACAATACTGAAATTGTGTACCGCACTTACAAAAGAGAAAGATGGATGAGGTGGAAGAATGACGGACGAAATATTTGTTTGGATGATGATTGCAGGATTGTTCCTTATGATAATCGGTTTTCTTGGACTTATGACTTGAAAATGAGGTGGAAGAATGACGATATTGGTAGCAAGTTGCGATAAGAACAAAGACCTATTCGCCCCGTTTCATCATTGTCTTGAAAGGTATTGGGCGAAGCATCCAAAGGTCGTGTACTCAACTGAAACCATCAAGAACCCATACTACACGACCATCTGCATGGACTATCCGTTAGATCAATGGACACGCAGGATAAGGGAAAGCCTAGAACAGATAGACGATGATGTCATTCTCTTCATGGTCGATGACATATTCATAAGGAAAGCCGTGGACAGAAAACGCATCAAGTTTGCCGAGAGCCTTTTCGGTGGTAGCCTAGCGTTCATCAACTTTGAGCAAGAGTTCGGCATCTGCGAAGACATCGGTCTTAAAGATTTCAAGCGTAGGGTCGGTGGCTTCTTCACCATCTCGCTGATGTGTGGTCTGTGGGATAGGAAGAAGATGATAGACATCTTGTCAGCCGATATGTCTCCGTGGGATGTAGAGTTCCAAGCAGACAGAAAAGACTATGTCTACTACATAAATAGTGGTGACAGAATAATAGATTGGGGTCACGCCCCTTTTGAGTGGTTCGGCTTGATGGGTGGCAAATGGATGCATGAGGTAGTGCCTTTCTTTGAAGCCGAGGGCATCGAGATCAACTATGACGAGAGGGGGTTTGCAGACTAATGTATTACTGTTTTGAAATCCCTCTTGCCCCGGTCGTTAAAAAGAATAGTCAGCAGATTCTTATCAATCCCAAAACTAAAAGACCATTCATAGCACAAGGCAAGAGATATAAGGATTATGCCAAAGAAAGCATCCGTATCATCAAGACACAGAGGATGCCAGAGACACCGATAAATGTTCCTGTCAATGTGTGTGCGAGGTTTTGGATGCCGACAAGGAGAAGATGCGACACCGTCAATCTTGAAGAGGGATTGTGGGATATCCTGGTCGAAGCAGGTGTCCTCGCTGACGATTGCCGAGACATCATCGCATCGGATGACGGATCTCGCACTTACTATGATAAGAACAATCCTAGAACAGAAGTAGTTATTACACCATATGAAGAAGAATATGAACAATGGAGAACATTAGATGAGTGTTAGTAATATAAGCGAACGCATCGGTCATGCAATCTTTATCGTTGACGATGACGATGCCTTGTTACAGTTGGTCAAGGCAATACGCAATGTCAACATGACACAAGAGAAATGGCTTGGGGAGTATGTCATCATGATATCCACAGAGGGCGGTGGTCACAGAGTGGATGTCGAATGGTTTTCCGATGACGAGTCTATCGTATTCGCAGATGAATGGGGTGTGGAACAGTTCTTCATGAAAGGAGAAGATGATGCCGAGGAAGAAGACGGAGAGAGTATGTGAGATTTGTGGCAAGACATTCTACTACACATCTCATTTAAGAAATGTCTGTTCTGATGAGTGCCTACAGAAACGCAGAGCCTTGAAGAAAGAAGAGCATAACGCAAAAAGACGGACATGGAGAAAGAACCAGCATCCCTATAGCAGACAAGCTGCGACCGACACCATGTTGGCTCTGGAAATGGATGTCATCGAAGCACATGAGAAAGGAATTTCTTACGGATATTTTAGTGCATTCAGAGGTAAAGAATAATGCAGAACAACTTGTGTACCGACCCTCATTTAATGGCGTTAAACCTCATGAGATGTGCGTGTAGGGAAGCGTGTCATGGATGTGTGTATGAATCATACGGCAAGACTTGTGAGAACCTACAGTTAGACGATAACTGTATCGATAGGATGATGAGGGAAGCTGCTGCCATCCTCGACCCATCCACGATACCGACCATGAGGAATCTAGCCTTGAGGGATTTGCGAGAAAGGAGTGAAGATGGCAAGACCGAAGAAAGAGACGGCTGAACAGAAGAAACAGAATGTGGCTGACATCATCAGCCGAGGACTTGGAATCCTTGAGATCGCCAGAGAATTAGGCACAGTTAAGTTGGAAGACACCGAAGCCGTAAAAGAAAGGACGATGCTCTATCTCAACGATTGCATGAACAACGGAGTTCTCCCGGACAACCAATCCTACGCCCTGGTGCTAGGGCATACACCCTCAACCATCACGGCTTACATACGGAGTCATAGCGAAACGGATGAAACGAGGATGTACTTTGAGCAAGTAAGAGAACTGTTTTCCTCGATGCTATCCCAAGCAGCTCTCAACGGACAAGCCAACAACATCTTCGCAATCTTCTCACAGAAAGCGAATTTCGGTTGGAGAGAGGACAAGCACATAGTGGTGGAACATCAGACACCATTAGGTCTGCCGAAGTCCGAGAAAGAGATTAAACAGTTGAGAGACAAGTATGCCGTGGATGCGAAGTATGAGGAAGTGAAAGATGGGAGTAATTAGGACATATAGTAAGCCGAGAGTCTGTCTGGTCTGTGGCAAACCCATCCCAAGCAAAAAGCGTAGTTACTGTTCCGTAGAATGCTCCAACAAGGCAAGGATTCGCATAGAGATGGATAGACGGAAATTCGCCAAAGAAAGAGGACAGGAAATTTGGTAGGTACACATTTTTGTCCATGATCTATGGTAAAATTAACTTGTGAGAGGTTCGTACCATTCCTCTCCCGGTCTGAATAGAAAAGAAACGCAATGTTCCTCCTAAAAGCGTAGCGTATTTTCCCTGAAAGCCTCCTATTGTATTTTCAGAAGAATGGCAAAAGACACCGTGCTTTAATCCTTTCCACGGTGTTTTTTGTTGCGTATTTTTAGACAGAAAAAAAAGACCGCACTAACACGGTCTTTTATATGTGGTACGGCAAGCCATGATTTGTTCCCTGTTATCCGTACCGTGTGATGCCCACGCCCACGACAGTTTCCTGTTGGAAACGCATCACTCCCACGCAAGTATATTCTACCATAAAAGATGGTCACATAACAGTACAAAAAATGTAGGAGATACGCAGAAATTCGCAGAGAAAAGTGTAAATCTACTGACACCCTACTGATACCGACACCCTCGGAAACCCCTTTAAAATAAGGAAATGTTCGGGTTCTATCAGGGCGCAGACGGCTCATGCAGGGTTATCTCTGCGAACCCCCATAAAATAAGGAAAAACCCCCATTTTACCGTACTTTGCGGTATCTTGGGGGTTTAGTGTTTTATAGTGTTGAGTAGTGTTGCGTAGCGTGGAATAGTGCTTCTACTGACACCGCTACTGACACCGCTCTTGCTAGGAAAAATCCGATATGGTGCGGAAAAGTCGGTCGGAAAAATCCGAAATCAGTTCTCTTCGATGATGATACGGAGTTGACTCTCGGTTGCTACCTCTTGGAGTTTCACAAGGTCACCATAAGTGACATAGGGGAATGTCACTTTGTATGTCACTACACCTTTGCCTTTGAGGAACTCTACCTTGTCAACGCCTGCACACCATCTGTCTGTGCCGATGCGATACCATGTGTAACCCTCGGACTCGGCATCTTCGTAGACATTGTAGTAACCTTCGGACAGAAAGCCTAGCCTATCGCTCTTTGTGGTAGGCTTTGTTCTACAGTTGAGGAACGCCAAGCCGACATGGATTTGGTCACGGAATGTATCTCTATCGACAGGGGGAACAGGGGAAGTCTCTCTGTATCTAATTAGATCATATTCTTTAGATGCAGGATTTACAAAGATACTTCTGTCCTCTACATATAGATAGTTAATGGGGTCTATGGAATTGGCTTTGGCGTTAGCACCTCTACGAAGTTCAAAGTGCAGATGCTGACCGTTGGAATATCCGCTATTCCCCATGAAGCCAATCACTTGCCCTTTCTTGACCTTGTCACCGTTCTTTACGCAGATGCCTTTAAGCAAGTGACCGTACATCGACCACCACCCACCGCCATGTGCGATGTTGACATAGTTTCCATAGATACGTTGGTTGGGGTAGGTGTTGCCATAGCCGTCAGCACAACCGACAACAGTTCCGTCCTCGATGGCAATTATCGGCTGATTGCAATACGCACCATCGTTCCACCCAAAGTCCAAGCCGAGATGACCGCTATGGTAGACTTGGGTTATTTTTATATATCTGCTTAATGGATAAATAAAGTTCATTTAATCGCCACCCAATGCCAAGTTCCTGATGACAAGATATACGAAGATGAGGAACGGAAGTAAATCGTGTTACTGTTGTAATACAAATATCCAGCAGTCTGCGTAGTCCAGTTATTTGCGTTGCCTGAAGTCGAGAAAGAACTGTTGCTGTACCTTGTTGATGTTCTGATGTAATAAGAACCTATTGTCGTGAATGTCGCTTGATGCATATGGTTGCTTGTGGCAGTTCGTGCATCTTTGTAGAAGAAGAATTTTGTCGGTGTAAAGCCTATCGCAGAAGTGGTCGTAATCTGCGTACTTGTGGAAGTGTTTACGTTACTTGCCACGTTTAATGTGCCTGTGACTATATCGCTACTTCCACCACCACCGCTATATGTTCCCGTCACAGACCATACGTTAGCATTTCCGTTGTTGATGGTGATGGTTGTTCCACTCTTGATGTTTTCGGCAGATAAATTAGTCTGCGAAAGTGCCTTTATCGTCTGTATGCCTGTTAGGTAAGTGCCACTTGCGATGGTTTGGTCAGATGTTGTCGCATAGTGGTTTGTAGCACCTTTGGTTGTCACATTAGCCGTAAGCGATACGGATGAGTTGGTTGCCGTTCCGCTACTCACATAACCAGCACTTACTGTCGGAGTGACAGATACTGTCTTGGACAGAGTGAGTGTGTTTGTGCCTGTGCTTACGGATGCTGATGTTCCGCTTATTGTGGATGGAGCAGATGCACTACCGCTCGGCATGGCAGATACTGTCACCGCACCTTCCATCATGTAGTTTGCTCCACCGATGGTCTGCGAAGATGTGGAAGGAGTGATGGTAGTGCCTGATGCAATAGCATTATAGGTCAGCATATCACCTTGATAAATGCCTTCCGCAATCCACCCCTCAACATCACCCTCTCCCGTGTCGAGTTCCGTAGCACCTCTTACTTTCCACACACGAGCGTTGTTTTCGGTACGAAACCCCTCTATATTCAACCCCGTATAAAAACTGGCACTTGGCACAGTTGCCGTAGCATAGTTGGTGACATCGGTTACACCACTTGATGTGATGTCTATGTTGCCTGTTGGTGTTATCCCACCACCACCGCCACCTGTTTCGATGCCGTCCACCGCAGAAACCATCTCATCGAGTGTGAGTGTCAAGGCTTCACCGCTCTTGTTGGATATGGCATTGGCAAGGTAATCAAGTTTTGTTTTGTCTACTAATACGTTGGACATCATATCTCCTTTGTGGCGAACCACTCTTCGATAAGATACTTAAAGTACTGTGGTCTATCTTTTGCTCTTTCCATGCAGACATCATACGGAGCATCAACAAAGATGCACTCGTCTGCGTTGATGCGTTCCTTGTCTTTCTTTATCTTCTCTTCCGTGTTGGCAATGCTGACCACATAAGCATCTTTCCACATACCATCTCTGTCACGGATGATGTCGAGTAATGTGTTCTTCAGTTTCAATGCCGTTTCATGCACCCATAAATCAGCATCGTGAGCCTTACGGCATCCTATCGCTTCATAAAGCAAATCCACATCGCACACAATGTCACCATCACTCATGTGTTCTTTGATGTATGTGCTTTTGCCACTACATGGAGAACCATATACCAAGTAAATCATTGTTAATTAAAGGATGCTTCGACAGCAACATAGTTAGATGATACATACGCTCTTCTAAAGAAAGCGGGATAGTCGGTAGATACGCTTACTTGGAAAGTATATATTTGTGGCACTCCGACTCCTGTAGTGTTACTAACATATTGTGTAACTGGTGATGATACTAACACACGATATACATCATCATATTTGTAAAGCAAAACAATCGGAGCCAAAATTGCCCTATAGGCATAGGCTGTATCAATGGTTTCCCCACTACCCAAATTTTCAATACGCTTCATAAAACATGGGATGCCACTATCCATCGCCTCATAGATTTCAGCAAAGGTTTTATCCATTGTCCATGTGCCAGGTGTGACATTGCATATCAACGCACCACCTCCACCAGCATTGGCAATCCCTTGCTCTATCTTGTTCATGGCACTTGCGGTGATTGTATCGCCTGTGTTCCATGTTGTAGGTGTATAACTCATTTAACTCTCCAATTCTGCATATCCCACTTGAGCAATCCCCACTCTTGGGATGCTACCATCGGTTATGCCATATCCAAGATTGTTTCCATCCACGGCATCATAGAACAGTACTACCGTGTTGTTGGTCGAGGGCAACTGTACGGCTGGTACATCTTCATACGTTGCACCCAATAATACTACCGTTGCCATGCTTCACCTCACGAAATGCTCAACACTTTGGTTGTTCCGTCTTGGCTTACTGATACCATGCTCAAACTACCGCTGACTCCCAAGATGGATTTGCCACTCAAGATGTTCGCAGCTTGGCAATCACTTACATTCGTCAGCGAAACTGTACCCCCACTTGTGTATCCGCTTGGGATGGTGTATGTGCCGTTGACAGTTCCGATAGTTCCACCTGTTCCACCATTGTTAGTCATAGATCCGACTACTTCGCCTGATGCTCCGTAGACAGTTACTCCGCTTAATACATCTGAAGCAGAAACAGAGGATGCTCCTGAAGTATCGTAGAATGTTGCCGTGCCACCACCCTGCTTGGGAATCTGCACCTGTGGTACGTCACTATATACCACACTATTGATAACTACACTCTGTGCCATTTATATATATCTCCTTATGATACTGTAAGGAACGAACCGTTCCATGTTATTTTTCCATAGTTGCTAGGTATAGCATTAACTGTTACTATACCCAATGCCGTGTACCCCTCGTCTGCTTCAACTGTGAAAGCATCGTCTTGGGGCGTCACGGTCTTGTCTTGTAATATGACAGGGTCAGAGCGAATCATTATCGCATCGCTGAACCCCATCTCTATAACATGGCTTTCACCAATGTCTACATCTATTAGTATCGGAGACTCATCAATGGTCATCTCCAAACAACAACAACGATTAGCCATACGAAATCACTCCGTCTAGTAGGATTGCATTTACATTTATGTGATATGTCTTGGATGCTAGTGCCGTACCCTCACTATCTATGGTACGCAACTGTATCTCTGCATCTCTTCTGCTATCAAACCTTAATGTCTGTTCCTGTGAGAGATATATCTGTAATGTGGATGTATCGGTGTCTGTATCGTAGGATGCGACAACCGATGTTCCTGATAATGTCAACTCTGTGCCACCCTTTTGCTCGATGGTCACATAGTTATTATTAGCGGATAGATCATATCCTTTTATTTTTAGAGTGAATGTCGGTGTCGTACCCCTTGTCATGTTAACCCTCTCCTATTTCGTGATTATCTACTTCGACTTCATCGTCTGGCATCTCGATTGATCCGGTTGCCTTGTAATACTGTGCGGAAGATATGCCAAGCAATGCACCGATAAATGTCTGAATAATAAGGATGGTCTGCGGAATCTCCTCTGCGAGAGGGAAGTTCCAGACGGCAGCTAGTGCAGAGTAGCAACAAGCAAGTGCCGGAAGTACTACTATGCATATCCACTTTAGTGTGTCATATACAACATTTGGAATAATCATCATTTGCTCTCCTTTATCCATTTAATATCATTACGCATTTCTATGATGCTTTCTTTCACATCAGCAAACATGGAAGCATAATTATTGTGTTCAGTAAGTCTTCGGTCGATCTGCTCTAGTTTATCGTCAAGTTTAGTGTCACGGATCGCTTGAGCCTTGACTTGCTCTTCTTGTGATTTTCTCAAACTGTGCAATTGATTTAAGATGCCCAAAATACCCCCTAGTATTCCCACAATCGCTGATACTGTAGCAAAATTGAATTCCATCTCGTCACCTCACCATATAGTTAAATCGCAATCACAATCATTGAACCTGTGAGTGTGTGCGATGCCCCTGACACATTCATTGCTGATACAGATATGCTAGTGTTGTTCCTCGTCACCGCACCTGTGAAGATGCCATAGTTTACATATCGAGGAATGAAATAATAATCTGTAGCACCTGACACCGTTGAAATCGTGCCTGTAAGCGTAGCCGTACCTTTATCAGCAATAGAAGACGATGTTGATACAGTTACTTGCTGAATACCTTTTATCAGTTTGTAAGTAGGCATAAAGTTTCCGTTACTATCAACAAAGGTATTGAATGTGGAGTTGTTACTGGCATCGTAGACCACCAACGCAACTCCGTATGTGCCACTATTTCCGCTTCGCCTTAACTCTGCCCTCGCACCTGTGGTGATGTCTGTGTTAGATCCTAATCCCCATTTCATGCTTGGGTTGTTCAGCGTTTCATTTACCTTGTTAGCCTTATTAGTATCAAGCGTACTTACATCGTTCTGTAATGCAGATATATCGGATGCTATCTGCTGAAATCTGTCAAGGTATGTGGATGAGTTAAGGGCAAGGCTTTCTTCCGTTGCACCGTAACTGTGTGCATCGTCCGTCATACCACCTGTGATAGACAGAGTATGCTCCATGACATACATATCAAATGTAGTGCCGTCATAGTCCTCAACGCTGATGATGTCGCAGGCATCAAGACGAGGGTTTCCTCTCCATGTCAAATCGCAAGGGATAACTGTAAGTCCGTTAACGCCTAGCATGGATGTGCAGAGATCATCCAAAATCTGTTGTGTCATGAATGGGTTTTGACAGATGATTGCGTTGCCTGTCCGTCCTGTGCCGTGTATCGGTGCTTCTTCTGTACCGCTGATGATGTCGGTGTAGGTTATCGACCCATCGTACACTTTCTTTAGACCGTCAAGATGTTGCATACTACGGCTCACGGAGAACCCATAGTTGTTGTAGTTTGTATATGACAGACCTGTTATATTTGGTTTTCCATTAAGGTCAAAGGTTCGTGAAGTCCGAGCGGTAAGACCCTCAAGACCCATCATCCATCCGATGTAATCTCTATATGTTCCTTTGACAGGGGCAGAGATGGTGTAACCACTCATTCCTGTGGATGTTATGGAAACATTGCAATGACTTGCTATAGCATTAAGTATGTCCTGTGCGGTGCATGGGAATGTCACTCCCAAACTTGTAAAGTCCGCTTCTTCTAAAAGAGAAGCAGGGAGACTGTATGCCGTTAAGGTATAGTCTCTTCCGTCATTCGTCACATCTACATTGGAGATGCAGAATATTCCAAGAGGGATGCCATACCAACTGTTCCCTGTGACTCCGTAAATATCAAACTCTTCACTTATCCATTTGCCCAAGAGGGTATCACCAGACGAGAGCCATTGTGAAAACGGATCAGCCGTATCGAAGTGCAATTGGACTTTGCACTCGTTGACGGTAAACATACCTATTTGGAAAGCATTGTTTCCCGATGCTACATCTGTTATCTCGACAGACATGGTATGGTTTGAAGTTGGGGTTGATGTGCTATCAAGAGCATGGTTTGTGCCATTTATCTTTATGGTCGTAATAGCCATCATGTCTCTTGTGTTACTCGCACACTTGGCATCAAACGCCTGTAACTCTTGGAGAGTTCCTGCAATATACATCTGTATCTCCTAGTTTTCTTTGCAAATATTTTTTATATCGGTAAATACAAGGAAATCGGAAAAGAAAATGTTTGGTAGTATAGTTTGACCTTTACTATTTTCCTTTCCGAAACTCCCATAATTTATGTATCAATATTCTATGAAGTTGAAAGCCAAGTCCGTCCACATATAGTTGCTACCTATCTTGGAATACAGAGGTGCTTTCCTATCACCGACATAGAATGTTCCCTCACGGTATGCTCCTGTGTAGGGGTCGGGGTAGGCGAGGTAGAACTGTGCATCCTTGACCGCCTGCAATACTGTGGATACCTGCGACATGGTGAGTGGGGGAAACTTGACCTCAACTTTCCTTACGGCATTAGCACCACCACGCACTCTATCCCTAAACATATATCCGCTTTGGTTACGACCGCTTTCATAGTCCACATCTTGCACCGATACCGACATCTCCTGTGGGTTCGGTAAGAATGTGTAGGTCGAAGCACTCATCCCTTTGACCGCTAATTCAGTTGTCATTGTGCTTGGAACAGCCATTCATATATCTCCTTATGCCATCGCAGGTTGTCCTGTCCTAGCGGAATAGGCTCTGCTTTCTTTCTGTACCACTTTGAATAAGCCTTTGGCATCGCCCTCAAGGGTGACCGACACATTTGTGCCATTGCCCATGACAGAGGCTACCGCTGATGCGACACCTTGTGAAACGGCAGCTACTATCTGTTCATTGTTTACTACGGCTGTCCTATTACCAATTGTGCCGACTAACTCTGGCCCGGCTTCTCTCGCTATGAACATCTGCCCGGTCGTGGGGAAACCACCAGTAGCAAACTTGCCACTCTTCCCAGACGAGATAATGTTCTCATAGACATTTACATATCTTGTTACTGTCTGTGTTTCTTTGGTATTGATAGTAATGAGGTGAGGTTTGCTTGTGAGTTTGTCCAGGTTGTCTTTAACATTGTTAATTGCACCTGTTACATTGTTCTCTATCGATGTCTTGGCGCTTGCAGAATCGCTATCGATCTTTCCTTTAAGACCAGAGAATCCATTAGCTGCCACGCTAGTTCCTTGTAAAAAACCATTGAGTGCTTCTCCTGTCTTGGTGTCGATGAGTTTAGTAGTGTCGTTGATATCTCGCTTGACATAACCGTTTTGTTCTGCCCATGTCAAACCAAACATCTTTACGGCAACTTCGCCTTTACCGACATTGTCTTCAAGGATTTTGCCCATCTCCTCGGCAGCTCCCTCAAAGTCACCTTGCACAACTAGTTTTAATGCGGTAGCAATATGTTCTATAGCCTTGCCCCAATTCTGTTTAAAGGTTTCTCTTCTTACGGCTGACTTCTTGTCAAAGTTCTCCCAAAAGTCATCCCAAGCCTGCTGAACCTTTTTAGGTATCTTGAGAAGCCACTCTTTAAAGTTCTCCCATTTCTTCTCGGCATCCATGTAGGACTTGGTGGTTTCTGTGTAGACAGACCCCCACTTTCTGGCGAAGTTATCTATCCATTTTTCTATGGCACTCATTTCACCGACATCGACAGTATCAAACCAATCGGAAAGTCCAGAGCCACCGCCCCCACCAGAGCCACCGCCAGAGCCACTCTCTCCGGGAGCGGTGAGGTTGTTTATCTCGTCAAAAGCCATCAGTTGCTTCTTGAACTCGTTGGTTGCTTTTTTGGCAGACCCTGCGGTAGATGCGACATTGTCAGCCACCGCACCAGAATACTTAACTATTCTGTATGTCGTTTTGCCACCAAGTATTGCTATGAATCTCGATATGGCGTTAGCAGCAGCCACCGCAAGGGAAGCGATCTCCCTTAACACGGCAGAAACGACTTCCAAGCCAGGGGCAACAATTACGGCTAGAGAGTTTTTAAGAGCCGTAACGGAGTTCCTCGCAGACTCCATTGCCGTGCTAAACCCTGTGTTTCCGAGAGCCTTATCCCACTCCTCAAGGTTCTTAACGCCCTCTTTGACTCCGTTGGATATACCAGATATGATTCCACGGATAATGCGATATTTGGCTATACGCATAAACTGTTTTTCAAGTGCGGATGCTTCTCTCCTCGACTCTGCGAGTCTTTCAATAAGGTCTGCTTGTGCTTCCGGGAGTGCTTTCCACGCTTCGACAAATGTGTCTTTGACATTTCGCCCTACATCGACAAGAGTGGACTTGATGTTCTGTAATGTGCTAGTGAACTTGAAAGACTTGGTGATGTCCATATCTATGGCTTCACCAATCTCTTTCCATTCATTTGCGACTTCTTCCATTTCAGCCTTGTACAAGTTGTCGGCTTCGGTCTTCTTGATATCAGCAACTAAATCTTTGTAATACTGAAGAGACTTTGTAGTGTTCTCTATAGCATTTTTTGTCTCTTCCCACGCAGACGCACTGGATGTGTATGTACCCTCTAGGTCAACCTCTCGGCTTTTGTTTATTTGCCCCTTGAGAGAGGTCGCTCTTTTGGGGTGAGAGTCCATAACGGCTTGGTGGACGATGTCCGCTATTCTCTTTTGCTGACTTTCTTGTTCAGCAAGAACTTTGTTGGTTTCCTCGTTGACCTTTTTGATCTCATCGGCTCTTTCTTTTGCCAAGTCAAGAACCTTAATCTCTGGCTTGGCATCGGCAAACGGAGTCTTTAGGAGGTTATCAACTTCCTTTTCTGCCACAGAGATTCTCGGTGGCACATTGATGGCTTTCTTCTTTGCCTCGGCTTCATTTAATGCTTGGGTAGCCTTGTTGGACTTTGAAGCAATAGTTGCCATAGCCTTTGCCAACTGTTTATAAGAGTCTACAGTTGACTTGGGAACACTTTTAAGAGCCGTGGCGAACGCAGAGATATTGCCTGCGACTTCTTTCATGTCATTGGCTTTGATCTCTTTCAAAGTGGAAGCCATCTCGTTGAGGTTTGTAATCGCCTTTTCAAGACCCTTGCTTTGAAGTCTAGAGCCAATATTCAGCAATATATCATCGTATTCAATTGTTGCCATCTATCTTGCCCTCGTTCATAAACCAACGGATCGTCCGTTGTCTGTTGCGTTCCTTTTCCGCTTCTTTTTCTCGCTCGGTGATTGGTATAGGATACTCCAGATACTTAACCATTTGAGACTTTTTATCGCTAAACGCTTGGCTTATCGAAGCGGATACGGCTCTATGGATATAAAGACCTTGTAGCCATGCGTTGTAGTTTTCGTTTTCTCTGCGATATTCCTCTGCTCGTCTGTACGCTTTTACAAGGCTTGGTCTGCCATGCCAAAATTCATCGGATGGCATTCCCAAAGACAAGTAGTAGGGAAACATTATTTCAAATATTTCCGATGCGGTCTTTGGCTCTGTAGTACTCTGTCCTACAGTTCCACCGCCATCCGAGGGTTTTCCCCAACTTCATCATCTCGGAAAGTGATGTACGTTTCGTAATAAAGTTCTCTCAATCTGCCGAGAATCTTCCCAGTAGTGTCGTTAAACCCACCTAGCATATCAAAGAATATCTTGTCGGTTTTTTCTTTGCTGACCGTGTTTCTGTGGTGCATACGGAAAGCGTAATAAAAAAAGTCCGTTCCTACCGTCATTGGATACTTTGTAATAAGGTCAGGGTCGAAACCTCTGTCCTCTGCCCAACGCACAGTATCCCTATCAAACTCAAGGATGTAGGTATCGCCTGTTTCGTTATCTATCAGGCGAATGGGTTTAACTGTTTCTTTCTTCTCAATCGTGGACTCTGCCATACTTCTCATCTCCTACAAAATATTTAGTTGTGGTAGCAAGGGGTTTTTAAGGGAAACCCCTTGCGTAGAAAACCTTATCAGCCTGAACCTGTGGACTTTGTTGCCCAAATGTTGCCACCCTGGGGGATGACCCTCGCAGGAATGGTGTCAACTACGTTCTGCTCAATGCCTGCGTTTCCGAGGAGAGCCATCGGCTCTGCCTTGAAGAAGTAGGAAGTTGTAGCACCGGGATACTGATACTCAAACCATGTGGATTTGTTGGAAGCCTTGCCTGTAGCTGCTGCTGAAACAAGGTTGTTCCAAGCGGTGATGACCGCTTCTGTGTGGTTGAGAGTAAATTCAGCATCAGAACCGGGATCCTGCCTACCTTTGGCATATCTTGTGATCTCGTCTGTGATATCGGATGCATCGAGGGCATCGACATCCATCGCCATCTCTGGAGCAGAACTTACATTGGGAATAGTTGTATAGCCAGATGTCGGTCTTGTGCCTGCCGTGGTTTCCACCGCATATTTAACGACCGCACCGACAGTTGTTATCTCTAATGCCATATGTAAATCTCCTTTAACGAGGATAAACTCGATATATAGTGTTTCCGTTAGTACCGAAATCGGTACGCTTAATCAATCCAGAATATCTCAACTCAATACGATATATAGTTCTGTCGATGTTAGGCACTTGCTGAAGAAGAATCCGTCTGAAACAATAGTGAGTCATGATGGCATCTATCTCATGGGCAAGTTCTTTGGCATCGGCTTTCTTTGTCTGCGTGTTGGTGAACACTTGGATAGTGTAGGTCACATTCACATAGTCATCGAGAGAGGAAGTGTCCTCACCCTCTGCCCAAACGGAGTTCGCTGACTCCCACATATTCACGCATGGGAACGTAGCAGGCTCTGCGACATACTCACCGTAGACGGAAATCCCGTCATGGTTCTGCCGTAGGCTTGTAGCCACCGCATTGAATAGTGTGTTCTCTAAATCAATCATCCAAAAACCTCGTCAGCTGCTTCTCTAATAATGTCATCCATTCTGTTTATTGCATATGTGA
>Ga0265298_10002883_pt1 | contig 23334 bp, 18 predicted proteins | sample AusTroGonzalo_MG_3_FD_193486 | JGI IMG/M metagenome (GOLD analysis project Ga0265298, IMG submission 193486) | Bovine rumen microbial communities from tropical cattle in Woodstock, Queensland, Australia - Gonzalo_01 | ecosystem: Host-associated > Mammals > Digestive system > Stomach > Rumen ...
ATGACGACTTGTCTTTCAATGTCAAACCCGCAATTATAGAACCTCTGGACGGCCGCTATTTCGCTTCGACCTCTCCCTATTCATACGGCTTCCAAATGAACCTAACATTCTGACGATTATGAAACATCTTCAACGGATAATCATCTTTTCTGCCATCATCCTGTCTTTTTCTTCAACCGTGGCCAATGCCCAGCTTTTCCAGCGCGGGAAGTATCAGGACTCTGTCCAGGCTCTTAAATCAAGGCTGGATTCCCTCCAGGCGGCGTACGATGAGCTCTACAGGGTTACCGTTCAGGGAGAGCCTATCGACATGACGGATGACGATGATGAATTTTCCGTTGACGAGCCGGCTGTGGAAGAGGCACACAACACCGATTCTCTGCTGTCGGTATGGTATGTTGAGCATGATATGAGCGGTGCGGATTTCGAGCTTCCGAACGTGGATGACATAGTGCTTGTGTCCAACATCCCGGATTCAGTGTTCATCGACAGGCTCAACAAGATGAATTCGTTCATCAAGATTCCGTACAATCCGGTTATCCGCAATTATATTGTCCAGTATACAGAGAAAATGCCGGCGAGGATAGGCAACATCATCGGTCTGTCTCGCTACTGGATGCCTCAGTTTGAGGATATCTTCATGGAGTACGACCTTCCTCAGGAGCTGAAGGCTCTGGCCGTGGTCGAGTCGGCTCTGAACACCAGGGCTGTTTCCCGCGCCAAGGCGAAGGGTATGTGGCAATTCATTTCTACTACTGCCCGTCATTACAACCTCGAAATGACTTCGTATGTCGACGAGCGTTTCGACCCTATCAAGTCCTGCCGTGCCGCGGCTCAGTACCTGCGTGACGCCTACGACATTTTCGGCGACTGGAGTCTTGCCATCGCGTCTTACAACTGCGGTTCGGGCAACGTCAACAAGGCTATCCGCCGCAGCGGAGGTGGCAAGGATTTCTGGGATGTCTACAATTACCTGCCCCGCGAGACTCGTGGTTATGTGCCTGCTTTCGTGGCTGCCCTTTATGTCCTGAACTATTATCCGGAACATAATATCGTGCCCACTCCGATCGCTCTGCCCGCCCATGTGGACACATTCATGATCAACCGCAATCTGCATTTCGGGCAGATCAGCGAGAACATCGGTGTCAGCATGGAGGAACTCAGAGATCTCAACCCGCAGTATCTCTATGACATCATCCCTGCGGATTCACATGAGTATCTGCTCCGTATCCCGTACAACTACACCATAGCTTTCGTCGACAAGGAAAAAGATATGTACGGCTACAAGGACAGCGTCTATTTCGATACTGTCAAGATGAAGCAGATTCAGAACGGCACGGTGGCTTCGGTCGGTGACGGCAGTTACACGACATACAAGGTCAAGAGCGGCGATACCCTCGGCGGCATCGCGCGTAGATACGGTACGACGGTGAACAACCTCAAGAGTTGGAATAATCTGCACAGCAATACCATCAGGGTGGGGCAGAGGTTGCGCATCTATGGCAAGGGTGCTGCTCCTTCGACTTCTACGGCCTCATCGTCATCTTCTTCAAGTTCTTCACAGGCTGCTGTGGCTACTACGACTTCCGGCGGTTATGTGACATACACTGTCAAGAAGGGTGATACCCTCTGGGCTATTTCCAATAAATTCGATGGCGTGACCCTGCATGATATCATGACTTTGAACGGGTTTACCAACAGTACCAAGATTTACCCCGGCATGAAAATCAAGATAAAACCGCAATAATATTTTGGTGTTTTGCATTTAAGTCCTATATTTGCGCTCCCAAACCAAAGGTGCCATAGCTCAGTTGGTAGAGCAACGGACTGAAAATCCGTGTGTCCCTGGTTCAATTCCCGGTGGCACCACAAAAAAAAGCTAGCGATTCGCTAGCTTTTTTTTGTGGCGCCACCTCTGTGGCTGCTTTTACTAGGGGGCTCTGCCCCCTAAGACCCCTGCGGCGCGTGCGCCGGGCCTGCGGCCTTGTGGTGCCGTAGGCACCTGTTTGCCAGCGGCTTCGCCGCGGCGTTGCGCGCTTCGCGCGGCCTTCGGCTTTCAGGCGCCTGCAGGCGCTAGCGTAGACCGTGTGGGTAAGCGGGTGGAATAGCAGGTCGAAGCGGCGGGGTTTGGGGCAGAGCCCCAGTAATACTACTCTGCCCCCTAAGACCCCTGCGGCGCGTGCGCCGGGCCTGCGGCCTTGTGGTGCCGTAGGCACCTGTTTGCCAGCGGCTTCGCCGCGGCGTTGCGCGCTTCGCGCGGCCTTCGGCCTGTGGTGCCTGATGGACAAATCGCGTGATTTGTAATTGGGTGATTAACTGGGAATAAGGCACATATCATGTACTCATTTTGAGGGGGAGGATTTTGTCTAATTGCTTGGTGATTAGGTGTTTATAAATCACGCGCTGTAGGAGGGCGGTCAAAGGGATTCCAAGAGATTACAGAGTGACTGTTCGTCGTAGGCGGTGTGGTGGGAGATGGGTAGGAGGCTTGGGGCGGGGGTGTGGGTCAGGCCGGCGGCGATGGCGATGTCAGCGTGGCGCATGGCTTCGGCGTCATTGTCGCCGTCACCGATGAAGACTACTTTGTGGCCGAGGGCGCGGTATTTATCGACGATGTCTTCCTTGTGCAGGATGGATTTTATATCAACTACTTTGTCGTCGGCCGTTTCTGCCTCGCTGCCGTAGCAGAGGCAACCGATCTTGTCGAAAAGGCCTTCGCACCAGCACGTGAGATTTCCAGTTACAACAATGCAATCTGAACGGTGAGTGTCGATGAACTGTTTGATGCCCGTGTAGACAGGTATCTGCGCCAGCAGGGCGCTGATTCCGGAGACGGGATACTTACCGAGTATGTCGACACGGCTGATGAAACTGTCCTTGAAAGGAATCTCGCCCTGGACTGTTTTTCTGGTCAGTTCGGCAATCTCTTCCTCACAGCCGAAATGGTTTGCGATTGCAGGCAAGGTCTCCCGACAAGTCACTGTCCCGTCTAAATCAAACAGGTATTTCATCTGAAAGACTTATTGTATGGCAATCAGGACTGACAGGTAGAACGACAGTTCACAGAGCAGGAAGGTGGCGCCGCAGCAGTCGCCGGTATAGCCTTGGATGCGGCGTTTGCAGAAGAGTGCCATCAGCAGCATCACTGCTACCGGAATGCCGAGCAGCCAGAAAAAGCTTAGCGGCAGCCAGTCGAGCCAGAAGGTCATTACCACAGCCGGAGCCAGCCCGAAGAACAGGCAGAGCAGCCATTCGTGCCACTTCATGCGGTCGTAGACAGTCTTGTTCTTAGCCTCTTCTTCCTTGCGGGCGTAGGGCAGAAGGTTGATGAGCTGACCAGCGCAGCACTTTGCCCAGCAGTCGCCGCAGAGCACGATGATGCAGAGAGTGTCGCGGGTGATGGATGCCGGAAGCTGGATCATCAGGGCGAAATAGATGATAAGACCGATGACTCCGTATGTCCCGATATGGGAATCCTTCATTATGGTGAGCGTCTTCTCGCGGGTGGTGCCTCCGCCGAAACCGTCGATGAAATCGGCAAGGCCGTCTTCGTGGAGGCAGCCGGTCAGCAGCAGACGGGCCACGATTGCGACAATCCATGCCAGAGTGAGCGGCATTACATTGCTGCAGAGCCACAGCACAAGGGCCATCACGAAGCCTGTGAGCCAGCCTGCAAGCGGCCAGAGCGGCACGACACGCTTGAAAGCCTCAGCGGGAATCTCGCGGATGCGCCAGAAAGGCAGGCGGGTAAAGAAAGTCAGTGCAGCCAGCAGTCTCATAGCCTAAAAGTATTTTGTTATGTCAGCGCCGGAGAATGTATCCATCTGGTTGATCATCCGTACGGCTGATTCTACTATCGGATATGCGCAGATAGCGCCGGTGCCTTCGCCCAGTCTCAAGCCAAGGTTGAGCAGGGGCTTCGCGCCAAGCGCGTCAAGCATCTTGCGGTGGCCCGACTCGTCGCCGCAGTGTCCGAAGATGGCGTAGTTCAGCACTTCGGGATAGAGTTTCGATGCTGCCAGTATGCAGGCAGTCATGATAAATCCGTCCACGAGGATTATCATCTTCAGTTCAGCAGCTCGCAGCATGGCACCGACGGCCATCACCATCTCGAATCCGCCGAACCAGCGGATTATGTCGCGTGGCGAACCGTCGCCCTTATAGCCTTGCATAGCTTTTTTCAGCACATCGTATTTATGTCTTATCCCTTCATTGTCAAGGCCGCTGCCCGCTCCGACACATTCTGCCAGTGGTATGCCTGTGAAATATGACATCCAGATGGAAGAAGGAGAGGTGTTGCCGATGCCCATCTCTCCGAAGCTGAGGATGTTACTCCCTTCCTTGAAACACTGTTCCACCACTTCGGCGCCGCCGGAGAGGCTCTGATCCATCTCAGTTTCTGTCATTGCAGGGCCATGCAGAAAATTGCGGGTGCCGCGGGCAACCTTGAGGTCGATGATGCCGCGGTCGCGGGGCAGGTCAAAATCGACTCCCGCATCCACCACCTTGAGAGTGAAGCCATGCTGACGGCAGAGGAAATTGACGCCACCTGTGCCCTGAGGATGCGTGAAGTGGCAAACCTGCTGCCATGTAACCTCCTTCGGGGCGATGCTGACACCTTCTTCCACTATGCCGTGGTCGCCTGCGAAAACTATATTCTGAGGATGACGGAGCTCGGGAGAAAGAGTCTGCTGGATGAGACCAATCTGCATCGCGAGCTCTTCGAGCCGCCCAAGCGAGCCTTTCGGCTTAGTGAGGTCGTCAATCTTGACCTGCAGTGCGGGTCGCAAAGCTTCGGCAGGACGTTCTATGTGAAAAACAACCATAGATTATCCTTTGATTTTGACAGGGATACCGCTAACCATCATAATGACAGCATTGGCACATGAAGCCACATGCTGGTTCATCCAGCCCTGCATATCGGTGAATTTGCGCTGAAGCTCGTTGCCGGAAGTGCCGCCCATGCCTATTTCATTGGTGACGAAGATAAATGTGGCGTCCTGAGAAGTGAATTTGTGGAATTCGGCCTTGATGGCGTCCAGAGCTTTGTCGACGTCGCTCTCCATGTCGTAGAAGAAATTGGTGGCCCATAGGGTAAGGCAGTCAACAAGGACTACACGCCCTGAAACATCGTGCTTGCTAAGGAACTTCTCTTCCTCAATATTTGTCCACTGGGGGCCGCGGCGCTCCTGGTGGCGGCGTACCCTCTCGCGGAACTCATCATCCCATATACGGGCCGTCGCCAGATAGATGGGATCAGGAGCCAGCAGCAGCGCCAGACTCTCTGCGTATGAGCTTTTTCCGGAGCGTGCTCCGCCAGTTACCATAATGATTCGTTTCATACCTCAAAATTAGTTTTTTCCAGCCAATATTTCTAAATTCGAACCGCATTTCGGCAGTCGGTAGCATTCATTTCACCGACGCAAGGGAATCCGGTCAGAAGCCGGAGCTGTGCCTGCAGCTGTAATCCCCGAAAAAGCCCTGTTTAATCCATTGCCACTGAACTTTGGTTTGGGAAGGCTAAACAGGACGGGGGAGAGCCAGAAGACCTACCGGAAACAGCAGTTACGCGCGCTCAGGAACAGGCGCGAGCGGAATATGAAAAGAAGGACAATCATTCTGATTACCATAGCTCTGCTTTATGCGACATACGGAGTTGCTGCACAGTCTCAGTTGCAGGACACCGTTGTGCTGGACAATGCTACCGTGACTGCCAAAACCAAAGAACAGCAACTTCGAGAAGGGGCGTATGCTGTGAGCGCCGTCAGTATCCGAAGCCAAGTCTCGACGCTCCAGTCACTCACACAAGCCATTGACCGAACCAACGGCATACGCATCCGCGAAGAAGGGGGAGTCGGCAGCGACTTCGACCTGTCTATCAATGGAATGTCCGGCAATTCCATCCGCTATTTCCTTGACGGCATGCCTCTTGACGCCAAAGGAACCGGCATGACGCTTTCCAATCTGCCTGTCAACATCATTGACCGCATAGAAATCTACAAAGGCGTGATTCCTGCCAGTTTCGGCAGCGACGCGCTGGGCGGCGCCATAAATATCATCACCAACCGTCGCAGCAGTGATTTCCTCGATGTGTCGTATGGCCTCGGGTCGTTCCATACACATAAGGCTGATATCAATGCCCAGATAACAGGAAAGAAGACAGGGATTATAATCCGGCCTGTGATAAGTGCGCATTATTCCAAGAATGATTATATAATGCGTGGCGTGAAGGTGCGCAATGATGACCATACTGGCTTCGTGGTTAAAGACCTTCCCCGCTTCCATGACAATTATCTGTCGCTTTTCGGCCAGTTGGAAGCTGGTGTCGCCGACCGTAAATGGGCTGATGAGTTTTTCATATCGGCGTCATTCTCAAAGGTCGACAGAGATATTCAAACCGGTGCTACACAGTCATACGTCTATGGTAAAGTTGAGCGCAATACCATGTCCTATAATGCGACGGCCCGCTATTCCAAGAAAGGTTTCCTGTCAGACAACCTTGACGTCAACGCTTCCATTTCACAGACTCAGGACCATTCAGTGACGATCGATACGACATATCGCCGATACTATTGGGACGGGACATACATCGACGGCTCCCTGAGTGAGATCAGAGGCAGAGGTAAGTCGATGCGACATTACCTGCGTCCAATGACCATAGTGCGAGGAAATTTTGACTACCACCTCGCCGAGGGACATTCGCTCACCCTCAATTATCAGCTAAATCGCACCGGCAACCGTCAGACTGACGAGGTAGACAAATCTTACGTTCCAACCCGCGATGTGCTCTCGAAGCATGTTCTCGGCCTTTCCTATAACCAGTCTCTGATGGGAGGGAGGATGTCCAACGCTTTCTTCGTCAAGGATTATATCAACCACCTGCATGTGGAACAGGATGAGAATGCGAAGCGCATAGGTTTGCCTGACATTGATCCTGACGATACCCAGAACTATTTCGGATATGGACTTGGCAGCCGCTACGATGTAACACCGTCTCTGGCATTTAAGGCTTCATACGAACACAGTGTCCGTCTGCCAATCTCCCGCGAAGTGCTCGGTAATGGATCGACTATTTATCCCAACGTAGCCCTGAAACCTGAAATAAGCGAAAATGTGAATCTTGGAGTGTTCGGAGCCTGGGATCTCGGCGGGGGACATGTCATTTCATACGAAGCAAACGGCTTTCTGAGGCTTGTGGACAATTTCATCCAGGCAACTGTTTCTGAAACTGAGGGCATGATGCAGTATGTCAACGTAGATGCCGTCCATATCAAGGGAGTCGACGGGGCGCTGCGCTATGACTGGGCAGGCCGTCTGCATATCGCCGCAAATGCCAGCTACGACGATTGCCGTGACATGCGGGAGTTCACACAGGCCGGAAGACCGTCTGTGACATATAAAAACCGAACTCCCAACCGTCCCTGGGCCTTTGCAAATGCAGAGGCTTCATATACCTTCCACAATGTGGGACTGCAAGGCAGCCGTCTTAGGCTTACCATCGATTATCAGTGGGTACACTGGTTCTACCTTACCTGGGCGGCCTACGGCTCGGCCAGCACCAAAGCTACAGTGCCGACACAACATCTTACAAACGCTTCTGTGGCCTACTCATGGCATGACGGGCGCTTTAATCTTTCATTTGAATGTACGAACCTGCTGGATGCGCTGGCATACGACAACTATATGCTTCAGAAGCCTGGCCGCGCCTTCTTCTTTAAATTCAGACTGTTTTTGCAATGAAATCCCGTTTCCTCGTATCCGCCATTGCTTCCGGTAGCGGAAAGACCACTCTGACAATGGGCATCCTGCAGGCTCTTCATAAACAGGGACTGCGGGTGCAGCCGTTCAAATGCGGGCCTGATTATATCGACACCCGTTTCCACGAAGCTGCGACTAGCCGTGTATCTGTCAATCTTGATACCTGGCTGGCTTCTGAGAATCATGTGAAGGAGCTTTACAGCCGCTACGGCGCGGATGCAGACGTGTGTGTGACGGAGGGAGTGATGGGCCTGTACGACGGATATGACCGCTGGGCAGGCAGCAGTGCTGAGATAGCTAAGTTGACAGAGACGCCGGTTGTTCTGGTGGCAGGAGCAAAGTCGACATCATATACACTGGCTGCCCAACTATGGGGAATGAAACATTTCCGTCCCGGGCTTCAGTTTGCAGGAGTGGTTTTCAACCAGGTGGGTTCTTCACGCCACGAACGGCTGCTTCTCCAGGCTGCTGAAGATGCAGGATTGCCGTGCCTCGGCGCGCTGCCCCGCATTCCCGAACTGGAAATTCCCTCCCGGCACCTTGGATTGCAGCTTGCTGATGACAACGAGATGAAGCATCGCACCGAACGTGCCGCTGAAATTGTGGAGCGCTACGTCAATCTGTCGGAGTTGTTGCTCCGCACTAAGGCTGAGGCTCCTTTCCCTGCTGCGAAACCCGCAGAACCGATGAAGACAGACAAGCCTCTGCGCATTGCCGTAGCCCGCGACGCGGCCTTCAATTTCATATACTGCGAGAACCTGGCCAGGCTTGAGCAGGCAGGGCAGGTTACTTTTTTCAGCCCTCTTGCGGGAGATGACCTGCCGGAAGCAGACCTCGTGTATTTCCCCGGAGGTTATCCCGAACTATATGCCCGCGAACTGGCTGCTCAGCATGAACTGAAACGTCAGGTGCGGGAATATGCCGAATCCGGCGGGCGCATCCTTGCGGAGTGCGGAGGCATGATCTGGCTGTGCGAAGCAATTGAAGGTATAGTGGGTGGCCCATGCCAGATGTGCGGAGTTCTGCCTTTCGCCGCCACTATGGAAGGTGCTAAACTGCACATGGGCTACCGCCGCATTGAAGATGCGGCCGGCCGAATCTGGCGTGGACATGAATTCCACTACTCATCGCTGACCGCTCCTGAGGCCCTGCCGTCAATAGCCAGCCAGTACAATGCCGCAGGCGAGCTGACCGGTACGCTGTTGTACCGATACAAGAATGTCATTGCCGGATATACCCATCTATACTGGGGAGAATCCGATATTTTATATCTTTGGGATTGATATGAGAAAGCTTTTTTATATCGCAACAATACTGTCCGTGCTGATAGTTGCCGTCTCATGTAAAGGTCGGGGGCAACATGGAGGTTTTATCCCGATTGAAGGAAAGGACGGTATCATCAAAACAGAATATGCGCAGGGATTCAAGGTGACATACACCGATGAGGGTTGTCTTGTAGATATCCAGGATCCGCTTCGCGAAGAAAGTCAGAGTTTCCATTACATGCTTGTGCCGGCAGGAGAGAAGCCTTCAAATGTTCCTGAAGGATATGATGTGTTGAACGTTCCCGTCGAGCGCATTGTTTGCATGACTTCGCTACAGCTTTCTAATTTCATCTGCATGGATGAGCTCGACCATGTCGTGGGCATTACGAGCACGCGGCATCTTTTCAATCCGGAGATGAAAGAACGTCTGGCCGACGGGCGTACCAAAAGAATCGGCATCGAAGGAAACTTTGACAACGAAGTCATTATCGGTCTAAATCCTGACCTGATACTTATATCTCCGTTCAAACGCGGCGGCTACGAAGCCCTCAAGGGCGTAGATATTCCTCTGGTGCCTCATCTCGGATATCAGGAAACAACACCCCTGGGACAAGCTGAGTGGATAAAGTTTGTTGGGTTACTCACTGGAGAAGAGGAGAAGGCCAATGAAATATTCGCTGGCATAGAGCAGCGCTACAATGATTTGAAAGAAAAGGCGGCTGCCACAGAAGGCCGTCCGGTGGTGCTCAGTGGCGAGTTGCACGGCGGCAACTGGTATGTCGGCGGCGGCCGCAGTTTCCTGGCCCAGATATTCCGTGATGCAGGCGGGGAGTATTTTCTGCCGGAAGATAAAAGCTCCGGTGGCCTTAACCTCGATTTCGAGACGGTATACAGCCAGACTGCGAATGCGAAATACTGGCGCATCGTCAACAGCTACAACGGCGATTTCTCTTACGACGTCCTGAAGGCCGAAGATGCACGCTATGCCGACCTTGGAGCATTCAAAGGCAAGGGTGTGATTTATTGCAACATGAGTCGCAAGCCTTTCTACGAAAACATGCCTGTGCAGCCCGATGTAGTGCTGTCAGACCTTATCCATATTTTTCACCCGGAACTGCTGCCGGACGATTATCAGCCGGTGTTCTATGAATTGCTGAAATGAAACGCCCGGTAGCCATCTGTATGATACTGCTTGGAGTGTCAATCCTCCTGCTGTTCTTCCTGAATCTCTTGCTTGGTTCAGTGGCGATTCCTGCGGGTTCCGTCTGGAAGATTCTTTGGGGTGCCGATGTTGATAACGACATTTGGCAGAACATAGTGCTCAAGTCACGTTTTCCGCAGGCTCTGACTGCTCTTGTGGCGGGTGCCGGGTTGTCGGTTGCCGGTCTTCAGATGCAGACTGTCTTCCGTAACCCTCTTGCTGGCCCTTCTGTGCTCGGAGTAAGCTCTGGCGCAAGTCTCGGAGTAGCTTTCGTGGTGTTGCTTTCAGGCCGTCTGGGCGGTGTGGCTCTGAGCCGTCTCGGCTATATGGGTGAAATAGCAATGACACTGTCAGCCATAGTAGGTGCGCTGGCAGTGATGCTTCTGATCGTCTGGGTAGCTCAGAAAGTGAGAGGCAATGTCACCCTTCTTATTATCGGCGTGATGATAGGATATGTGGCAACAGCCATCATCGGAGTGCTGAAGTTCTTCAGTGCCGAAGAAGATGTGCGCGCATACGTAGTCTGGGGTCTGGGCAGCTTCGCCCGTGTCTCCGGCGGTCAGGTCATGACCTTCGCCATAATCATGGCAGTGCTGTTACCGCTTTCGATGCTGCTTGTTAAAACACTCAATCTGCTTTTGCTGGGTGATGGCTATGCCCGCAACCTGGGCCTTAATGTACGCCGCTCACGTATCTGGGTAATCATTTGTGCAGGTGTCCTCGTCGCGATTGTGACTGCTTATTGCGGCCCTATTTCCTTCCTGGGACTGGCCGTGCCACATCTGTGCCGTGGCATCTTCCGCACTTCCGACCATCGAGTGCTAATGCCGGCTTCCTTGCTTGCAGGAGCCTCTCTGGCCTTGCTATGCAACCTGATAGCCCGCCTTCCGGGCTTCGAAGGTGCCCTGCCCGTTAATTCAGTGACAGCCCTGATCGGTGCGCCTGTCGTTGCTGTCGTCCTTTTCAAACATCGTAAAGAAGACACTGGAGAATGAAACAAGAAGAAACCATACGCCTTGCCGGACTGTCTATCGGCTATAGTGCTAAACACTCGGTCAAAGTTGTGGCTGAGGGTATTTCTGATACCATCCGCAGCTATGAACTGACATGTCTTATCGGAGAGAACGGTGCCGGCAAATCGACGCTGCTGCGTACTCTGTCAGGTTTTCTGCCGCCACTCTCCGGTGAAATCGAAATAATGGGGAAACCTCTCAAGTCTTATAAAGAAATCGAGCTTGCCAAAGTTATAGGAGTAGTCCTGACAGAGAAGAGCAATCTGCAGAACATGACTGTGGAAGAACTTGTGGGGATGGGCCGCAGCCCATATACCGGTTTCTGGGGTAGACTCCGTGCCGAAGACAGGGCAAAGGTCGCCGAGGCGATAGCTCTTGTAGGTATCAATGAACTAAAGGACAGACTTGTCCAGACCCTCAGTGACGGTGAACGGCAAAAAGTGATGATAGCAAAAGCTCTGGCACAAGAGACTCCCATTATCTTCCTCGATGAACCGACTGCGTTCCTGGACTATCCGAGCAAAGTGGAAATCTTGAATCTTTTGCATAAACTCTCGAGCGAAGCGGGCAAGACCATTTTCCTGTCTACTCACGATCTTGAACTCGCTTTGAGAGTGGCTGACAGGGTATGGCTGATGACAAAACAGGGTAAAGTAACGGCCGGTCTCCCCGGCAACCTGAGAGTTGACCCGAAAACCGGCCGCTTCAATTTTTAGACAGATTCCTATTCCGGATTCTTTGAGTGGTAGTAGTCGAGAGGTTCGCCGTTGATGGCGTTCCTTGTATGGTCCATCCAGATCTGACGGATGCTCGGCAGTTCAAGAAGACCTTTCTCGATCATGGTGCTGTTGTCGCAGGTGAAACCTGAACCCTTGGCGCCGAAGAATACTTTCCAGCTGCAATCCTCGACTTCACCCTCCTCGTTGGCCTCTGCCATCAGGTCGGCGAAAGTATAGCTCTTGCCTTCGAACTGCTCAGGCAGGTCGTCACCGGCCATATCATTGTGACCGTGGTCACCGTCGATAGACATCAGAGGATGGAGATAAACCTTGAGATTTGATTTGTTGAGGCCGGCTTCAGCCATACGCTCATATACGTGCGGCTTGAAGTTTTCCATCATGTCGACGGTACCTACGAAGTAGTGAGGATTGATGGCCTGGAGAGCTACCTCGAGCTGGGTGTAACGGACGTTTGCCTTGTAGGTATCGTATGAGTCGGGGTTACCGTGACCCATGAAGGCTACGATGTCTTTAGCGGCCTGGTTCTTGTAAAGGGCGTCGAGGGCTTTGGCAACAGCCTTGACGTCGCTGTCCTCTTCCTGAAGCAGCGGAACGCCGAGTTTAAGGATTACGCGCGACAGATAGTCATCGTCAAGGTCGCCGTTGGCGTTGTTGGCGAAGTCCTTGATGTAGTTGATTACGCGGGTGTACTCCTCACCGGGGATTACCTGCAGCGACTGGACTACGATCTCGCTGTACATGACACTCTTCTGAGCGAATGCTGTGAGCCAGAAAGGCGGAGCGTAATAGTTGCGGACCTCTGCGCCGTCAGCTGCGTTCTCGCCGGCTGCCGCACGGTTTATGCAGATTGCTGATGAGAATGAGAGGAAAACGTCATAGCTGGGGAAAGCGCTCTTGTAAGCGTCGACAGTAGCGTCAAAGGCGTCGAAAGCCTGCTGCCAGGTTGAGCCGAAAGCTACCAGCAAGATGGCCTTATCGCTTTTCTTCTGAGACTTGACCATCTCATTGACGGCCCTCTGATAAGAGTCGTAGTTGTACTGGGTGTTGCCTTCCTTCTCGCATGATACGAAGCTGAAAGCCAAGCATGCCAGCATTGCAAATGTCAAAAATCTAGTTTTCATCGTTAGAACTTGAATTATAATTGTTGTTTATGGTTGTAGTGAAAGTGTCTTTTACTTTACGCCCCTGGTTGAACTTGACGGTCAGGCCAAGGTAGAACGTGGTGCCCGGGGTGGTGGTTCCAAGGTGCAGGCCGTGAGGCGTGCGGTCCACATAGTTGAATATGTTGTCGACGCCGGCTTCGATGCGCCATGTGGTGCGGTCGAAATGGCCTAGGTCATGAGTGGTGGAGATGCGCCAGATCTGGTAGCCCTTGCCGTTGCCGTCGTCCTGGTAGAAGCGTGTTGACGACATGCGGCCGTAGAGACCTGCGCTGATGCGGTAGGCCTGGCTGAAACGGTGGTTCCAAGTGGTGAAGAAATTGCCTTTGTGGTTGGCTGTTCCGTCTATTATTACATGACGCATGCGGTCGTGCTCTGAGTCATACTGGTTTGCCTCGGTGTCGAGCCAGCTGTATCCAAGGCCGAAGGTCCAGTCCTGGATGCCGTAGCGCACGCTGACATCTACTCCGACTGTGCGGGCGTCGTCGACATTCTGGTACTGGCGCGTCTTGACGGGGTCGTACTGGATTATATACTCGGGAGGAGCCTGGTAGTTGGGGATAGTCACCAGGGTGATCATGTCCTTCACGCTGTTGTAGTATCCTGTCACGTTGATGCTGAGGCCGGCGTGGGTGTATTCGCCGCCCAGAGAGAAGTAGTTGCTGGTCTGGGGACGGAGCGCCGTGTTGCCGAGGTAGAGATATGTGCCGCTCATCTGCTTGACGTAGCGGTAGTAGAGTTCCTTGGGGGTAGGGGTCTTGAATCCCTGGCTCCATGAAGCTCTGATGCGCCAGGGCAGTCCGAGACCCAGCATCGCCGAGAACTTCGGGGTTAGTTTCATGCCGAAGGCGCCGTTCCATGTCAGCCTCGTTCCGCCGGCCAGATGGAGCATGCTGTTTCGCCCGAAATTATATTTGAATTCGTCCTGTACATATACGGCTGCAGTCCAGTCGGACGCTCTTCCTCCCACGACGCGGTTGGGGGCAAGCAGCCAGTCGTAGCGGTATTCGGCGCCGGTGTTGAGCAGGTTGCCGGCGGGCAGCGTGAAGATGCCTTTCAGGCTGGCCATTGCGCGGCGCTGGTCGCTCTGCATCTCGATCTGGTCGGGAAGGTAGGGATAATAGGGATAGTAGATGGTCCCTTTGCTCTTCTCATAGTCTTCTACCAGTGTCGTGGCGGTGAAATAATACATGTATGCGTGGCGGTTCCAGTCCAGGTCGAGGGTGACTTCGTCAGTGTCGTTGGGTTTCCATTTTGCGCCTGCCGAAGCCGAGGCGTTGTGGTACTGCAGGTCGTAGGTGTGGACGTCGAACTGGGCGTACTTGCCGTTGGGACGGTAGATGCGCTTGGCGTAAAGGGTTCCGCCGGCGTAGAATTCAAGATTGTCGGAAGGGGTGTAGGTCAGCTGCTCTGCTATCTGTCCGTTGCTGTGGCGGTTCACGGTCTTGTTCTGGGAGTCGGTGATGGGCTCCTGAGTGCCGATGGTGTGTTCCACCGAGGTGTTCTGCCAGCCGTCGGAGTGCTGGAACTGGAAGTTGGTGAGGGAACTGAACTTGCCGTATTTGAGGCCTATTGCGTTGTGCTGGCGGATGTCGTTGTATGAGCCGTAGCGGGTGCTGTTCTCCAGCAGCAGACCTTCTTCACGGTGTTTGCGGGTGATGATGTTTATCACGCCGGCGATGGCGTCGCTGCCGTAGAGGGCCGATGAGGCGCCCTTCACGATTTCAATCTTCTCTATGTTCTGGGGGTCGATAAGCGACAGGTCGTTCTCGCCGCCCACGTCGCCGTGGATGCGCTTGCCGTCGATTAGTACGAGGATGTAGTTGTTGCCGAGTCCGTTGAGCTGCATGTGGCTGCCCATGTCGTCTTCGTTGAACGCGAAGGAGGGGGTCAGGCCGCCCAGGATGTCTTCCAGCGAGCGTCCGGAGTAGTTTTGAAGCATCTGGCGGGTGATGACCTCGGTCTGCACGGGGGCGTCTTTGAGCAAATGAACGGTACCGGTGGCCGTGATTACGGTCTCCGGGATCGAATCCTGCAGATTCGTTTGCGCTGCCAGAGGCTGGAGCATGCACAAGGCCGCCCCAATAAGCAATAACTTCTTTATCTCCTTCATAATCAGTCCCGTCTGTTCCTGAACGGGCATCAATAATTTACGTTCTGGCAGGTCTTCTGGCTTTCCCTATCCGCTCAGCCTTCCCGGGCCTTGCAACGTGCAATTCCGAACAGACGGATGAAACGTTGCGCCCAGTGGCGTTTTGGAGGCGGACCCATGAACGGGATCACAGCTGCAGGCACAGCCCCGGTCTTTCACCGGGTTCCCTTGCACCGACGCGACAAAAAGTCGCTGACGGTTACCAAAACCGCCGCGAAGGTAGCATATTTTTCCGTCTTTTTCTATTTTTGCGGCTGATTTTATGCCGTAATGAAACTGCTTTTCGCAATACTTCTATTGTCGGTTCTGCTTCTCGGCGGAGCATCATGCAACCCGACTCCTGAACCTACTCCTCCGGAGCCGGAACCTTCTTTGTTGTCGTTTGACCTTTACGTTTGCGCAGTGAAGCATGGCGGCATGGGACAGAACAAGAATGGCACATACGTCCGAAGCGTGCCTTCTCTCGAAGCTGACCAGCCTTTGGTAGAATTTACCGGGAAGGGCATTGACATAACCCAGCAGTTCACCATGGAGAGTATCACACGCGGCAAATACTATTACCAGGTACCGCAGGAAGGTTCTGACCGTTTCGTGAAGTTCCATATAGAGCGAAATGAGGCTGGAGAGGAATGGATTCCCGAGCCTCTCGATGCAGAAGTTCCGTTCAAGTCGAATACCTATTACGCCCGCAAGTATACCCACGCCTGGCTGGATGACGGTGAAACGCTGCTTGTGCTGGGTACTGATTCTGAGCATAAAGAAATCTGCTGGACCAAACTTAGGGAAAGTGACCTTGCAATCCTGAGCGAAGGCAAGCTTGGCCTGACGCTACCCGAAGGTTTTACCATGTTCTCAACCTCGGGTCTGCTGACTGTACGTCCCAGCGACGGAACTCTTTTCTACATCTATTATGTTAAAGATGACGACTCATCTCGCAAACCCGTAACCCATGTTGCGGTCATCAATCCATCTTCTATGCAGGTCGTTTCTGACTCTCAGGTTCCGGAGGCTGTGATGGAAGAGCCTGTCACTGCCGCATACGGAGAGTTGTTGCGGAATATCATCGCTTACGATGAGATTGGGACAATGTATGTCGCCGGTCTTTGCACATACGACGGTGTAAAGCTGGGTGTCATGCGCCGTATCCTTCCCGGAGCTTCTCAGTTCGATCCTTCTTGGAACGGATTCCCCAGCCCGGAAGGAAGGCTGCTCACCTTGCAATATGTGGGTAACGGCCGGATGCTGGCTTATTCGCGTGATGAGAAACTTGGCACCAAGATAGACAGCCGCAGCCATTTCTACAGCATAATCAATCTCACCTCATGTCAGAGAGAGCGTGTAAGCTATAATGGAGAACCTCTGCGTTATTGCAGCGGCGGTTATTCTCAGCGCAGTGCGGTGGTCGACGGTAAAGCTTATATCGGAGTGACTGAAGGTGACGGGCCTGATGACAACCCGATGGTTTATATCTACGATTCTGCAACCGACCGCGTCGAGCCTGGCGTTCGCCTGTCAAAAGGCTTCTGCTTCGACATAATCCGTGCGATGGTCGAAATAAAGGATTAAAATAATCCTTCCAGTGCCCGCAAGGCAACTACAATCACGATCATAATGATTTCTGCGATGCGGTTCACCCGTATGGAACGCTGCATGTCTTCGGTTGTCAGAAGGCGTTCGTTTTCGCCGATGTAGGGCTTGACCACTTCCTCTCCGAAATAGTTGTGAGGGCCTCCGAAACGGCAGTTCAGGATCCCTGCCAGAGCGGCTTCGGGCCAGCCTGAGTTGGGGCTCAGGTGCTGAGGACCGTATTTGCGCACGAACGCCAGCAATTTTGGCTTGCCGGCGGCCAGAAGCATGAGCAAGGCGGTAAGGCGGGCTGGAACCCAGTTGGCCACGTCATCCATCTTTGCGGCGAAACGTCCGAAGTCGGCATAGCGCTCATTGCGGTAGCCCACCATAGAGTCGAGGGTGTTCACCATTTTATATGCAACCATGCCGGGGACGCCGAGCAGCGCCAGCCAGAACAGCGGCGCGATGACACCGTCGCTGAGGTTCTCTGCGAGAGTTTCGAGAGCTGCGGTGCGGATTTCCTGGGCAGACAGCTCAGCGGTGTCTCGGCCCACGATTCGTGCCACCTGCTTTCGACCCTCTTCGAGAGACCGGTCCACGGCGCGGAACACTTCCCTCACTTCGCGGATCAGTGTCGTGCCGGCCAGACAGTAGAAGACGAGGATGCCTTCGGCTATGTATTGCAGGATATTGCCGATGCCGAGCAAGTTTGACAAAGCTCGAAAGCCAATCAGAATGGCGACTGTCAGCAGAAAAGCACCAACAACCAGAGATATTGCGAGCAATGCGCCTTTGCGGCGGCGGTTGTTCCCTTTGTTCCATCGCTTTTCACCAGCGGCAATAAGCTTGCCGAAGCCCACTACGGGGTGAGGAAGCCAGGCTGGGTCGCCGACAACAAGATCGAGCAGCCAGCCTGCCAGCAGAGCGATGAGGTGACATGTCATTGCCGCGCCTCCTGCCATTCACGGATGGCTGCTACGAGCATATCGTTTTCCTCAGCTATCTGGGCGGCGATGCGGAAACAGCCTTCGTCAAGTTCTTTGAAGTTTGAAGCGTCGCGGATAAGGATGCCTTTCTCCCTGGCCAGCCAGTCTTTGAGCTCGGCGGCACGGCCTGAGGCAAGGCGGCAGAGCATGAAGTGAGTCTGGGTGGGCTCTACGCTGACGCCGGGAATGGCGTTCAGAGCGTCCCTCAGCCGCTGCGCTTCTGCCAGCAGGACAGCAAGGTCTATGGGTGCCGTGTCGGGATGTTCGGTGAGATACATTCCCGCTTCGATGGCCAGAGCATTGACTGACCATGGCATACGCACGGCTCTCAGCTTGTCAAGAAGCTCAGGATTGCCTGTGACATACCCAAGTCTCAGCCCAGGCATCGCGTAGCGCTTGGTCATAGAGTGTAACTGCAGTACGTTGGGGAAACGCAGAGCCTCGGCTGGAGTCAGCAGCGGCTCCCGAGTGAAGAAGCCGTAAGACTGGTCGATTACGAATATGGTAATGGGATGAGTCTTGATGAGCGAAATCACGGTTTCCTTCGGCATCACATAGCCGTCCGGGTTGTTGGGATTGCAGAACCAGAACAGATCGGCCCGGGAAAAGTCCTTCTCCTCGATACTGTGACCGTGAAGATTGCAGGCATCTTCATATTCGCTGAAAGTGGGCTGGAGGATGGCGCTGCGGCTGCCGCTGAACGCCATGGCAATGAGATAGATGGCTTCAGTGGCGCCAGCGGTGACACATACAGAGCTTGCGCTTATGCCAAATTGCCCGGCAAGGGCGGCTTCCAGCTTGTAGGGCTCAGGTTCAGGATAGTTCCCGATGACGTCCAGCCTCGCAGCAAGATGCTCCTTGAGCTTAGATAGGTCGACATGACCATAGACATTCGAGCTGAAATTAGCCCGGATCGGCCGGTCGAACCGGAATGCATCGTCTCCGTGTCCAAGTATCATTTTTTGCCCTTCAAAATATCATATAGCAGCGGCATGTCCACATATTTGCGTACATGAGCGGCCAGTTTGTCGTATTGTTCTTCCTTGAAGGCATGGTAGTCGAAACTTCCGGCCGTTTCGGTGAGCTTGTCTTTGTGGGCGGCGAGCAGGAAGTCGATGAAGGCGGCATTGTCGAGGATGCCGTGTATGTAGGTTCCCATGCATTTGCCGTCGACTATACATCCGTCGCTCTGACCGTTCTCAAGCTTGTTGAGAGGGTTGACAGAGCTGCCTTCTGACGGTAGCGTCTCGCCCATGTGTATTTCATAGCCTTCCATGGTCTTGCCTGAGCCGTCGGCAGCAGTGAAGCTCACCTGTCGCGTGATTTTCTCACCGAGCATTTCGGTGACTACCGGGAGCAGGCCCAGCCCCGGCATAGCTTCGATATCTCCTTCGACATGGTGCGGGTCGCGAATCTGAACGCCCATCATCTGATAACCTCCGCAGATGCCGAGGACGCTGGCTCCTTCGCGGCGGGCCCTCAATATGGCTTGTGCAACTCCATTTCGCCTCAGTTCATAGAGGTCGTCGAGGGTGCTCTTGCTGCCCGGAAGGATTATGATATCGGCCTTGGCAAGTTCGTCCACATTGTTGGTGTAGAACAGATGTACCCTCGGGTCGCGCTCAAGGCTGTCGAAGTCTGTGAAGTTGCTGATATGTCGCAGCAGTACTACTGCAATATTGATTTTGCCGCGCTGGGCGGCAGCAGACTTGGCAGCCAGGGCCACCGAGTCTTCCTCTTCGATATGGATGTCGTTGAAGTAAGGGACCACGCCGAGCACCGGGATGCCGCAAAGCTCCTCCAGCATCTTGCGTCCGTCTTCGAAGAGTCGCAAATCGCCGCGGAACTTGTTGATAAGGATGCCTTTCACATATTTCCGCTCTTCGGGTTTGAGCAGCATCACCGAGCCGTAGACGCTTGCGAACACTCCGCCGCGGTCTATGTCGCCTACAAGAATTATGTCGGCTCCGGCATGCATAGCCATCGGCACATTGACGAGGTCTGAGTCACGCAGGTTGATTTCTGCCAGCGAGCCTGCGCCTTCCATGACTATGGGATTGTAACGGGCTGCAAGACGGTCGTATGCTGCATAGACGGCTTCACGCAGTTCGGCGCGGCCTTCTTTGCGGAAATAGTCGTAGGCGTCGCGGTTGCCAATAGGCTTGCCATTGAGCACCACTTGTGATGTGTGGTCGCTCTGTGGCTTGAGAAGCAGTGGGTTCATGTCGGTGTGGCAGGGAAGTCCGGCGGCTTCGGCCTGGACAGCCTGGGCCCGGCCTATCTCCAGCCCTTCGGGAGTTGCGAAGGAGTTCAGGGCCATGTTCTGAGCCTTGAAAGGGGCGGGGGAGTAGCCGTCCTGAAGGAAGATGCGGCACAGGGCCGTGGCGAGGACACTCTTGCCAACGTCACTGCCGGTGCCGGCTAGCATCACTGGATGGAGTTTGTCGCTCATCGTTTGTTCTTGTATGCGAATGCTTTCCATCGCTCTTCCGGCCAGTTTTGACGGGCAAGGTCGCCGCGTGCCATCACGAAGAACAGGTCGGAGAGGCGGTTGATGTATTTGAGGATTTCGTCGGGAACGGGATCTGTGCGGTGGAGAGTCCAGAGGTGTCGTTCTGCACGGCGGCACACGGCTCTGGCCATTTGCAGCTGGGCTGCGATTGGTGTGCCTCCCGGCAGGAGGAAGTGCATGCCTGCCCCGGCTTCTACTGTGAGAGCGTCGATAGTGCCTTCGCACACCTCGACGAGATTCTCGGGCAGTTCGTTGGGGTTCTTATCCCTTTCTGCCGCAGGCGTCGCCACGAGGCTCATCACCGTCATCATGTTTCTCTGTATGTCGTGAAGGATTTCATCCCATTCCGGATAAAGCGGTTCGGGACTGCCAGGCAGCCGGAACATGCTTCTGATGACGCCGATCTGGCAGTTCAGCTCATCGAGGTCGCCGTTCGCCTCGATTCGGATATCATCCTTCGGCACCCTCTTGCCACCGTGTATACCCGTCGTTCCTTTATCTCCAGTCCTTGTATATATCCTGTTCATAGTGTTAATATGTGGTTAGCAAAGTTAATCAATCTTAAGTATATTTGTGAACTATGAGCAAATTCAAGATTTTCGTGGCCGGGATTGGGCCTGGGAGCGCTGATGAGGTAACGCCTGCAGTGCTGGAGGCCGTCCGTCAGTCCGATGTGATAATCGGTTATAAATATTATTTTCAATTCATAGAGCCGTACTTGCGGCCCGGGACGCCTTGCATCGATACCGGGATGAAGAAGGAGCGGGAGCGGGCAGAAGAAGCCTTTGCCCAGGCCGGGCAGGGAAAGACTGTCTGCGTGATAAGCTCCGGCGACGCAGGTATCTACGGCATGGCCCCGCTGATTTGGGAAATGAAGCGCGAGAAGGGCAGCGACGTCGAAATCGAAGTGCTGCCTGGCATCAGCGCCTTCCAGAAGGCCGCCTCTCTGCTTGGAGCTCCGATAGGCCACGACCTTTGCCTCATTTCGCTGTCTGACCTGATGACGCCATGGGAAACCATAGAACGCCGCATCCGCGCAGCTGCAGTGGCAGATTTCGTGACGGCTGTCTACAACCCCAAGAGTCACGGCCGCTACTGGCAGCTCTACCGCCTTCAGGAGATATTCCTGCAGCATCGTAGTGCCACAACGCCGGTAGGCTTTGTGCGGCAGGCCAGCCGCAATGACGAGCAGGTCACCCTCACCACCCTCGGAGAATTCGATTCAGAGCAGGTCGATATGTTTACAGTGGTTATCATCGGCAACTCTATGTCTTACATCCACGAAGGCAAATTCATTACTCCGCGTGGATACTACCGCGAGCATGATGGCAAGGATGCTAAAGGCATCGGTCAGGAGATAATGATAGAAAGCTTCCGAACCATTGAAAAGGAGATGCATGACCCCGACATTCCGCTCGGCCGCAAATGGGCTTTGCTGCATGCCATCCACACTACTGCCGACTTCGAGATGGAACGCATTCTAAAGGTGGACGACGGAGCAGTGGAAAAGCTCTATGCAGGATTCGCAGAAGGCCGCATCAAGACCATTGTCACCGATGTGACCATGGCCGCCTCCGGCATCCGTAAAGGAGCGCTGCAGCGCCTCGGAGTTGAGGTGAAGTGCTATCTGTCCGACCCCCGCACTGCCGAGCTGGCCGCCGAGAAAGGCATCACCCGCACTCAGGCAGGCATCAGGCTGGCAGTGGAGGAGCATCCCGACGCCCTCTTTGCCTTCGGTAATGCGCCCACGGCGCTGATGGAACTCTGCGAACTCATCCGCAAAGGCGCCGCAACACCCGCAGGCATCATTGCCGCCCCCGTCGGCTTCGTCCACGTGCGCGAGAGCAAACACATGGTGAAACCTTTCAAACAGATTCCCAAAATTATTGTAGAAGGCCGTAAAGGCGGCAGCAATCTGGCTGCCACGCTGGTCAACGCCATACTCTGTTTCAACGATGCAGCCCAGTTAAAGCCAGGTCGCGATGTATAGACAACATTTCACAGTGATAGGCTTGACTGACGAGCGAGAGCTCTGGTTCCCGCCGCAGGTACGCAGAGTCATCTCTGCCGGCCGTGTCTTCTCTGGTGGAAAACGCCATCATGAGATAGTTGCCTCTCTACTTCCAGAGAATGCGCAGTGGATTGATATCACCGTGCCGCTGGATGCCGTCTTTGAACAATACAAAGCATTTGATGAGATAGTGGTGTTCGCTTCCGGCGACCCGATGTTCTTCGGCTTTGCCAATACGATATGTCGCGAACTTCCCGATGCCGAAGTAATAGTCTTCCCAGCTTTCAATTCACTGCAGATGCTGGCACACAGAATGTTGCTGCCATACGCCGATATGTGCGCAGTATCTCTTACGGGCCGGCCTTGGGATGCCTTCGATGCAGCCTTGATTCGAGGAGAGCGGCTCATCGGTGCCTTAACTGACCGTCAGAAGACTCCTGCGATGATTGCAGCCCGTATGCTGGAATACGGCTACGACAATTACCGGATGACAGTAGGGGAGAACCTTGGCAATACGGATGAGGAGCGTATTCGCTCCCTTTCCCTGCAGCAGGCTGTGGCAGCTGATTATAACTTCCCTAATTGCCTTATTCTTGAACAGACGGAAGCTCGTCCTCATCCCTTCGGTCTTCCGGAGAGCCAATTCGAATTGCTGGACGGTCGTGTGAACATGATAACCAAAATGCCGGTGAGGCTGCTGACCCTCAGCCAGCTCGATTTGCCAAGACGCAGCTCTTTCTGGGATGTGGGTTTCTGCACAGGTTCCGTTTCTATCGAAGCCAAGCTTCAGTTCCCGCATCTTAAGGTGACAGCTTTCGAAATCCGGGAGCAGGGCCGTGAGCTGATGGAGCACAATTCCCGCAAGTTCGGAGCACCTGGCATCACAACCATAATCGGTGACTTCCTCGAGGCTGATCTGAGCTGCCTTTCCGCGCCCGATGCAGTGTTTATTGGTGGGCATGGCGGC